>OJDH01000095.1_pt1 | contig 75056 bp, 55 predicted proteins | sample 1592761 | NCBI WGS metagenome assembly OJDH01 (sample SAMN05416855, study PRJEB24817) | seawater metagenome | isolation source: Sea water | place: Canada:Atlantic | collected 2013-11 | reverse complement strand
ACGAGATCAGCCTCGGTCTCGTGGGCTCGGAGATGTGTATAAGAGACAGATATAAAATGAACAACTCATCAATAAGCTTAGTAACACGACCACCTATTTTCAAGATGTTGACCTTAATTGCATTTTGCAAATAAAACACGATTTGAAAACCAAGCTACAATCAACAAAATATAATTAACACAATAATTCAAGTCACTTAGATAGCATCACTATCCGTGTGGCACGGTACTTGCGTTTTAGTGTTGACGATTATTCTTTCAGGAGACATCTGATGCTTGAGACTTTATTCCAACAACAGACTCAAAACTTAACGATCTTAGTCGTAGAGGATACTCAGAGTGAACGTTTTTTTATTGTTGGATTATTAACAAGTATGGGGCTCAATGTGATCTGTTGCGACAGTGCAGAACAAGCCATTGAACAATACCCTAAACAAGCAATAGATATCGTAATCAGTGACTGGAGAATGCCGGGATTAACAGGCCCAGAGCTTTGTCTGCACCTTAAAAATTTAACATCCCCTCCTTATATCATACTGTTAACAGCAAACAACTTAGCTGAGCATATCGTCACAGGAATAGAGTCTGGAGCCGATGACTTTATCGCAAAACCTTTTATTCCCAGTGTGCTTAAAGTCAGAATCTTAGCTGCGGCAAGAATAGTGAACCTTCAGTCCAGACTGACCGATAAAAACCTTAAACTCAATGATGCTCTCAACAAGGAGCACGCTTATCTGGAGCAGGTTAAAGATGATCTAAAGAGTGCTGCACAATTACAAGGCTCACACCTACCCTCTTCGGGTCAACTCGTCAATCTATGGAGTCTTGCAACTCGATTTAAACCAGCACAAGAACTTGCTGGCGATATATTTCAATGCATTAATATTGACCAAGAAAACATAGGCTTTTACTTGCTAGATGTCACTGGACACGGCATTGCAGCTTCTATGCAAAGTTTCACTCTAGCCCAACAGCTTAGCTGTAGCAGTTGCCATTGGGAAAGCTTAGATCCAGCATTAATTGTTAATCAACTCAACCGAGATTTTGAAGATCCAGAAAATACAGGCCGATTTGCAACCTTAATTCTGGGCATCGCGAATACCTTAACTGGCGAAGTAAAGCTCACGTTAGCGGGTCATCCTCAACCCATATTGCTTGATAAGCATGGGGCTTCATTGATGACATTAGATGCGGGTTTACCCTTAGGCATAGACAGTCAATATCGATATGAAAACAACGCTTTCAGCCTTAAGTCACATCAACAATTAATGCTCTATTCAGACGGTTTGTATGAATGTCGACACCCTAAATTCGGTGAGTTCAGTTTAGAGAGATTGGTTAACACTTGTGATCAGGCCCACCAGCTTAACCCTGAAGCATTATTGCACCATCTGTGTCATTCAATGGAACTTTGGCAGCAAAAAAAACCTCAGGATGATATCTCTATGATGATCATTTCCGCACCTGAACTAACCCTGTTATCGACAATTCCGCCCCGGTGCGACGATACTGATGAACTCAGTTTCAACTCACTTAAAAATGAACTGCTACAAAGTGCATTTGAAGCTGCTGAAGCCAACATATTGAATAATAATGAACTATCAACAGCCCCCGAAAACAACATCAGGGTGGGCAATGAAATTAACGTCAATAAAGAAGATATTGATATAACCTCTCAAAAAACGTTAAACATCAGTAATACCTCTGGGAGGATATATGAATAGTATTAAATTAAATGTCACACAGTCCATGCTAGACGACAATATACTCTGTCTGAAGATCGACCAATTTCTAGAACAAAATAATGTATCGTCTCAACAGAAATTTAAAGTCATCACCTGTGTTATGGAGGCCTTAGGCAATGTGATTGAACATACCACTTGCCAGCTCGAAGATATCATTATCATCTTGCATTGTAATAGTGACCGAATCACCATTGACCTATTGGACAACTCGCCTTTCACCCCTTTAAATGAAGAGGCAACATGCCCTTCTCCCCTATCACTTTCCGGCAGAGGCTTGTGGATCATTCAGCAGTGGATGGATCAAGTAAAATTTCAATCCTCAGCAGCAGGCACCCACCTAAAATTATGCCTATTAAGAAATTCATAAACCTATTTATTAGCCTAAAAAGTAACTACAAACGTTTGTAGATACTTACTTGTGTTTTCTCGCCAGAAACTTCAATCGAAACATCTGTTCCAACGCTAAGCGATATTCCACAACGCCATCGTTTCTTAATGCTGCCTTTGGTCCAAAAACAGGTCTACGACTCACGGATTTATCTTCGCATTCTGCCTCGCAACTTTCGCATTCTGAATAATTGACTAAATTTATCAAGAATAAATACTTATTTAATACTATATTTCAATCAGTTGAAAGATGGCCTAACTTGTGCAGTGATTATTAAACAGCATAATAGTCAGTAAAATAGTTCGTTAACTGTTTAAAAGTTAATGTGATTTCCTAAGGAGCTTTATATGAAATTCTCCCCATTAGCACACAATAATGCATGCTTAGTCACACTCCCTAAAGAGATGGTGATCACCCAAACGCCGACTCTCAGGGCTGCAATTACTCATCAAATTGAAACTGGTTGTAATAAACTCGTACTGGATCTTCATCAAGTCGAGTATATCGATTCAAGTGGTTTATCTGTTCTAGTCTCTGCGCTGAAATTGACTCAGAAAAAGGCTGGGGAGATCATTCTTCTCTCTCCAAGTGCGGGTGTTAGGGCGTTAATAGAACTGACTCGTCTGCACCATGTATTTGCTATCTATGAAGATAAAGAGGCAGCCATCGCACACATCTGCCAACAATAATTCCAAACTTACATGACCTTAATGCCTATTAGTCGTTAACTCGCTCAATAAACTCTGGAGTCGCTATCATGAAGCAACATTACATCGTTTCCTTGAAAGCACTTCTACTGAGCGGACTACTTAGCCTATCAGCTTGCATTACCCCAAAAATGTCACACCTAGAAAACCTATGTCAAGGTGAGCATGCACATCACAATACCGAGCAAAGTGAAAAGCACACAGTTCAGACAGACTGCCATTACTATGGAAATACCATCCCCTATAAAAGAAGCAAACCAATGAGTACAGAAGAGAGTGCTCAACAAGCCAAAAATGCAGAAAAAACGGCGCTAACTTACGACTCCTTTTCCGCACTATTTAACACTCCACTTCTCTCTATTGGCGATCGACTTAGTATTCAAATATTAAATGGAGACGAGTTTAGCGGGGAAGCTGAAGTTAATGCTGATGGATTTATCTATCTTCCATACCTTCCTCCTTTAAAGGCTCAGGGCAGCACTATTACAGCCCTAAAATCCAGTGTTAAACAGTTATTAATCGATGAAGACTTAATGCTTGATGGCGCTATAAGACTCAGCATCATGCCACTGAAGTGGGCCCCGATTCAGATCAGTGTTTCAGGTGCTGTTTTTGAACCAGGTTTGCACAGTATCAATCGTAAATCAGATACCGAGATAAGCGACGATGATGGTGGACATTCTGGCGATCAGGCAGCAGGCAGAAGTATATACATGGCATTAAAAGCCTCTGGCGGTATTAGCCCTAACGCCGATATTACGAAGATCACGATTACCCGTGGACGACAACTTATTGAAGTGGATCTAAGCGGCGTCATCACTGGAAAGGCTGTTCAGAGTTTTATCTTAATGGCCGAAGATCATATTCACGTCCCGAAAAGCAATCACTTCGATGACTCACTCGCCAGACCCTCACAAATAACCCCGCCGGGTATTCGAGTCTTTATTTCCAATCTGACTCAACCTGCAAGCAGTAATTCTCAATCGGCAGTGGACACTGAGGCGACACGCTTCCCTTACGGAACTCGGTTACTCACCGGAGTCATTGGTGGCAATTGTGTTGGTGGATCGCAAAGCACCAATGGAGGCAGGCATGTCATGCTGATAACAAAAAACCCGCTGACGCAAAAAATTGACGTGGTTGAGCGCTCTATCGATAAACTGATCACCCATTCATGGGAACCAGATATGAACCCAATATTACTGCCTGGGGATGGCATCGCCTGTTATGACTCAGGTGTCACCAATTTACGGGAAATCGCAAAAACATTTACCGAAATTATTCTTCCGGCAACACTGCTAGGTATACTTTAACTAACGTAAAAACAAGAAAATAATAATGTAGACACCATCACCCGAGTCAATGTTAACTAAGGCCAAGGAGGGGACATGAAAAAACACCACCCCAGCCAACTACTCTGGCTAAAACGAGCTGCAGTGAAAGGCAGTAACCTGCCAATCAATGCTCGTCGATGGGTATACATAAAAACAGCAATAGGCGCATTAGTGCTAATTTGGTCACTTGTCACCCTTACGTTGACAATGACCCAAACACGTTATGAAAGTGAATGGCTATTGATTTTACCCGGTGCTGGCGCTGGCACAATGGTTAATTTAGACAGCATAGGACAAGCCACCAGTACTAGCAGTTCCCCTTATTCAAGTTCAGCCATTGATCCTAGAGAAAACTACAAAGCCTTATCGATGAGCCGTGTGCTGTTAAACGAAGCCGCTAAGACCATTAATATCTCGCCTAGTGCCATGGGAAAACCCAAATTGAAATTGCCAAACCAAACTGGACTAATGCAGTTTACTATCAGCAGCTCTACCGCTCAGGAAGCTCAAGATAAAGCCTGGGCACATTACCGCAACTTACAAGCATTGCTATCAAGATTAAGAAATGACGAAACACATCAACGAGAAAGCGGTGTTAAAACGGGTTTAGAGGGTTTTGCCAATAAAGTCAGCCAGAGCCAGCATAAAATACTGAGTTTTCAATCTCAAACAGGCTTGGTTTCTCTGGACCAATTCAAAGAGCTGGCACTGACAATTGAGAGGCTCAGACACAGTAAAGTAAACATGGTCTCTAAACTCCAAGGGGTTATTGCCAGTCAAAAGACGTTAGAGATGCATTTGTCTTTAAACGCTAAACAAGCCGCCGATCTACTTAAGCTGAAAAATGATCAGCTCTATCAGCAGTTGCTCGTCATCTATACTCAGGCCACCACCACTTTAGCTGAATACTCAGGGCGATACGGGGAGAAGCATCCTCAAGTTATGACTCAGAAACACCAACAAAGTGCACTTTTTAGTGCACTGCAAAAACGCTGTAAAATCCTTCTTGGCTATCAAGATGACATATTAATGCTCAAACTCTCAGCCGATGATATCGATGGCCGTGCTCAATTAATGAGACAACTACTCACTTTCAGCACTGAGGCGGAAGGATTAAGTCAGGAAATTAATAGCCTCTCTGTCCAAATTGACACATGGGATACCCGACTTGAAGACAGTAATGATGATGCCGCTAAACTTGAAGACCTGCATCGCGACCATGAACTTGCCACAGCCGTATTTACTTCTGCTTTGGCGAAATTGGATATTGGCAAAGCGGATATCTACTCCGCATACCCTCTTATCCAACTGCTCGCCCCACCATCACTACCAGAAAGACCCAATAAACTGTCTACTATCTTGGCGTTACTTGGCGGGATCATCTCTTCTATTTTCTGCTTGGCAGGATTAAGTATCCTATGGGTAAGAAAGCCGATTCTACAGAAGATTTTAATGACCTAATTCCATATAGGAAGCTACATGAGTAGTAAACGATTCACTGCAGATGTATCGACGATGAATACCGATGAAAAGCTCATCTGGTATAGCATCACATACACCTATCTGTTCTGGATATTAGGGGCCATGTACTTAGTTGCCCCTGTGATAGGTTGGATACTTCTTCTGAGAATGGCAAAACGCTTTATATTTGATAGAGAAGATCTAAAGGTAAGTTCGGCTCAGTACACTTGGCTTGTAGGCATGTTTATCATGCTCATCGCCCTTGTCATTGCACACTTAGATTTTGAACTTGGCACCCCAAAACTAATTAAATCCAGCATAGGCTGGGCCAAAGGTTGGGCTCTGCTGGCGATATTTCCATTACTCGGTTCGTTGAATATCAGACCAGAACTTATCTATCGCGCTTCATGCATTGTCTGTAAACACACTCTCATGATCCTCCCCTTCTGTATTTTGGCTTGGCTTGCTGGATTACCCAGCACCTTATATGTTTCTCCATTGAGTATTATTGGCGGCCCTGGACCTGAGTTTTTTAGCGTGAGTCTTTATGAGATAGATCCAGGTAGTGGCACGCCAAGATGGCGACTCTTTACGCCATGGGCACCAGCTCTAGGAATGATGGGCAACCTTTTCCTAAACTTTGCAATACAGGAAAAAACAACCCGTTATAAGGTCTACGGCATCCTTGGCAGTTTGGTCATGGTCTTAATATCACAATCACGGTTAGGCTTAATCTGTTATTTTTTGTTACTCAGTTACTTTTCTTTTATTCGCTGGCACAGATCTCCGTGGCTATATTTTATCGCCTCACCCGCCATGTTAGTTTTAGGCTTAATAGGCGTCTATGCACTAGAAAAAATAGAAATGAGTATTTCTGCTATCAAATCAGCCAGAGCAGGTTCGACTCGAGTCAGAGAGCACTTGGCTCAAATAGCGCTAGAGCGTTGGGCCAATGAAGCTGTTATCTGGGGACATGGCATTGTAGAACGAGGACCACATTTAGTGGAGTATATGCCAATCGGCTCTCATCACACTTGGTATGGGCTGCTTTTTGTTAAAGGCTTAGCCGGAGCCATTGCGCTCGCCCTGCCCCTTATATGTAGCCTACTGACTTTGATGAGCGAAATATTCAAATCAGCGGTTGCGGCATCTGCAATCGCGGTGTTATTACAGGTATTTCTTTACACCTTTGGGGAAAATTTGGAGATCCTTGTCTACCTTTTTTGGCCCGGACTTATCATTGTCGGCATAGCCCACAAACGAAAGATTAGCTAAACAAGGTTAACTTAAAATCATCATTATTTCGGAAACGACTCAAGCAAAGCGATTAACGAATAGTTTTACTCGGACTTAAATACAAATAGAGGAAATATGGCGATGTGAATTCAAGTTTACCAGCATAAGTGAACATCTTTCCCACACAACATGACTCCATGTTCAGAATTGCAATTTGCAACACCACTTTGTCTATCAATGGCAAGTTGCGAACAATCTACACATATTCTATGAATAACAAACCTGAAAATAATATTTTTCACCTTTATTCAAACGGTTAATAGCATCAACTGCATTGGCATGAAACCTGTATTACCTAAATGTATATCCTGCGTAACCTAAGGTTTTATTGATGGGCCAAGTGATAAAGCAATCTTCAGATGCGACAATGCAGCAAGCTAAGAATACTTTTTCTAAAAGCCTTTTTTGGCTTGGCTCAGCCCAAGTAATGGGACGCATAGTGCGATTAGCTTCCAGCATCATTCTCGCTCGATTATTTACCCCTGAAATTTTCGGACAGGTCGCCATCATACTAACCTGCTTTGAACTTATTTGTACGCCTACACGTCGTATCACTTCAGCATCGCTTATCAAGATGAATGATGCTGAACTCGCTGCATCTTTGACCAATGCAAACAAGATAAACTGGCTTGCATCGATCACCGCTTTTGTTGCCATGAGCTTACTCAGTTGGCCTCTCGCGCTTTATCACCAAGACACTCATCTCATCGCGCCAATGATACTTATGGCAACAAGCTATCTCCTTCTTCCTTTAGGAATGTTACATGCGGCAATCAATCTTAGAGCAAATAAAATGCGCGTGGTGGGACGCGCTATTTTATGGCAGACAGTGTGTGATGGACTATTAACCGCCACTTTTGCATTACTTGGATTTGGGATTTGGGCCATCATTTTACCAAAAGTACTCGTCATACTCATCTGGATAGGTATCCACAGATACCATAATCCACTCCCGAAAGCTGATAAGCCAAAAAAAATGAGCCAAACCATTCCTAAAATGTTCTGCTTCGGATCTATGGTAGGCTTAAGTGATTTAAGTATCGCCTTAAGACAAAATATCGACTACCTGCTTATTGGCTACTTTCTGGGACTAGAAGCCCTAGGGATCTATTTCTTCGCTTTCAATACGAGCTTAGGGATCAGCTTAGGCATAATACAAAGCTACGGAACCGCGCTCTACTCTCACCTTTGTGGCTCTCAAAAAAGTGAGCATCAGCTCACAGTATCTAAAGATCTTAAAACCCGTTATAGCCACTCTTTATCATTAGTCTTGAAGATTGCGATTCCAGTAATTGCACTGCAGTCCCTACTCTCTCCCTATTATGTTCCTTTGGTCTACGGTAATAAGTGGATTGAAGCAGGTGCACTACCGGTATTTATTCTTCTCTGTTTAAGTGGTTTAGTCAGGCCCATAGGGGAAGCTGCCAGTCAGTTACTCATCAGTATCAATAAGAGCCGCTTAAACCTCTGCGTTAATTTAGGCTTCACTCTACTACTGGCAATCACCATCACGATTTGCAGTCAGTGGGGCTTAACTGCTGTGGCTTTGGGGATCTTCATTATTCATCTTATCTGTATGCCCGCGCTCAACCTATATATTCAACTATTCGTCTTTAGCAAGAAGGCTATTGGCGCTAATGAGGAGCAACAAAACTCCTCAAAACGTTTTAATCAGGAGGTTCGTCATGACGCCTAAAGTCTCAGTAGTAATGCCTGTCTATAATGTGCAGCATTTCGTTAAAAGCGCCATTGAATCAGTGCTTAACCAATCGTTCACTAATTTCGAGCTTATTCTTATTAATGATTGCTCTACCGATCTAAGCCTTGAGATATGTCAAACCATACACGATAGCCGGATCCGTATCGTCAACCATGAGGTAAATAAAGGCTTGGCAGCAGCCCGCAATACGGGGATCCGTAATGCTATAGGTAACTATATTGCTTTTATCGATTCTGATGATATGTGGCACAAAGATAAACTAAAGTTACATGTCGAACACCTAGACACATCGCCAGAAGTTGGGCTTAGCTTTTCTCGTTCAAGCTTCATGGATCATGAAGGCAAGAAAATTGATTATTACCAGATGCCACAACTTACAGGGATAACTGCAACCGATCTACTGTGCCGTAATCCTGTCGGAAATGGTTCAGCCCCTGTGATACGCAGTGAAACACTGCACGATATAGGCTTCCAAGCTTTGAACCATCCAGAGCAACACAATAGCTATTTTGATGAAGACTTTCGCCAATCTGAAGACATTGAATGCTGGTTAAGAATTGTGGCAACGACTCATTGGAAAATGGAGGGAATACCCGCCCCATTAACCTATTACCGTCTTAATCAGCAAGGTCTATCATCTAACATCATCAAACAACTTGGCTCTTGGGAGTCCATGATCACCAAAGCTAAACTCTATGCGCCAGAGTTACTCGCAAAACACGAGCATAATGCCAGAGCTTACCAACTCAGATACCTTGCCCGTCAATCAATTAGAAATGGCAAAGGTGAAGTCGCGATTAGCCTTATTAACCGAGCGATCAACGAATCCCCCTCCATCATGCTCCAAGAAACCGCTAGAACTTCAGTCACCCTTGTCGCCGCTTATTTACTCTGGCTGCTCCCCTCCCCAGCCTATAAAGTGTGTGAAAATATTGGTCAGTTTTTCATGGGCCTTATACAAAAAAACCGTATCAGTAAAGATGGGGTTGAATCATCAATGTTGTCTTAAAGCGAAAAAGATCGGCCGTAGGCCTTCTAGAACGTGACTTCGTCACCGCGAGAGCGTCGCAAGCGACTTCTAGAATCTACACAATCAAAGGAGGAACGCCGCAAGCGGCTACAGATAACGGAATGGCCTACGCCGCACAGCCCTTCGAAGCTGACACAGACCAACCTCTTTTTTAACCGTAAGAGTTCCGTAAGTAAGGCACGAACGTTCCGTTATCCGTTATCGTAGCCTTCATCTAAAGCTTTTCTGCATTGCAAACTGCAATTATTCGCTGACCCTATTATCAAAATAATATAAAACTGATTAAAACCTTTGAAAAACAACAATTAAAATGATTGGCCTAACCTATGCATTAACTTACGTCGAGACCACGGAATATATGACTACAGGGCTAAGGCAGACAACATGACCACTCAGACACAAGTCAAGCAAACAACGATGCCAAGCTTCATTCGAGGCATTGATATGTTCGCCGCCATATTATTAATTCTGGCTGCCAGCCCAGTCCTTATACTTAAATTCCTATACAGGAAATTCAGATACGGATCGGCCATAGAGCACGTCTATATTTATGGCCTAGGCAATAAGAAGGTAGCCCTATATCAATTTACTGGTGAAGGCATATGCTGCCAATGGCCACAGTTAATTAATCTATTAAAAGGTCACATATCAATATTAGGGACAGAGAAGCAATTTATACTCCCCACCCTTGACGATGATACAGTCAAAAATGTTGAGCCATTACAAGCATATTCTCACCAGCTCTCAGCGATTAAGCCCGGCCTTATCTCCTTTAAGCAGATGCACCTGCAGATGGGGCTTAGCTTTGAAAACCAAGATAAAACCATTATTCATGCTCATAAAAGCTCCTTGTCTTACCTACTAGCCATCGCTCGCACAACGCTCATATGGTCGCTGTCGACTAAGCACGTCAATCAAAATATCGACACCATCAATCTTTTCGGTATAAAACTGTCCAATCTGAGCATGACAGAGATGCTAGCCTTAATAATTGAAAATGCTCAACGCCATGCCAAAAGACAATCTGATAGTGGTCACTCAAACACAACAGAAAATAATAACTTGATGGCTCAATATGCTTTTATCAATGCCGACGGAATGAATATCAGCACTCAAAATAGTCAATACCGTGATTGCTTACAAACTCGCTGCGACCGAGTGTTCGCCGATGGTTCAGGGATACGTATCGCCAGTATCTGCAAAGGTGTAGCCCCTAAAGACAACTTAAACGGCACGGATATGTTTCCAAGGTTGTGTGAACAAGCTGCTAATGCTGGTTTATCTATTTTCCTACTTGGTGCCGATAAAGGAGTCGCGGCTACCGCCGCTCAGAAAATGCAGCTCAAATACCCCAACCTCAACATTGCGGGCACTCACCACGGCTTTATCGATGACCCCGTACTCGAATCTAACGTGATAGAGCAGATCAATAACTCAGGCGCATCAATTCTTCTCGTCGCAATGGGCAACCCAAAGCAGGAGTTATGGCTAACAAAGCATAAACACCAGCTCAATGTCGGCGTGGGTATTGGTGTTGGCGGATTATTCGACTTCTATGCAGAAAAAGTGAAACGCGCACCATTATGGGTAAGACAGATGGGAATGGAATGGCTTTGCCGACTAAGTCAGGAACCTAAAAGAATGTGGAAGCGTTACATATTAGGTAATCCACAATTTCTCTACCGAGTATTCAAAGAGATCCAACTCGAAAAAGCTCAGGGGCTAAATTATTTAAATCAAAATAGTCATTCTCAGCTCGCTCAATCTCAGCAGTTAGCCATGAAAGGTGCTCGGTTAACAAATGCAGAGTCGAGCAACTTGTCGGCGCTTCATCGCTGCACTCGTCAACGAGTTCAAGGAAATATAGGCACTGTGATGAAGCGAGGTTTCGATCTCATTGCAGCCTCGATTATATTACTTATCCTACTTCCTTTCCTTCTGCTCACAGGAGTCATTATTCGCATGGAGTCATCAGGGGCTGTGATGTTTAGCCAGCAAAGAGTCGGCAAAAATAATGTCCCTTTTACCATGTGGAAATTTAGATCTATGTATCCAGATGCCGAGCAAAGATTAGCAAAGCTTCAGGCTGAGAATGAGATGCAAGGCGGCGTGTTATTCAAGATGAAGCGTGATCCCAGAATCACTCGTGTAGGCAAAGTCATCCGCAAAGCCTCAATCGATGAGCTGCCTCAACTATGGAATGTGATCTTAGGCGATATGTCATTAGTTGGCCCTAGACCAGCGCTCCAATCAGAGGTCAAACAGTACACAATGCAAGATAGGAAAAGGCTGGCTGTAAAGCCCGGCATCACCTGTATTTGGCAAGTCAGTGGCCGCTCAGATATCCCATTCGCACAACAAGTTGAACTCGACGTTGATTACATCTATCAACAGTCACTACTCACCGATATTTGGATATTAATTAAGACGATTCCAGCAGTACTGCTCGCCAAAGGTTCTTATTAAATTAAGCACTACATAACAGTCAAGATGCAATGCACTTCGACGTTTTGAGGAGAATACAGATGCAAGCAATTATCTTCGCAAATAGAACTGGTAATGAACTAGCTCCCCTAGAGCAATATTATTGCTCAGCCTTACTTCCTGTCGGCAACAAGGCTGTCATCGAGTATACCTTAGAGGATATCGCCACCTCTGGTATTACAAAGGTCAAAATCATCATCTCATCTCAAGCCCAAGAGATTGAACAACTCCTTGGGGATGGAGAGCGCTGGGGGCTTGATATTGATTACTTTTTAAGTAAACCCGAAGAGAAAACCGCGGCGGTATTAGACAGGTTATCTTTGTCAATGACGGACTCAATAATCATTGTCCGTGGCGATATTTTCCGCTCTCCCTGCATCGCCAACTTCATTGATTTCTCAAAACAATTTTCCAATGAGTTTGTCCAAGCCAAGATGGCAAATCAAAATGCAGGCATGCTGCTGCTCCCAGCAGCAGTGTCTTATCTTGATGGCATTGACTGGCCACTGACTCATGACTACGACAGTAATAGCGTTGTCACACTCGTCTTACATGGCCGCTGTCACATGCTCGATAGTTTCCAGTCATACATGAATGCAAACCTGAATTTAGCCAGAAACGATATTCCTTCGTTAACCCCGATGGAACGCAGCTTTACCTCAGCAAACCCGGAGCAGGACTTCTACGTGGGCGCAAAAACTCACACAGGAGATTTAAGCCTGCAAAATGCATGGGGGATCATTGGCGAAAACTGCAGGATAGATCCTAACGTCGTGATGAAAAATGCCATCATCATCGGTAATGATACCTTAATCGATAAAGGTTCTACGTTAGAAAACTGCTTAATTCTCCCTCACACTTACGTTGGTGAAGGTTTAGAGGTTAATAACAGTATCCTATGTAAAAAATTACTCATCAGTCTAAATACCGAAGGTCATATCGAAATAGATGATCAAGCCTTAATAGGACCCAGTGAGCATCAAGCCAGCACTAGCTCGACGGATAGGAATTTAAGTACGCGTTTTTTCATCTTGATGCTGCTTATCGTAAGTTTGCCCTTTTGGCCATTGTTGGCATTTTATGCACTCGTTAGAGTGATGTTTTTCAAGCTTGAAACCAAGCCAATTATCCAAGAGATGATTAACGACAATTTTGGTCGAAGCCTAGTTGCTTATTCATTCAATGTTCCGACTCGTCTTCTGTCTTTACTTCCACAGCTGTTTTTAGTGGTAACGGGTCAACTAGCCCTCTTCGGCGCTCCGGCTCAAATTCGCTATGCTACTGGTAGAAATAAACAACGACTTGGCGTATTTGGCCCCGTGCAGTTACTCCTCAATGAAAACGCACCAGAAGAGGAACGCATGTTATTGATGCTCGAATTTGATAATACCCATACCAGTACAAAATACCTGTCACTCCTCTGGCGTTCTTTGAGAATACCCAGACTATTAGGAGCTGAGCGGAAAAAGCAAAACATGACTCATTAGCCTGAAATAGAGGTAGCCCTAATTCATTAGCGGCTTGAATTAGAAAAAAGCTCAAGGCCAACCTGACACTAACTTCAGGTTAATAAAGAACATAATCACTATCGGAGTGAATACAAATGAAGAGTATTATCACTGCCATGCTAAGGAAGCTCGTTTACCATATGTCGGGGGGATTCCCCAGAACAAACAAAGCGGTTATGGGCAGCTACAAAAATCAGTTTTCAGATAATGCCAAGTATCTATATCTACATTGGCAGCAAACAAGCACCTTGCGTTCTATATGGATAAGTGGCGATGATGCCGTCATTCAGCAACTCAAAAAAGACGGTTATGAAGCTTACAACAGAAGAAGCATACGCGGAATATTTCACTGTTTAACTGCCAAGTATTATTTCTACAATACTTACATTGGTGATATAAGTCAGTACTTTGCTAAAGGGGCCACAAAAGTTAATTTATGGCACGGTTCACCGCTTAAAAAAATAGAGTTCGACATCACATCTGGGCCATTAGCACGTTCCTACCAAGCTGATACCCAAATGAAACAATGGCTAAATGCCCTTAAATTCCACCAGCAACATGTAAAACCGGATCTAATGCTTAGCCCAAGCCCAGTCATAGAGAGCGTATTTACTTCCGCATTTAGACTCAAGCCGGAACAGTTTATCCGCAGTGGAAACCCAAGAACAGATTACTTTAAACGCTATCCAGAACAGATAACATCTGTATCAAACCTCTTTAATACTCAATATGATAACGTCATTTTATATGTCCCTACTTGGCGAGATAGCACGCTGACAGTAGACAAAAAAGGTGAGATTAATAATCCTTATGACAAAGCTTTCGACTGGCCAGTTCTATCTGAACAATTAGTAAATAAAAATCAGCTATTTCTAGTGCGTTTTCACCCAAATGAAGCTCATCTAGGAAAGCAACTAAACCAATACCCAAACATTGTCGATATATCTCATTGGGAAGACGTCTACAGTATTCTTCAAGAAGTCGATCTTCTCATCACCGATCAATCATCGCTGTTTGTTGATCTACTACTGCATCAAGTACCCATTTTCTTCTATTCATTTGAACAAGAAAACAAGGACGAGAAACCAAGGGAGATATATGATTACGCTGAGTATCTCCCCTTAGTAGGACAGATTTCTTCGCAAGAAGTTATAAGTTCTAAGTATCGATTCCATCAATTTGACACACTATTAGCGGTGTTAAATAAGGAGGAATCTTTTCATATAACCCCATCCGCCGCCAATGAGTACCAGTTATTACGGCACATATTCTGGCAACCACAAAAAAGTGATGCCTTTGAGAGCATTGAGCACCATCTATTTTCAAATAAGCAGCAAAGAAGCACAAACCAAACGAACGCCGTAAACGGCTACGATTGACGCAATGGGCCTTTTTCTATTGTAGGTCGGCATTTATGCCGTCATGTATGTACAATATAAGTTGTTGATGGGCTAAAGACCAACCTACAGGAGAAACAAATAAGGCCCCTGTACAGCATAGAATTATAATTTTTTCCGGCGAATACCGGGATCTGGCTTTGCTTTTACCTTAAGTGAGGCACGAACGTTCCGTCATCCGTAAGCGCAACTGTCCTCAAAGCTGACGAAGTCTGCGCTCTTCTTAGCTTCACCCATAGTAACGTTCAACGGCTTGAGTAAAACGTGCGATATCGGCAGGTGGTAATTGATTAATCCCTGCTGCTGCAGCACGGCCCCCACCAGTATCAAACTGACTACAAATATCACCAGCACCCTGCTTATTCGATAACGGAGCCCGCAGTGAAACGGTGTAACTTCCATCACTGTTTTCAGTCAATACCCCATGAGCACTATCTGGATGTTGATTTGCCAAATGATTACCAAACACACCGCTAACTCGTCTCGACCAAGGTGCATCCGCTAGCTCAACAAGAGACAACACTTGACTATGATAGAAAGGCTCTACAGCAAGCGCTTTGTCCATGTCTTGTCTGTAAGCTTCTTTTAACTGATGGAAAGGGGAGTTTTCATCTTCAATAACGTCAAACGGGCTCGTATATTTAAGCAAGGCTTTGTAAAGTGTCGCGGGATGAAAATGAAGCTCATCAACATGCGCGCCATAGCCATTATAATTAATTAGCGTTCCTAGCTCATTTAGCAACTTAGCTCTAGATAGTGTTAAGCCAGCCTCGCGAGACAACAAGTCTGCCTTAGCAATCAAGTTATCGCCATAAGCAGCAGCTATCGCCCAATAGTGAAACTTTCCTTGCAGACATTTATCAATAATCAAACTGGTGCAGGTATTGGCATCAAGATCGATGTACGCTTCTAAATTAGCATTCATTGGAATATCACCACTGCGATGATGATCGGCATAATACACCTTAGCACCAGATTTCAAAGCCTCAAGCAAACCCGCTTTATTCTTCTCCATAGAGATATCAAGTACAGTCAAGCTATCTTGCGACGTAAGACTAGCGCTTATCGTTAATGGCTCAAGCAGCTCAATATCACGCTTTACACCTGTGATTAATTCCGCCGAAAGCGGGTATGCTAAGCGCAGTTGTAACAATGCAATGATGCCGTCGGCATCGCCATTAAAAATATCGTAATTCATGCGGCTCCTAATTTATTACGAGCTACTAGCGTTTATATACCCATTATCTTTAAGGTAGTTGACGACTTGCTCAGCGCACTCTTTAATTGACTGCTCAGCTGTTTTGACATGGATCTCTGGTTGCTGAGGCAATTCATAAGCCGAATCAATACCGGTAAAGTTTTTAATCTCTCCCGCACGGGCTTTTTTATAAAGACCTTTAGGATCCCGTTGCTCACACACCTCAAGCGGAGTATCGATATAAACTTCGACAAATTGCTTCTCTGCTAACAACTCTCTGACCATTTCACGATCAGCATTGAAAGGAGAGATAAATGCTGTCGATACTAGCAGCCCCGCGTCCACAAAGAGTTTTGACACCTCCCCTATACGGCGAATATTCTCAACTCGGTCTTGATCGGAAAAGCCCAGATCACCATTGAGACCATGACGGACATTATCTCCGTCAAGCAGATACGTTTTACACCCTAACTCATGTAACAGTTTATCAACGGCATTGGCAACGGTCGATTTACCTGAGCCACTTAAACCAGTAAACCAAAGTACGGCGGGATTGTGACCCAATAATGCAACTCTTTGCTCATGGGTAACACTCGCAAGATGCCATACAACATCGCAAGACTTATCTTCAGTTTCAACACTCTTATAGGGTGACATTAACAATCCTTGGAATACTCAACTATTTAAAACGGAAAGAAAATTGGCACTGCAGTTAATACGATTGCGGCATATACCAGACTGACAGGTAAACCGACTTTAACAAAATCCATTAACTTGTATTGGCCTGCATTAAACACCATTAGGTTAGTTTGATAGCCGTAAGGGCTAATAAAACTACCACTCGCAGCAAATGCAACGGTCATGACAAAGGGCAATATATCCACATCAAAGCCTAAAGCGATACTGTAAGCAATAGGGAACATTAAAGCCGCTGCAGCATTATTGGTCACAAGTTCAGTGATGAGCCAGGTCGATAGATATACCAGCACTAACGCCATAAACACATGATCTTTATCTGCCACCTGATTAACCCATTGTGATAACAGCTCAACAACGCCTGAATTCACCAAGGCATGAGATAACAAAATAGCCGTAGAGACGATTAGCCAGATATCGACAGGAAAACGTCTGACAACCTCATTAACACTAATGCACTGACTAAAAATCAGTACACCCAAGAGTAACATCAACCCCTGAAGCATTTCGATGACACCCGTTGCAGCTAACCCAATGGTGAGCACAAAACCGCCGACAGAGAGCCACGCTTTTAAGCCATTGATGCGAATTTCAGGTTCAACACCACTGATAACAATAAAGTTTTTACTAAGATTACGTCGTGATTTAAAATCATCACCTACGGCTAATACTAAAAAATCACCCGCCTTAATGACTACCTCTCCCAACTTGCCTGATACCTCTTCACCATCGCGTCGAATCGCAACAACTGCCGCATCAAACAGCGCTCTGAATCCGGTATCTTTTAAGGTTTTCGAGATAAGCACACTCTCTTGCTTAACCACTACCTCAGTCAAATTAGAATCCAATAAGCCATTTTTCTCGGCAAACATCTCTAAACCAGAAAATTGGCTAAGCTGCATCATCTTGGTGATATCACCACTAAAAATAAGCCTGTCATCAACTTGCAACACTTCAGTGGGCGTCACCGGGCTGATTAACCGTTTATTACGAACCACTTCGACCAGAAACAAAGACTCAAGATGCCTTAAGCCATTATTTTCAACCGAGCGTCCGATCAACTCTGAACCTTGCACCACTTTGGCATCAATGAAATACCCCTTTGAACAGGTTTCTTTATGTTCAATATTCGGCAACCAACGAGAAGCTACTCTCAGCACTAAGCCACAACCCAATACCAATAAGGCACCCACAGCGGTAAAAGAGAAGAAGCTCAGTGATTTCCCCTCGGCATCGATGTAGAGACTATTGACGATCAAATTAGTCGAAGTGCCGATTAACGTCAGCGTTCCGCCCAAAATCGCAGCATAAGAGAGAGGTAGCAGCAGCTTACTGGCAAAATGGTGCGGGTTATTACGGATTGGTGACAGTAATGTCGCCACCACAGCGGTATTATTTAATAAAGCGGAGCTTAACGCTGTAATGCCAAACAGGCGCATCCAGGTGGAATTATAACTACTCACTATCACTTTTGAGGCTATCACTCGCAGTAAACGTGTTTTCTCAAGTGTAAAAGAACACAAAATCAACAGGACCAGAGTAACTAACCCCGGATTAGACATACTCGACAATAGTTGCTCACGCGATACGAGGTTTAGCCCAACCAAAGCAAGCAAAGACACACCAAACACCAAAGATGGGCGACTCTGAAAGCGCACTAATCCCACGATAGTCATGAGGAAAATGCTGATGGTGAGATACCCGTTTAATGACATAAATTCCTGATTGATTAAAATAGAGCTACATTTAAAAAAAATGAAGGTTCGATACCTTATAAGTCATAAACTTATTAACTCGAACCTCACTTTACTGACAACTTAAAACGCCTTTTTTACCATTGCTAATTATTTTTTAGCAATGTCCTTGGCTCCCCAGTGAGGGAAGTGCTTGCGCACTAACGCGTTCATCTCTAACTCAAACTCCGAATATTCATGTTTATCTATCGACTTAGCTTGAATGGCATTGCGGATCATACCCGCACCAACTGTTACGTTGGTTAAACGGTCAATAATGATGAATGCACCTGTTGAACGATTATCATCATAAGCATCAAACTGTACAGGCTCAGTGACGGCAAAGTGACAGTTACCTATCTCGTTAAGTGCCAACTGTTGAGCTGATTGCTTTTCAAGTGTATTCACATCAATTTTGTGATTAATGGCATCGGCATAACCGTAAACAGACTTGCTGCCCATTTTGATCGCATATTCACGGTCAACACACAATGGCTCCTCTGTCATCCACACGACATCGGCTTCAAAATTACTTATGGAATGAGGCTTATCATGGGGTCGAACCAACATATCGCCGCGACTGATATCTATTTCATCTTCAAGTGTTAACGTCACAGCTTGGCCGGCAACCGCTTTTTCAAGCTCACCATCGAATGTCACGATAGACTTAATTTTGCTTTCTTTGCCTGAAGGTAAAGTAACAACCGTATCACCGACTCGAATGTCACCCGATGCTAAGGTTCCACAAAAACCGCGAAAATCCAGATTTGGTCGATTGACATATTGCACCTGAAAACGGAATGACTCACTTCTGCTCTGTTCAATTGATACTGTATTAAGCAACTTGAGTAACGTCGAACCAGGGTACCAAGTCATATGCTCGCTTTCATTAACGACATTGTCGCCCTTTAACGCAGAGATTGGCACGAAGCGCACATCGGTAAAAGAGAGTTCTTCAGCAAACTCACGGTACTCTTTTTTAATCTTTTGATAAGTTACCTGATCGTAACCCACCGCATCCATCTTATTAATGGCGATAATGACGTGTTTGATCCCTAACTGTGAGCAGATAAAGCTATGACGCCTAGTTTGTACTTGCACGCCATGACGAGCATCAATAAGAATAATCGCAAGATCACACGTTGACGCGCCAGTTGCCATATTACGCGTATACTGCTCATGACCAGGGGTATCAGCAATAATGAATTTACGCTGCTCGGTCGTGAAGTAGCGGTAAGCAACGTCAATAGTAATGCCTTGCTCGCGCTCAGATTGGAGTCCATCCACCAGCAAAGCCAGATCAAATGATTCATCTGTGGTATTAAAACGCTTAGAATCTTTTTCAATCGCCGCCATCTGGTCTTCAAAAATCATCTTACTGTCAAATAGCAAACGGCCAATTAACGTAGATTTACCGTCGTCCACACTGCCACACGTCAACACACGTAACATATCTTTGTTTTCGTGAACTTTTAGGTACTCTTCAATATCTGAAGCAATCAAATTAGAACTGGTGGTCATTTTTATTCCTTATCAGTGTGCAACAAACTTCACGCTTAGAAGAATGTCACTCACAGTAAAATCGATTTTCAATACTTTTAAAATCGCTTCTCAATTATTGTCCCTGCTCGAGTCCCTTAACCAAAAAGCTTTTACTGGCGAAAGCCAATATTACTTTTAAAATCGCTTCTCAATTTTAAAAGTAGCCCTCTATTTTTTTCTTCTCCATCGAACCCGCTGAGTCGTTATCAATCACACGACCTTGGCGTTCCGAGGTGGTACAGAGCAACATCTCTTGAATAATTTCTGGTAGCGTTTGAGCCTCTGACTCAACGGCTCCCGTTAACGGATAACAACCTAGCGTTCTAAAACGCACCATTTTAGTTTGTACATCTTCGCCTTCGAGTGGCATGCGCTCATCATCAACCATGATCAAGGTGCCATCACGTTCTACAACTGGACGTTCTGCAGCAAGATACAAGGATGGGATCTCAATCCCCTCTAAATAGATGTACTGCCAGATATCAAGTTCGGTCCAATTAGATAGCGGGAAGACACGAATACTCTCCCCTTTATCGACCTTGCCGTTATAAATACTCCAAAGCTCAGGACGTTGGTTTTTAGGATCCCATCTGTGCTTACTGTCGCGAAATGAGTACACGCGCTCTTTAGCACGAGACTTCTCTTCATCACGACGAGCTCCACCAAAAGCCGCGTCAAAACCATGCATATCCAGTGCTTGCTTAAGCCCTTCTGTCTTCATGATATCGGTGTGCTTAGCACTGCCATGGGTGAACGGGCTAATGTTCATCTCAATACCACGGGGATTTTTATGGACGATAAGATCAAAACCATGCTTCTTCGCCATTTGATCTCGAAACTCAATCATCTCCTTAAATTTCCAATTGGTATCGACATGCATCAATGGAAATGGAATTTTTCCAGGATAAAAAGCTTTACGAGCCAAATGCAAAAGAACAGAAGAATCTTTGCCTACAGAATAAAGCATCACGGGATTATCAAATTCAGCGGCAACCTCACGCATAATTTGAATCGATTCAGCTTCAAGCTGCTTAAGATGAGTTTGATGTGTCGACATATGGATTTCCGTATGGCCCTTATCCATTCAATCTGAACAGAAACAAATGTAAGTTATCATTGAGTAGATAATAACAGTAGGCGACAGGATTAAAAGTTATTAAACGAAGTAAATCTATATCAAAAAGGCATATTAAGTTCTGATTAGTAATAGGGAGAAAGAAGGACGGGCTGCGCCCTGCGAGGACGTGACCTTGTCACTGCGAGAGCGTCACAAGCGACTTCTAGAATCGATACAGTCAAATGAGGAACGCCGCAAGGGGCTCACAGTTGACGGAATGGCCTCCGGCCGCACGGAGCGCTTCGCTTACGGTTTATAAGCGGCGAATGCCGGAATCCAGCTTTGCTTTTACCGTAAGTGAGGCCCGAACGTTCCGTTATCCGTCAGCATAGCGTTCTTCTTTGCTTTAGACTTTATAGCAGGCCGAAGGCCGTCTGCGAACGTCCTAGCAAGGAGTATAGACAGCCCTCGGAGCTGACGTAGTCGACTCTCTTTCTTTTTAACCGTAAGCGAGGCACGAACGTTCCGTCATCCGTCATCCGTCATCCGTCATCGCAGTGGTCCTCTTCGCTTTACTATTCTGCCAGTCGAGGTAAAATCTCCTCTCTAGATACATTCGCTAGCAAATAGCAGTTTGCCCTACCTATTTAAAGTTTTGTGTTAATGATCGAGGTGTGATGAAAGGTATTATTTTGGCGGGAGGAAGTGGTACTCGCTTGTACCCGTTAACTAAGGTGGTTAGCAAGCAGCTATTACCCATTTATGATAAACCGATGATTTATTATCCTATTGCCACATTAATGAGCGCTGGTATTAAGGATATCTTGATCATTACAACACCTATTGACCTGCAGAATTTTAGAGCTCTTCTCGGTGATGGCAACGATTGGGGAATTTCGATTGAATACCAGATTCAGCCATCACCTGATGGATTAGCTCAGGCTTTTTTATTGGGTGAAACCTTTATTGGTGATCAGAGCGTGGCTCTTATCTTGGGGGATAACCTTTTTTACGGCCACGATCTGATAAAATCACTTAAGCGTGCTGCAGCGCAGGTAAGCGGTGCAACCATATTTGGTTATCATGTCTCAAACCCAACCGATTATGGTGTAGTTGAATTTGACAGTGCAGGAAGTGTCATTTCTCTCGAAGAGAAACCTTTGCTTCCAAAGTCTAATTATGCGGTCCCAGGTATTTACTTCTTCGATAATAACGTCATCAAATTTGCCAAAGGTGTTACTCCATCAGCTCGTGGTGAATTAGAAATTATTGAAGTCATAGGTCAATATCTAACAACTGGTACTCTGAATGTTGAGATTATGGGCAGAGGTACAGCATGGTTAGATACAGGCACCTATGACCATTTACTACAGGCAGGTCAATTTATTGAAACCATAGAAAAACGCCAGGGACTTAAGGTCAATTGCCCCGAAGAGATGGCTTATCGAATGGGTTACATCAATGACTCTCAATTACTTGCATTGGCTGAACCTCTGCGAAAAAGCGGTTACGGTGAATATTTGATTAATATTTTGTCTCAGAGAGTTTTTTCGTGAAGATTATTTCCACATCGATTAATGATGTAAAAATACTCGAACCACAAGTATTCGGTGATGAACGTGGCTATTTTCTTGAAACATTTCGTGATGATTGGTTTAGAGAACATGTCGCTGATGTGAACTTTGTGCAAGAAAACCAAAGTCTGTCGAGGCGTGGCACATTACGAGGTATGCACTGCCAGACTCAGCAACCCCAAGGTAAGCTCGTAAGAGTGATATCTGGTGAGGTATTTGATGTCGTCATCGATCTTAGACGCGCTAGCCCAAATTTTGGACAATCGTTGACAACTCAACTATCAGCCAAAAACCAGCTTCAATTATGGGTACCTCCCGGTTTTGCACACGGATTTTACGTTATATCGTCTTCTGCCGAGCTTGTTTACAAGTGCACTGATTACTATGCACCACAATTTGAGCAAAGCATATTATGGAGCGATACGGACTTAGCCATAGATTGGCCTATAAGTGACGGACAAACACCTCAGCTATCAGCAAAAGATCGTGATGGAGTGAAGTTTAAAGACGCTATATTTTTTTAGTTAGCAAGAGCAGGACGGGCTTCGCCCTGCTAGGGTGTGACTTCGTCACGGCGAGAGCGTCGTAAGCGACTTCTAGAATCTATACAGTCAAGTGAGGAACGCCGCAGGCGGCTGCGGATGACGGAATCCAGCTTTGCTTTTACCGTAAGTGAGGTACGAACGTTCCGTTATCCGTCAGCGCAGCATTCCTCGCAGTTTAGCTCGTATAGCAGGCCGGAGGCCGTCCTCGAAGCGAAGCGTCCTAGGTCCTAGTACCTTATTTTTAAAGTAGGTCGGCATTTATGCCGTCGGGTTTATATGCACGATATGGGCTATTGATGGGCTGTTGATGGGCTAAAGCCCAACCTACAGGAGACAGGTTTTTCGCCCTACGAGGACGGCACAAGCGCCTGCTAGGTACTAGGGCGCTTCGCTGCTATAAAATCGAAGGCCACTGATGGTCTTTTGCTATTGTAGGTCGGCATTTATGCCGTCAAGTTTGGATGTACGATATACGTTTTTGATGGGCTAAAGCCCAACCTACAGGTAAGCGCAGCATTCGCTAGTATAGCAGGCCAAAGGCCGACCCTCGCAGTGAGCTTGCGAACGTTCTAGAAAGGAGCCTGCGACTGCCCTCGAAGCTGACGCAGTCAGCGCCCTACACTCAACATAAATAGGAAAGAGATGAGTAAAACCATACTGGTAACCGGTGGAGCTGGGTTTATTGGCTCCGCTTTGGTACGTTACCTGATTAATGAGACTGATAATGTCGTTATTAATCTAGATAAACTGACTTACGCGGGAAACTTGCTCTCTCTAAAGAGTATCGAAAACTCGATACGTTATCACTTTATCCACGGTGATATTTGCGATCAAACTTTACTTGAAAAAACCTTAGATAAGTTTCAACCCGACTTGATTATGCACTTAGCCGCAGAAAGTCATGTCGACCGCTCAATTGATGCGCCTAATGAGTTTATACAAACCAATATTATTGGCACTTATACCTTACTAGAAACGGCACGGGGTTATTACGCTAAGCTCACTGGTAACAAACGCAATCAGTTTCGTTTTCATCATGTATCTACCGATGAAGTGTATGGCGATCTTGGCGCCACAGGACTTTTTACGGAACAAACTCGTTATGCTCCAAGTTCCCCCTACTCTGCCAGTAAAGCAGCATCCGATCATTTGGTGAGAGCATGGGGACGAACCTATCAGCTCCCAGTCGTGTTAAGCCACAGTTCTAATAACTACGGTCCATATCAATTCCCTGAAAAACTAATTCCTTTAATCATTAACAATGCCTTAGCGGGTCAAGTTTTGCCGCTTTATGGTAATGGTCAGCAGATCAGAGATTGGTTATTTGTCGATGATCACGCTCGTGCACTATATAAAGTGGCTGCAGAAGCTAAGGTTGGAGAAAGTTATAATATTGGTGGGGTTAATGAGAAGAGTAATATTGACGTGGTTAGCGCTATTTGCGAGTTACTTGAGGAGTTAGCCCCCACGAATCCAAATGCACATCAAGGAAAAGGCGAAGGTTTCGGCTTCAAAAGGTTAATCACCTACGTGACTGATAGACCAGGTCATGATGCACGTTATGCTATAGACGCTAATAAAATAGCCACAGAACTTGAATGGAAACCGTTGGAGACATTTGAATCAGGCCTCAGAAAAACAGTTATTTGGTATCTCGATAACCTTATCAATAAGCCAAGAGCTTAACATGATCTCGGATAACGTTAATAAACTTGCCGACAAGGTTAAAGTGCTCATTATCGGCAAACATGGGCAACTTGCTCGTAGTTTGGTCGATACCACTCCACACAATATAGAGCTGTTATCCCTCGCTCGCAGCGATATTAATCTACTCGATTTATTTGATGTAGAAAAGGCAATAGCAAGATTCAAACCTTATGTGGTAATCAACACATCAGGTTATACCTATGTAGAAGGCGCTGAATCTGATGCTATAAGTGCATTTTCTATTAATGAAACTGGTGTAGAAAATATTGCGACTGTCACTTCAAAAACCAATATCAGACTGATTCATATCTCTAGCGACTTTGTATTTGATGGCACTAGCAAACAGCCATACACCGTAAATGATGAGCCCAACCCACTGTCGGTTTACGGTGCATCTAAACTCGCCGGTGAGCGAGCTCTCACTCGATTACAGCCGAATAACTCATCAATAGTACGTACCTCTTGGCTTTATTCACCCTATGGCAATAATTTTGTCAAAACCATGCTCAATTTAATGACTCATAAAGAGCATTTAAATGTGGTTAGTGATCAAATAGGTAGCCCTACTCATGCAACTGGACTTGCACATTTTATATGGCAGCTAACAGGTTTGAAAAAACTAGATCCTATCTATCACTGGAGTGACTTGGGCAGTACCTCTTGGTATGAGTTTGCTATTGAGATTCAAAATATAGGGGTAAACCTTGGTTTGTTAACTCGCAAAATCCCCATTAACTCAATTAAATCTTTTGAATATCCAAGCAACGTCAAACGACCGAAATACAGTGTGTTAGATACCAGCAATTCACAATCGATATTAGCAGCCAAAGATTGGCGAGAAGAGCTTGCTGAATTTTTGAAGAAGCTCAAAGAGCGCTGACTAGGTCAGCTTCGAGGACAGTCGCAGGCTCCTTACTAGTGCGTTCGCAAGCTCATTGCGAGAGCGACCTTTGGCCTGCTGTAAAATCAAAAGCAGAGACGAATTCTCTGCTTCCCTTGTAGGTTGGGCTTTAGCCCATCAACAGCGTATGTCACACATCCTAACCGAATATTCAAAGTCACTTGCTGTATTCGCTTTTATAGCAGCGAAGCGCCCTAGCACCTAGCAAGGCGAAGCCCGCCCTTCTGTATAATACAAACCTGACGGCATAAATGCCGACCTACAAAAATATACGCTTGTTTAAGCCTTTACCATAAGTGAAGCGTTCCGCACGACCGCAGGCCATTTCGTCATCTCTAGTCACTTGTAGCGTTACTCATTTGCTTGTATAGACTCTAGAAGGAGCATAGCGACGCTCTCGCCGTGACGAAGTCACGTTCTAGAAAGCACTATGCTTGCCTCATAACTACTTCTACCCAAATAAAAACGGGCCATCTATTTAGATGACCCGTTAACTCGAAATAACAGGTGATTAAGAAACTAGAGAAACTACCTTTTCTCTTTGTATACTGTCGACGCTTTGTTGCTCATTCTTCACTTTCCAAACCAGATCACAAATTCCATCAGTAGGATTAAAACCTGTAGGCGTTGTTAATAAGATCTCACGAATCAATTCATGATTAAACTCATGACATGCCATATCCAGTTTACTCAAAATAACTTCTAACTCCGCCCATGAAAGGTGGGCTTCGTTGGCCGTCATAATTCGTTCATGCTCTGTACCGGTAACATCATCACCGATAAGCAGTTCTTCGTATAACTTCTCGCCAGGTCGGAGACCTGTAAACTCGATCGCAATATCACCATCTGGATTAATAGTATCTTGCACTTCAAAGCCACTTAGGCGAATCATTTTGGCCGCTAGATCAATAATTTTAACCGATTCACCCATATCCAAAACAAATACATCGCCCCCCTTCCCCATGGCACCAGCCTGAATCACCAACTGAGAGGCTTCAGGTATTGTCATAAAGAAACGAGTAATTTCAGGGTGAGTAACTGTAACTGGTCCACCAGATGCTATCTGTTTTCTAAACAGTGGAACAACAGATCCAGATGACCCCAGAACATTGCCAAATCGGACCATACAGAAACGTGTAGAGTGATTCTCTTTCGCAAGCGCTTGAAGAGATAACTCAGCCATTCGTTTCGTTGTCCCCATCACATTGGTTGGCCTAACCGCTTTATCTGTCGAAATAAGTACAAATGTATCAACATTAGCAGCAATAGCAGCGCGAGCTGTATACATGGTGCCAAACACATTATTTCGCACACCTTCGACCACATTATGCTCAACCAAAGGCACATGTTTATAAGCTGCTGCGTGGTAAACAGTTTGAACCTGAAAAGACTCCATAACAGCTTGAACACGATTCTCTCGCTGTACAGAGCCTAACAAAGGGAAAATCTCTACATCGAGATTATTTTCTTTGGCTGAGGCCAATAACTCTTTCTCTATTGAATATAAGCCGAATTCAGAAAGTTCAAACAGAACAAGTTTACTGGGTTTTTGTTTTAGTATTTGCCGACAAAGTTCTGAACCAATTGAGCCACCGGCTCCAGTGACCATAACCACTTTCTCAAAAATATTGTCTTTAAGTAGATCTTCTCTGGGGGAAACAGCATCACGCCCTAAGAGCTCATCAATTTCAACTTCTTTAATATCACTGTAGAGCTTATTCCCACTAACAAGGTCAGCCATAGCCGGTAACGTCAACACTTGAACAGCCAATGGCTCTAAAGAAAATAATATCTCTTTTCTACGTTGACGAGATGCACTTGGTATTGCAAGCAACACCTTGGTTGCTTGTTTTTGTTTAATAAGCTTACGCATTATTGAGGGAGAATGAACATGAACTCCTTGGATAACACTACCATGTGTCGTTACATCATCATCTACGAAAGCAAAAGGATAATATTCATGGCTTTGAACTAAGGCGGTGACAAGCTGCCTGCCGCTAACACCAGCACCATAAATAATAACAGGCTCTCCTTCACGCTTCATCCCTGAACCAACAACCGCTCTTATAACACCTCTAGAACCACCAATTAACACTAAAGCAAAAGCGGCAAAAATAACCGGAACAGTGCGTGGTAGACCTAAGTTAGCAAAGTAGGAGATAAAAACTAAGCTAATCGTCGATATGAGCACCCCAAACAAAATTGCGGTTAACGCTTGTAAGCTTAAGTACCTGAGCACCGCTCGATATAAGCCTAGCCTCGTAAAAGCCAAAATACTGATAGGCCAGACTAAAGCGATTAACATCCAATACCCTGTATTCGCGATTGAACTCACCGAATCAGTGCGAACAATAATTGCTAGCCAAAAAGATATCAGTAAACATATGGTGTCAATTCCGACACTGACTAAGCGCTTATTTGTTCTATTTAAAGAAAATAATACCTGAAAAAAATCCATTTTTCGCTCCAGAATGAGAAAGCTAAACATATTACAACAACTCAAAATAATGATAAATGCAATGCAAAGGAGTTGATTTTAGCACACCTTAGTCTTGCTTGACCTCAGTTAAGCAATTATTAGGTTCACAATTTCATTTAAATCACAAAAACAACCATACTTAGAAATCAAAAACCAACACTGGCAGTCCATATATACAAGATGTAACCTACTTCCCTGATAAAAACAGTAGAATTTTTTCCGGCAATAAACAAAGGCTATCTGAACAGGCTTGGATACGAATATTAATTTTTCCAGCCCACTCTTTATTCTTCAAACCAGTTAGTTCGATAGCAAACTTCCCTTCATACAAGGCCAATGATTCATCATTAAAACCCAGTCTTTTATGGATGGCTTGAGGGTATTGGACTTTCACATTTAAGGAATCAGATTCAACACTCACCTGAGTTGCTATATACCGCTCATTTGACGCAGGATTTGCATTAACATGCCAACCAGGCTCTAGATCAAACTGCAGACGGGTCTTACCTATCACTTTTTCTAAGGTGACTTTTCCATGACCTTTAGCGAATCTAGCTTGATTCAAATATACAGGAGACAGTTCATCAGATTTCTGTTCAACAAAACTATATTGAGAGATAAGTGACTCAGGGGTTGCATTAAGATGACGACTCAACTCCTTCAACCAAACTTTATACTGCCGAGAGTTATTGATTTTAACACCAGTCCTTAAGGCTCCAAAAATCGCAGTGTACGTCGAAGGAAGTTCACCATCACGATCAAAACGGTTAAATACATCAGGATCGAGTTGTTTGCCTAATTTTCCTAATAACCAACTAGATCGTTCAAGTGCAGAATCTAACGTTTTCAGAGATGAATTATTAGCTATATTTGATCTCGATGTAGATGTACCAATATGCTCAAGCTCTATATCTATTGTCTGCCAAGGCTGATAAAAGGAAAGCTTTAACCATGCTAATCCAAACCAAGCATAATCTTCAATTTGGGCAGGAATAGAAGCCCGGCCATGAAACAAGGTACGAAACAGCGTATTATCGATCTTTGCGGCCAGCCACAATGAATCAAGTAGTTCAGTAGCTCTTGTTAGATATTTTGGCTCATGAGTCACCTGATAAGCATCCAGTAATGAAATGGCGTATAGGCTATTCCAGCTAACAATAACCTTCTCATCAACTAGAGGTTTCACATTCGTTTTACGATAATCATGCAGCTTTTGATGCTGCTTAGTTCCCCGCCAATCATTACTGAGGTTTTCAATAAAGGCTAACTTACCTGCTGCTCTTTGGACTCCAGCATTATTTTTAATGAAATAATACTTCCCTTCATCGCCTTCTGAAAGCGCTGAAACCGCTGATGAATAGCCAACATCATTTCTAAGCCAACTTTCAACCCAATCTGATGTTTGTTCTAAAGCAATAAGGTAATGGCTTTTTCCAGTAACAGCATAAGCTTTTGCTAGCACACGGATCATATTCGCTTGGGTATACAGCATCTTCTCAAAATGAGGGACCTGCCATTTCCCATCCACTGAATACCGATGAAATCCCCCCTCGACCATGTCATAAACAGGACTAAGTAAAATAGTTTCTATTTGAGATTCAACAATATCCAATAGCTGGCGATCACCAGTTCTCAAATATTCGTCGAGTAAACCAAGCATCCAATTAGCACGAAAAAAACGCGGCCCATGACTTTCTTGCTCCACGATTAATGCCTCGTAAACCCCCTTATGGACTTTAGGAAGTAAATCTCGCCACTCTTTCTTAGATAGTTGACTCTTAAACGGTTTTTCCCCCAGTGTTGTTTCGTTGATTTCTAAGCTTGTATTCAGTTTATTATCAATACGCTCAGCTAAACTTTCAATTGCCGCTGGCTTATTACGCCAACGCTTAGCCAAACCTTGTATAACCTTAGAAAACTTATTTTTGTTTATATAGGACTCTATCCAAACAATCTTTCCTTCTGGTGTTAAAATCACATTAATTGGCCAGCCCGCTTCTCCTTTTAGTTGTTCAAGTGCCGATTTAAACTTTTCGTCCACGAGAGGCCACTGTTCACGATCGATTTTAACACTGACATAATCGGCATTCAGAATTGCTGCGACCTCAACATCATCAAAGCTCTCTTCAGCCATCACATGACACCAATGACAGGTCGAGTAACCTATGGAAATAAAAATCAGTTTCCCATCGCTTTGAAAGTCAAACTCAAAACTTGGCTGCCACTCATGCCAATCTATCGGTTGAAGAGAGTGACTGAGAAGATAAGGGGAATCGGAGAGAATGAGTTGATTAATATGTTGTGGTTCAGAACTATCAGAAGCGACGATATCGCGGCTCAAAAGCCAATCTTTACGCTCTTGAAAAGCGATGTTCAAATCAATATCGGCAGGCATGCCCGCATTATCTTTTAAAGGCTCTGCATGAGCGAAATGCAAACTTGAAAGACATAGGATAAATAAATAACAAAACTTGGAGTACATCAGGCACCTTTAAAAAATAGGATCCTGAAACAAGCTCAGGATCACACCTTAAAACTAGAACAATAGGCAACAAGCTAGGAGGTAATTTTAAACCGCTCTTTAACCCCTAACTTATTTCTCAGGATAACGTATGGTATAGCTCTTGTTTGCCTGTACATTATCGAAGCTCTGTCGCTGCCCGTTAGGCCAAATGATCATTACCCTTGCAGTAATAGCCTTACCCAGCCCTATATGCTGCTGTTTAGGGTGAACAGACATATAACCTTGACTACCACTGACTTGTCGCCAGCTATAACCTTCTTCGCCATAACCTAGGATAATTTGCGCCCCGATGGCATCTAGGTTCACACCATGTTTAGGCGAGCCCTCAAGGGATATCTTGATCCAGTTATTGTTAAGTGTCTGAGCCTGATTTTCAAATAACTGCGCTGTATCATGGTAATTATTCAACGCGATGTCTAAGTCACCGTCATTATCGAAATCAAGATAAGTCGCCGAGCGTGAATTAGCCACAATATCCAAACCGCTCATCGCAGATACGTTCGAGAGCTTCCCATTAGCATTGAGGAAAAATACGTTACTCGCCTTGGCAGCATCAGGAAAGTTCACATCCAAGTTCTCACCCGTCATAGGGTCGGCATAGTAGGGATTGTCAGTTGAATAAACATAATAATCATTCATGCCATTGAGCACATAGAGATCTTCATCACCGTCGTTATCAACATCGAAAAAGTCAGCATCCCAAGCCCAGCCCGTCGACGAAGCACCGCGACCGATAAGATCGCTATGTTGGTATTTAAGCCTACCTTTATCATTTAAGGTAGATAGAAACAGATCGTTTCCTTCAACCACTCGCATATTAGCCAGTTTATTTGGGTTAAACTCTGCCGTGGTATCTTCGCTGGGCGATACATATTTTTGATCTTTATTCATGGTGACAATATTTGAGACATACACATCTGCAACGCCGTCACGGTTAAGATCACTTAGGCCTAAACTCATGGTATAGGAAGGTTTAGATGTGCCTATTTGGCCTGCATAATCAACAAAACCTTTTCCTTGTTTATTGATATAATAAGCATTTACCCCAAAATCGTTACCTACAATCAAGTCTTGCCAGCCATCCATATTCAGATCAGTATGCGTCACAGCTTGACCCCAACCGGTATTGTTGGCACCTAGCGCATCTTTAGCCTGGGAAAATTTAAACTCCCCTTGATTAATAAACAGTACGTTGGTTCCGCCATTCTCATTACGACGCTTTAAAGTTGGTAAGTCCCCTTTAAGATAATTGCCAAAATACTCGATATAAATATCCAATAATCCATCATTATTCACATCAAATGTGGTCGCAGGTCCCCCAACTAAACCCTCACCACCCAGTTTGGCTATATGAGTCACTTCGGTAAACTTGCCCTTCCCTTCATTACGATACACTCGATGAGACTCATCAACGTAAGTGATCACGATGTCCTGATCGCCATCATTATCAAAGTCTGCAATTAAAGGTTGTCTAGGCTCCCCAGCATTCGCAGTGACTCCCTTTCGCTTGCTAATATTACTCAGCCCAGAGGTGTCCGTAATATCTTCAAACTTGTCACCTCTATTTAGATAGAGTTTGTTGCCTAAACCGCTTAATACGAGTAGATCAATTAATCCATCTTGATTAATATCTTCAGCAGCTATCCCGCCGCCGCCAAAGGCAGGAGGAATTGTGATAATTCCGGTCTGGGCATCTTTATTTAAATAAGTTCTGAGTTGACGACTCAGCCAATCAGATGAACGATGCTCAGCCTTAAACTCCATACTCGATGTCACATTTTTAAAGTAACGAGTCTCCGATTGCGTACCATTTCCACCTGCAGATATAATCCCTGTGGTATTTATCACCTCAGGCTTATAACTCTTATAAGCTTGAAGTTGGCTCATGATTAACTCATAACTCTGCGCCACTAATTGCGCACTCAACTCCGTCTGTTTTAACCGCTTCCCCTCTGAACCTGTATTTCTTAAAAGCAACACACCATAGTGAGCGATCGCTTCACTTAACAACTCTGCAGCGAAAGGATCAGCTTCCAGTTTAACTAAAGCTTTAGCGTCAATTAATGCCTCTTTTAGATACAGCCAATGCAGACCTGAGTCTCGAAATGAATCCATATCATAGGATTCGATAACCACTTGTTTGTCTTTCGGGTAGTTAGGGTAGAAGATCACATCTTCATATTCATTAACGCTGTGAGGTAATAACGACTGTAGAGCAGAAGCTACTTCAGCTTCACCAATAGTCACCTCTCCTTTGACTCTAGACTGAGCATCTAGATATAAAGTGCCAGAGAAAGCAATCATAGCCTCGGTAAAATACTGCTTAAACTCCGCAGCTTTCATCGTATCTTTAGGCAGCGCCAGTTTAGCGAAATACACTTGAAGATTACGGGCAAACAGGGTCTGATTGACATCATTGTACTCAGAGAAAGCAGAAATTTTCTGCTCAATCAAGCGCATGAATAAACCCGATGTCCCTGCAGCCTTTGAATTGCTGCTAACAAGTTCATTACTTGATTCAACAACTAATTGTTGAGGGAAAAGTAACTGCCAAGAGTGCTTGATATTACTCGCTGAGACTTGATATTCATCATTAGTCCTAGCTTGTTGATCTGCCATTTTTAATAAAGTTAACGTCAGCAGATCGACTTTTAGGGTGATAGCCTGAGCTGCATCATCGCTCAACTCTGGCAGTTCTATATCAAAGTCCAGTAAGACATCTTGCTGGACTGATAACATAGCCCTTAATGTGTAAGCAATCGAACCATAATGTTGTTGATCTCGCTGAGTAATGTCTGCACTTATTTCGCCAACGTTAACGCGTGTAACACTCTGATCCTTTAATTGAACTGAATTGGTGCTAAAAAGTGAACTGGTAGCAGAGAGCACAGTTTGCTCATCTAAGGGATCTAAACCTGGATTACTTGCAGCGGCCATTTGCCAAATCAGCTTCACTAACCGCTTTTGGAACTCGGTTTTGACATAGCGAGCATCTTCGGTAAGAGGTGTACCGTAGATTAACCCTTCTAGTCGGGTTGCGGTGGCATGACATTTAGGATCTTTGACTGACTCTAACTTCCCCATCAAGCGCAAGATCCCATCATCAAGATGGGGCTGTTCAGATAATTCATTGGCATGGGCCGATGAAGATAAAAAACCAACACAGACAGCAGATAAGGCAAATCGACGTAAGTTAAAATGACCAATCCCAAAACAACAGACATCTAAACGATCAATTATCAAACGATTGGTTAAGCTAACAACAGATTTAACTCTATAGCTAAAATTTCGCACGATTCTCTCCCTTGCCGATTATGTCGGCATATCATTATTTTATTTTTATTATTCCGTTAATATTACTTAACAACATACTGTAATAACTCAATTTGTCGATAGTGGAATAAGATTAAACAAAAAGCCGATATTACTCAGTAATATCGGCTGTTCAATTTAACTAAATTGACGACGGCGATAGAGCGAAATCAACAGCAGAAACAATCCAGCCATGATTGATATAGCCCCCGCATCACTGCTCGACTTTATCGGCTCAGGAATAACCAGCGTCACAGTGGCACTGTCATTAGCGGCGTCAATATCATCTTGAGATGCACTGATTACACCTGTCACACTGTAACTTCCTGCTGAGTTTCCAAGCACCCAAACAGTAATATTCGCTCGTTCACCGACAGCCATGCTCCCTATGTGACATAAAACACCGCTTTCAGATGCTGCGCATCCTGCAGGTAGTTGACTGAAACTTAGACCATTCGATGAACTGTTAATAACCAAGGTAACATCCGTTGCCTCACCACCTGATTGATTCGTCATGCTAAAGGATGCAGGGCCAGCCTGATCAACTTGTGGGAAATTAGGTCCCTGTGCAAACACTGCCAGATCAACTTCTTGCTCGCCAAAACCACCAGTTAAACTTAAGTACCAAAGTGAAACACCAGTCTGACCATCAAAAGTGATAATATCTAAATCACCATCATTATCGATATCCAACAAAGCTAACTGAGCAAGTTCCTCACTGACTATAACGGCTTCGTCAACTCGGATATCATTCAATCCATAATAATGCCAAATACTGATACCTTGTGGCATAACGAACAGTATCTCATTAGCCCCATCATCATTTAGATCTGACACTATAATCTCAACCGCACCAGGGAACTTGACCTCGCTCACCATAAAATCAGTTTCGAATACACTAGTGATGAGCTTCCACCCCATATTATCTAAGATAAAGGCATCTTGAATACCGTCACTATTTACATCCGCAAGTGTCATTATGTCGACTTGACTTTCAACCGCTGGGACAGAGAGCACAATCCAATCCTCTAAATTGGCCAATATCGGCGTACTTACATCACCGGTAACAAGAAGGCTCACGCTATCGCCTATTTGCACAAGGCTTATTGAAGTCACACTTGTGTCCATAGTCATTGCCGACTCTCCGTTCTGCGTCGAAGCCTCAGCCTTAGCTATATCTTGCTCAGAAGCCTTCATCGAATTGGGTTGTACCAGATTAAAGAGGTTGGTTAATGTGATATTAAGATTGTCTGGATCACCAATGTTTGAATAGATTGCGACATCAGCTTGAGACAAACCAGCAAGAACGATTTCAACAGTGCCATCATTAAACAGATCAGCCATTAAGATAAAATCTGCACTTACAGCATCCATAGTCAAACTCGACAGTACTTGCTGTTGATCATTAAGGACATAAGCAACGCTATGTGCATCACTGCCACCCGCAGTAATAAGATCCAGCTCTCCATCACCGTTAACATCCGCCACTAGCATCGACTTCACATCTTGAATCATGTCTAAGCTCGACGACATGACCAACTGGCCATTGCCATCATTGAGCAGAATCCAAGTTTGCATCGTCGTGGGATCAAAGCTCAATAGATCGATGAAGTTATCACCGTCTATATCAATCGCCACCCCAACACTAGACGGTGTACTGATAACCGAATCACCTGGAAGTACTGACAATACATTAGCCAGTAATAGTTGAGCACTATCGTCAATATCGACGCCACCCAAATTCCCACCAGAAATTGACACATCTGCTGAGGCAAACCCAGATTCAACATCATCGACCGTAAAGGCTATAAGAGTGCTGACAACCTCACCAGCAGTGATTTCAGTAGCTAACTTACAAGTAAGCACATCATTTGAAGTTTCTATACAAGCAGCAGGCAGAGTATCAAGATTGAGTTGGTCGCTAATATCAATCTCAAAGGCAATATCTTTGGCAGCAATTAAACCTACATTAGTTAATTCAAGGATTAAGCTTACTTGCTGTTGAGCTTTAGCTGGTGCAGGTGAAAAGTAAAAACGAGAAGATATTTCAGTGTCTGTAGGCTCAATGACACTCAACACATATTCTTGCAGCACTGGCTCTACTATCTCACCATCAGTCAAAGCGATAACGATGTTGAATTGCTCACCTAATACGTCCGTAGGAGACATACCACTAAGTAGACCTAAATCACTTAAGTTAAGCCAATCAGGCGCCGTTACAATGGAGAAGCTAAGATTATGGCTCGCGTCGATATCCTCTGCAGTTAGTTGATAGCGGTATGCTTGTGCAGCTACAATTTCAACTAACGGTTCAGATGTAAACTGAGGCGCATCGTTGACATTGATAACCTCGATCGCAAACTCAGTTAAGTTGCTACTCTCATTCCCGCTATCGGTCACTTCAATAACAATGCCTGAATACACACCGACATCAGCATTCAATGGTGACCCACTCAACATACCCGTTGTCATGTCAAACGCCGCCCAACTCGGTTTATTAGTGATCATAAAACTTAGAACTTCATTAGGATCATCATCAACGACAGTTGGCGTAAAGCTATAATTTTCATCTTGTAATACTGTAGACTCTGGTGTGCCAGATATTTCAGGCATACCATTCACATTAGTCACTTCAATACTAAATGCACTCAAAGACGTTGAAATCGTGCCATCAGACACAGAGATAATTATGCCTGAGGTGGTACCGACATCATCATTACTCGGCGTACCAGAAAGCGCACCATTCACACTGTTAAACGTCGCCCAACTCGGTTTATTTACAACTGAGAAGCTTAAGCTATCCCCCGAGTCCACATCAACTGCTGTTGGTGTAAAGCTGTAGCTCGCATCTTCATTCACCGATGTAGCTGGCGAACCTGTGATCACAGGGGAATCATTGGTATTAGCAACGGTAATACTAAATGGGCTCAATGATGCAGATAAAGCACCATCAGAAACACTAATAATTATTCCTGAGCTTGTGCCGACGTGATCGTTTGTTGGTACTCCAGAAAGCACGCCATTTACAGAACTAAAGCTAGCCCAAGTTGGCTTGTTCACAATACTAAAGGTTAATGTGTCGCCGACATCAGCATCACCAAAAGTAGGTGAAAAACTATAATTGGAATCTTCATTAACACTTGCGGCGGCTGCACCTGAAATGACCGGAGAGTCATTAAAGTCATAAATAAGCGAAAAGTTTGCTGCAGCTAAATTAGGATTACCAGAAAGGTCATTAGCGACACTATTAGCAACATCGAGGCTAACACTCGATTGAACCACTGGTGTAACAAGCACTGAATAGTTTGCAGTGTCAGTGGCAACAAAATTGCTTAAAGCAGCATTCGTAGCAGAAATATCACCAATATTAAAACCGACTACGGCTTCACTAAAATTGATAGTGGCAGTAAATGCAGTAGCTGTTGTACCTGATGGACCGCCAATCGTAACTGATGGTTTTACGTCGTCATAACTAATACTAAAAGTATTAGATTGCGTGTTTCCATTGCCAGCACTATCAGTTGCGACACCTGCAGCAATATCGACAGAAACAGATGCTTCCCCTGTTGCATCAACTTGAACCGTGTAACTAGTGGCATTTATTGTTTGAAAATCAGTCAGTGAACCATTAACAACTGATATATCCTCAACGGTAAAACCAGACATGTTCTCATCAAAATCAATGTTAAGCATAAAAGACGCTGTTTGCGTGCCACTTGGCCCAGTTATAACGACATTAGGTGCTACAGCATCAATAACAACAATACCGCTGGGGCCTGCACTTGGTGCAAGATTCGTACTAAAACGAGCACTTCCCGCTGCAATATTGACGCTAATAGAACCATCACCGCTTAAATTATCTAGACTAATCGTAGCCGTACTCTGATCACCATTAACCACACTTACATCTGCATTTGCAGAACCTGTTTTATTTAATGAAACCTCGACCGTTGTCAGATTCACCTGTTCGACATCAAGGTAGCTAACTGTATATGTGACAGGACCACTACTCGCAAGCACTGCAGATGGAGCACTAATAGAAAGGCTAGGAGTAGGAACAAGTGGTGTTGATTGGTAATCAAAGCTAATGTCGATTGCAGCTTGGTTAGTCACTGTTGCATCGCTCGCATCAACAGCAACACCACTGGCTATCTGTAATGTTACCTCACCATCCGCAGCTGGCGTAACTTCAACACTATAATTGGTTCCACTACCTGAAAAATTGGCCAATGTTGCATTAACGGCATTGATATCGGTTACATCAAAACCATTAACTGCATTTGAAAACTCAATCGTGTAATGAACCGTCGATTCTGAAGTTGGACTTGATACATCCACACTTGTCACAACAGAAAGCTCATTAATAACCAATGCAGCTATTGCTGGTTCAACAGCGACATTATTACCATTTATTGTTGCAGATAAACTGCTCGTATTAGCACTGTATGAACCCGCTGTTGCTGAGCTTGGCAGGTTAATTGTTACGCTAATGACACACTGCTGACCATTGGCTAACTCAACACCACTGACCACTAAAAACGCACCACCACTACCTGATGTTGTTGAGCTTGCTCCACAAAAATTACTTTGATCCGCTGAAACGATTGTTGTACCAGATACCATAGCGTTATAGCTGTCAGTAAAAACAATCGCCGTTGCATCATCAGCACCAGCAATATTAGTTAACAAGTAGGTCAAATCAACTTGTGTACCACCGGTGCCAACACGGATTGGGTTAACTGCAAAGCTTTTACTGAAATCTAATCCGCTAATGATGATATCGGTACTATTTATCTGAGATGTAACAGGGTTTCCAGATACAGTTGCACTGACTATAGAGCTTGGAAATGAATAACTTCCGACAGTATCAGCCGGAAGCGTGACATCAACAGAAAAGTCACAAGAATCTGCAGGAGATAAGATACCACCAGCAAAAGTTAGCAGACCAGAACCAGTGAGGCTCGAACCCACTCCACAAGGTGCTGCGGGTAAATTTACAGCGGTTAGCCCAGAAAGCACTCCGTCTAAATCTAATGTAAAACCGACAGCGGTTGCATCACCAGAAGAAGCAAATGCATGGTTAAGTGAAAAATCGATACTGGTGGTAGTTCCTGGTTGCAAATTGTTATCAGCAAAAGTGAAGGTTAATGAAGGAGCTGTATCAACCACGACCACTGCGCTAGCTGAAGGAGTACCCGATTGCACCGTTTGGCTGTTAATAGTTGAAGAGATTGTCCCAGTAGAAACATTATACTCACCAGCGGTTACGCCAGCAGGAAGGGTGAGTATTAAGTCAAATGAGCAACTAGCACCTGCGGCTAAGTCTCCAGCCGACATTGACATAGCAGTTATCGCATCAACTTTATAAACTGAAGAAAAAGTAGAACCTGTACCACAGTCGTTTGCTGCTGGCAGTGTTTTAACCACTGCTCCAGTTAAATTAACAAAGTCGGTCTCGAGTTCGATAGCTGTTGCTGCATATGTCGTATCAATATTGGTCAGCGTATGACGTAAAGTCACATCATCTCCAGCTGTTAATCCACTCTCCAGCACTGTAATAGATAAACTTGGTGCGTTAGAGACAATCAGCGCACTTGTTGTGTCGGTATAATTTGTTGTGCCGCCATTAAGTGACGCCGATATTGCCGTTGTGGTTAATGTATAAGCGCCTTGAGCTGCACCATTTGGAACCAGAATCGGGATAGAAAAGCTACAGCTTGATGCACTCGATACTGAACCTCCACTAAATGTGACAGAACTTCCCACTGTCACAGTAGAACCTGCGCCACAGATATCGTTTTGAATAGCACCGGTCGCTAATAGTCCTGAAAGCGCTGCATCTAAGTCAGATGTAAAGCTGATATTTGTAGCATCACTACTGCGATCAAAATTTGTTAACGTGACATCTAAAGCACCTACAGCCCCAGGGATAACCGTGATTGGATTAAAGTTAAGGTTTGCAAAAGGTCTTTGAACTTCAAAAGAGGCACCTAATTTCCCAGAAAAAACTTGTGCAAATGAAACTGTTCCGTACATGTCATCCCAAACCAAATCCATCATACCGGCACTATTAGCAATCAGATCAACTTCTGCAGTACATGTTGCTTCTGAATTCAGTAGGATCCCATTAATAGTAACGGTACTGCTGCCAGCAGCTTCATTAAGAGCGGCATTGGTACAATCAGAACTAAAATTTGCTATTGGGGCTATATTTAAGCCACTTGGAAGATCAACGCTGGTTGTTCCATTTATAACCATGGTTCCAGAATTGGAAAAAGAGAGAATCAAACGATTAATGGCTCCTAAACTCACCACTGAGGAGCTAAAGTTTGCAGAAGCTGTGAACAGGTTATCATCAACGGTTAACGTGGTAGAAATGTCGCTTCCAGCACCTAAACTAGACGTTAATCCAGTTACTAACGTTGCAGCGGCACCATTAGTGCTAGCTCGGACATTAAATACGAATGAGCAACTTTGACCAGCACCAAGTCGATAACCTGAGGCGGTAAAAGTACTTCCACCAGCAACACCAACATAAGCTCCATCAGAACAGCTGGAAAATGCTTGAACTTGATCTGCAATTAAGTGACCGGCAGGTAAAGTAGCAGTAAAACCGACATCACTTGCCGCGCTTCCTGAAGTATTCGTTAAGGTATAAGTCAAACTACTAATATGACCTGATGCTATTGTCGAAGAACTGTATGAACCTGACAAAGTTAAGTCTGTTCCAGCTGCTAACACCGCTCCTCCATAGAAAGTCGTCACGAAACAAAAAACTAAAGCTAACCTTTCAAGAAGAGACTTCAACTTACTAGAGGCATATTTCATAGTAATTCCTTTTATAAAACTCTAAATCGCGACACTTAACTTATATTCAAAAACAAAATTAAAAACATTTAACAAACACAATGATAACACTTGAAGCTGAATTTGATATGCCTGATATTGTTTTATTTTTTATCTTAGTTAACTTCAGAGCAAAATATACACAAATGAGAGAGGTAACATTAAACAGATTTAAATCATATAGTTAAACACTTCTATACTGTATTGAACAATGCTGACTTACCAAGATTATGTATTTAAACATTAATACACGATTAAAGATCTGGTCTTACCTTAACCAATATATAAAATGTTTTTGTTGCCTAATGTTATACATAAGTTAAAATTGAGTCGTACTTATATAAAATAGAGCGTTAATATGGACAAGACTCTTACAGTGACTTTATTTTTAGCTGTTCTAATGGGCATCAGTTTACCTAACACAATTGCAGCGAAATCAATAGTAGCCAGTAGTTCCGAACTGGATGTTAGTACTCAAAGCTCTGAAAAACGATTTGAAACAGCGACACTCACCATCACTGGACCAAATGGTTTCGAGAATCGACTTACGCTCTCAGATCAAAATACAGAGTTGGATCTCGAACAATTGGGAATAAGTCTCGATGGTAACTACAGTTACCAGATTGAGTATGCCCAATCAGGAAAAGTAGAAACGATTAACGACCCAAGAACCGGACGCAGTGCTGCAAAACGTAGCTTAGGTAAGGTAGAAACCAAATCAGGTTATTTTAATGTCAGAGACAGTGAGTTTGTACACGAGGAGTATTCTGTAGGAATGGAAAAAGCGGAAGAGGTTGATACTAACAACTTTGAAATCGCCGATGAGAATTTGGGCAAGTAAGACTTGGACGTCTCTAGTCTCATTTTTATGAAAGCAAAAGCAAAGGCAAAATAAAATGAAAAATAAAATAAACATCGCTTTTAAGCTACTGCCAGTGACACTGGCAGTCTCGATGTCAATGACAAGTACAGTTCAAGCTGATCAGGTAATTCTCGATGATCTAATTGTAGATGGCAGTATCTGTGCAGGAATGGATTGTGTAAACGGAGAATCTTTCGGTTTCGACACCCTAAGATTAAAAGAGAACAATCTTAGAATTAGATTCGTCGACACCAGCGCATCAGCAAGTTTCCCAAGCCGTGATTGGCAAATCACAGCCAACGATAGTGCAAACGGAGGATTAAACAAATTCTCAATTGATGATATTGATGGCGCTAAAACCCCCTTTACTATTGAAGCTGGCGCTTCAAACCACGCATTGTATGTCGATGATGCTAGTAGAATAGGCATTGGCACCAATGCCCCTGTTGTTCAGGTACACGTCAAAGACGGTAACACCCCTACCCTACGTCTTGAACAAGACGGCAGCTCAGGCTTCACTCCCCAAGTCTGGGATGTCGCCGGTAACGAATCCAACTTCTTTATCCGAGATGCGACAAATGGCTCAACACTACCGTTTAGAATTTTTCCAGGAGCACCATCTGATTCCATTTCGATTTCAGCCGATGGTGATGTTGGTATTGGAACCAAAACACCTATTGGTAGATTTGAAATAAAAGATGGTAGTAACAGTCTTTTTAGTGTTGCTTCTGATGGTAAAGTGGGTGTTGGAACAAATTCACCATTTGAAAATTTTGAAATACAAAGCAGTACTAATGATGGAGGGATTCTTCTTGACTCATCAGATGGTGGTATAGATATAGTATCTGGAAACGATCATTTAAGCTATATAGACTTCAAAGGTGAACAGAATGTGCTTCTGGACTATAAAGGAAGAATTATTTATGATGATAACAGTGAAAAGTTGAAAATTTACACTGGAACAAATACTTCAACCCCTATTACTATTGACAGGTTTGGAAACATTCTTGCTAGTGCTCATAACACACCTTCCGATTACCGCTTAAAAGAAAATATAAAAATTACAGGTAATGCTTTATCTCGAGTCTTGTCACTTCCAGTGTATATTTATAACTATAAAAATACACCTCAAAAAACTAATGAAGGTTTCCTAGCGCATGAGGTAAAAAAAATATTTCCATCTGCAGCCACGGGGAAGCATGATGAAAAAGGTATAAATGGTACCCCAATATACCAATCTGTAGACTACTCAAAAATCGTGCCAATATTAACAGCAGCGATACAAGAGTTGAATAAAAAAATTGAACATCTAGAAATAAAGAACAAAGAAAAAGAAAAAGAAGTACTCGAAAACCAATTTTAAATTCATTACACCTTATATCCACATCGTTCATTAATAAAGCTAAGAACGGTGTGGATTAATACTAAATTAGACCTTATAAATATTTCAAATATTAATACTTAAACTTTCACTGATAAAGTTACTTAGGTCTAACCGCATCACCAGAACCACTGCCTGTGACTGTCATCATAATATACTTAAAGTAATCTTTAACAGATAGGCTATCAATCATCTGCTTATCGGTTTTGGCTAACAAAACAGGCGTAGACATATCGATGCTTTGAACTTGAGCTAAACCAGTAACACCTGGTAGAACATCATAAACACTTAACGCATCACGCTCTTTAATCAGTTCTTCTTGATTAAATAAGTTTGGGCGTGGACCAACCAAACTCATTTCACCTTTAACAACATTAATCAGTTGAGGTAACTCATCAATCTTTGTTTTTCGCAAAAAATTACCTAGTTTGGTAATAGAGGCATTACTTGCTAAGTGACTAGCCACTGACTTTGTTTCAACAGACATAGTGCGAAACTTAATCAATTTAAATGGCTTTTTATTTCGACCTACACGAGTCTGAATAAAAATTGGTGATCCCGTATCAAACATACCAATAATAGTGACGATAAGTAAAACAGGCCAAAGCAACAACAAGCCAAAAAAAGCAACTAAAAAATCAATAACACGAATCATATAAATACTCTATTTACTTTTATTAAGAAGAAAAGCTTCTGCGGTTTCTTTAAAACCCTCTACAAGCGTTTGTGGAGGAACCCAGCCTAACGTATCTTTGGTGTGAGAAATGTCTACTTGTAGCGAGCCCAATAAACGTTCTACGACGTCTCTCTTGCCAGTTAACTTACCCACTAAATAATAACACCACAAAGGAACTGGCAGCAGTAAACTCGACTGCTCTAACGCTTTTGACATATGCTTCACTATTGAGGCTGTTGATATATCATTATCATCAGAAACTAAAAAAGTTTGGTTAGCTGCTTTAGGGTGATCAATACAAGTCACAATAAGATCAATTAGATTATTGACAGAGACTAAGCTTCGTTTATTATCATTAATGCAGCCAAATGGCATTGGAAAACCTTTAAACACTAGATTTAATAACGATGTAAAATTGGCTTTAACACCTGGACCATAAACTAGAGTGGGACGAATAACAACTACCTCCATACCCGTTTTGTTTGCGATTTCTCGTAATCCAACCTCTGCTTCATATTTACTTAAACCATAAGGATCGGTGGGAATAAAAGTATCATCTGATTTAAATGGACAATCAAACTCCGTAGATTCACCATTTACCTTAATAGAACTGATAAATATAAAGCGTTTTACTCCCGCACTAGCGGCTTGTTGAGCTAAATTAAGAGTTCCATATGTATTTATTTCCCTAAACTCTTCTAACGGATTAGATGACTTATCAACCATTACATGAACACGAGCAGCACAATGCACAACAACTTCATATCCATTTGGTAAGTTAAAATCTGTATCACCATTTAACGAGAGGACACATAAATGATCTTTCAATTCCCTTCTTGATATTTGCTTAATATTATACACACCTTGATTAAGGAGAGTTTTAGCCAGCGCCCCCCCTAAAAAACCAGTTCCTCCAGTTAGTAATATATTCAATGTCACTTACCTTTTATGAATTTAAATAAACTAGCTAAATACCAGTAAAAGTGTCTTGAGAAAATATTTCTATTTTGATATGCCCCATCATGTAAGGCCCTAACGTCTTTTATATATGTAACCATTTCACCAAATGAACTGTTAGACCTGAAGCAAATATCTACATCTTCATAATACATGAAATACCGTCTATCAAAACCACCTAGATTTTCGAAATGCTCAGTTTTAAATATCAAAAATGCACCAGATGCCCACTCAACTTGACTATTGGTTAAAAGAGATTCTTTATCATACATTTTTGTCACAGGTTTATTCAGCAGTAAATTAATTACACTTAAGAAACTTGGGTAGTATCGCAAAGAATTTTCAGATATTAAATATTCATCATCTTTATATAAATTTATTGTTAGCAACTTACCCTTAGTAACATTTAATAAGTTAGTCAACTTGTTGAACTCTAACTCGGTTATGATAACGTCAGGATTAACTACCAAAAACCAATCTGCTGAACTCATACCTTGGCTAAGACAATAATTAAAAACGAAATTATTATTATCCCCAAAGCCTAGAACTTGATCACTAACTAAATAGTCTAGACCATTCGACTGAGAGAAAATCTTTAACTCTTCATTTTTAACATTATCCTTTAAAATAACCCTTACATTGGGAAGTTTTGCAACTTTTAACAATTCACTATTATTAAAAATTAGTTTTTCGTGTCCATGATTTACTATTGATATGAAAACATTAGTCATAATCATTCACCATAGAAAAACTAACTCCCATCTCATCTTTAATTGATAATAGTGGAACAGATTGCACTGGCCACTCTATAGCAAGATCTTTATCATTCCATTTAATTGATATTTCTGAAGTAGGGTTATAATAATTCGTACACTTATAAACAAACTCGGCCTCATCACTTGTAACATAAAAACCATGTGCAAAACCTTCAGGTATCCACAGTTGACACTTGTTTTCTGCCGACAAATACTCTCCTACCCATTGACCAAATGTTGGGGAGTTTTTTCGAATATCTACCGCAACATCAAACACCTCTCCTGAAACTACACGTACAAGTTTTCCTTGTGTATTTTCAGTTTGGTAATGTAAACCTCGTAAAATGCCTCTCTTGGACTTTGAATGATTATCTTGTACGAATGATGTCGGTTTACCAGTCACAAGTTCTTCAAATTGCTTTTGATTCCAGGTCTCCATAAAGAAACCTCGTTCATCACCAAAAACACTTGGTTCTATAATTTTTACATCTGGAATTCGGGTATCGATTACCTTCATCATCTTAACCTTTATATGCCTGGATATTATTTAGTGCAGTAATCCAATCACTCGCATTAATAGCGAACTTATTCGTGATTTTATCAGTGTTTAATCGAGAATTACTTGGACGTTTCGCGGGTGTTGGGTACTGGTCAGTTGCGATGCTTGTCAAGTTTGGCTTATTTAATATAATTTTTTGTTTTACCGCTGTATCAAAAATGACTTCTGAAAATTCAAACCAACTCACATGAGGTAAGCCAGAATAATGATAAACACCATATTCAACCACATCACCATCTATAATGCGTTTCGCTATTTGAATCAACGTATGGGCAATATCACCTGCGTATGTTGGCCCACCAAATTGGTCTCCTACGACACTTAGTTCATTTCGATTCGCACCGAGGCCCAGCATGGTTTTCACAAAGTTATTGCCATTTTCACCAAATACCCAAGCGGTACGAAGAATAATGTGGTTATCACACGCATTTGCAACCGCAATTTCACCGGCTAACTTACTCTCACCATAAACACCTTGCGGGTTTGTGGTATCACTCTCGATATACTCACTTGTTTTATTGCCGTCAAAGACATAATCCGTTGATATATGCAGTATTGCAGCGCCAAAACTTTGTGCTGCTTGCGCTAAATAATTAGGCCCATCACGATTAATCGCATAAGAAAGTTCAACTTCTTCTTCCGCTTTATCTACCGCAGTGTGTGCAGCGGCATTAATGATGATATGTGGCTGAAATTCAGCCACGGCAGCATTTACAGCATCTTGATTAGTAATATCAAGACGTTCTTTATCAAGCGCTAACACAATTACATTTTCATCAGTGGCTAACTGTTGAGTAAGGCAATATCCCACTTGACCATAACAACCTGTAATTAGTACTCGCATTAACTCATAACCTTTTTCTGGCTTTCTATTACTAAACGAGTTAAATATTGTCCGTATTCATTTTTCATCATTGGTTTTGCAAGCTTTAGCACTTGTTCATCACTTAACCAACCATTACGCCATGCAATCTCTTCTAAGCAGGCTACTTTTAGGCCTTGAACATTTTCAAGAGTTTGAACAAAAGAAGATGCTTCATGAAGGCTTTCGTGAGTACCTGTATCAAGCCAGGCAAAACCACGACCTAATAGCTCTACATTTAACGAGCCATCATTTAGATACATTTCATTTAACGTGGTAATTTCAAGCTCACCGCGATGTGAAGGTTTAACTTGCTTTGCCATTTCTACCACTCGGTTGTCATAGAAATACAACCCTGTTACAGCATAATTTGATTTCGGGGTTTCTGGTTTTTCTTCAATCGAAACCGCTTTCATATCTTCATCAAACTCAACCACACCAAAACGCTCTGGGTCTTTGACTTGATACCCAAACACGGTCGCGAATCCTTGAGATGTTAATTCTCTAGCTCGAGTTAATTGTTGCCTAAAAGATTGACCATAGAAGATGTTATCACCAAGCACTAAACACATACTGTCACCACCAATGAATTCTTCTCCGATAATAAACGCTTGCGCTAGGCCATCCGGACTTGGTTGAATGGCATACTCGAGGCTAACACCAAAATCCGAACCATCGCCTAGCAAACGTTTAAAGCCTGCATTATCTTCAGGGGTTGTGATGATTAAAATATCTTTAATGCCCGCAAGCATTAAAGTAGAAATCGGATAAAACACCATTGGTTTATCGTAAATAGGTAAAAGCTGTTTTGATACACCACGTGTCAATGGGTATAAACGCGTACCAGAGCCACCAGCAAGAACAATCCCTTTCATTACTTGAACACCTTTTCAATTACAGCCCGCTCAGAAGATACACCTAGACACTCGAAGGCATAAGAGCCATCTAACACGCGTGACCACCATTGCTTGTTGTTTAAATACCATTCAACAGTTTTACGAATACCTGATTCGAATGTTTCTTCTGGTTTCCAGCCTAATTCAAGCTCAATTTTCGATGCATCAATCGCGTAACGAACATCGTGTCCGGGGCGGTCTGTTACATACGTAATTAAATCAAGGTACTGATTAACGCCTTCAGGTTTATTAGGCGCTAACTCTTCAAGCAATGAACAAATGGTGTTAACTACCTCAATGTTCGCTTTTTCATTATGGCCACCAATGTTGTAGGTTTCACCTACTACACCTTCTGTTACCACTTTATATAAAGCACGCGCATGGTCCTCAACAAACAACCAATCACGAATTTGCATACCATTACCATAAACCGGTAATGGTTTACCGTCTAAAGCATTCAAAATCATTAATGGGATAAGTTTTTCAGGAAAATGATAAGGACCATAATTATTTGAGCAATTAGTTACAATAGTAGGTAAACCAAAAGTACGTAACCAAGCGCGAACTAGGTGGTCAGAAGAGGCTTTTGATGCTGAGTATGGGCTTGAAGGCTCGTATGATGTTGTCTCTGTAAACAAATCAACTGTACCTTCTAAGTCGCCATATACTTCGTCAGTTGAGATGTGGTGAAAACGAAACGATTGTTTTTTCTTATCTGACAACATATTCCAATAAAAGCGTGTCGACTCAAGTAAGACATACGTACCCACAATGTTAGTTTCAATAAATGCTGCGGGACCATCAATAGAGCGGTCAACATGAGATTCCGCTGCCAGATGCATCACAGCATCTGGTTTATGCACTGAAAATACTCGGTCTAATTCCGCTCTATCGCAAATATCCACTTGTTCGAACGCATAACGCTCTTGAGAATCAACTTCAGATAACGATTCTAGATTACCGGCGTAAGTCAGTTTGTCTACGTTAATTACATGGTCTTGTGTATCGTTGATAATGTGACGAATTACAGCAGAACCAATAAAACCGGCTCCACCAGTGACTAATATTTTCATTTACTCTCCTGGATGAGTAAGCATTACAAAAATTAAAGTTAAATTATTCAAACTCGATGATTACTATATTCTTTTATGCGACTATCTTCCTTGAACCATCTATCTCCTGGGAAACAAATAGTATCCCCATTAATACAGCAAAGCACCCCGCCTTTTTTTAATACATAAGCAGACAATAAAGTCTCAAAATAACGAATGGCGAAATACTTGTTACCATACCCTCCCATACACTGGTACAAAAATGAATTTTTACCAATTTCCAAAACATTTTTTATGTCTATAACATCCGCACATAAGAAGTTAGACGTTAAGTGAGGAAATTTTTTATGTAGAAACGAAATAGCAGGTGATGGTCGTGAGTTCCCATTCAATCCAATTAGTATTGATTCATCTTTATTGCAATCTATACCAGAAAGGAAAATATCAATGTTTTTTGATATCTGAGAATATGGCGCTGAACTATTACAAAAGATGACCTTCTTATAGTTATAAATCAGGTGAAGAATATCTTCCAGTGCAGCAATATCTGTCCCTCTATTTAGTATATATAAAGAGTCATTCCCACCACCCACCTTAATTAGAGACTCATTATCTGTAGTGGTAACCTTTAATATTGGTATATTGTAATCGACACATTTATTCTCAACTAAATCCAAAGAACTTGCGCCGCACTTATACCTAACTCCACCAACAGACTTAATGTCACGTGCTGAAAAGGCATCGTAATCTACTATAATACAAATCACCCCCTCGCTACTTTTCACCTCTACTTTTTCTTTAATCTCAAATTTATGATTAAAAAAATTAAGAAAACACCAAAACAACTTTTCTAACATAGACTTCTCTTTATTCTTGTATAGGAATATTCACTTCTAAACAAGGTAATACCTAAAGCAAACCAAAACAATTTAAATAAAATACTTTGTGCGACAATAATTTGCAACAGCGAATAAATTAAAGTAAGAAATATGAAGACATGACTAGATTTATTGAGATCAATTATAGAGTAAATACGAGTAACTCCGGTAAGAACACCAACTAATAGAACTACACTAAATGGAAAGCCATATATCTGCCATGTACTTATAAAATTATGCATGTAAGATCCCAACCCACTCATCTGACTTATAAAAATTGTTGGGTCCCCAACAAAAAATTGTTCTATTAACCAATTTGAACCTTCTATCATTCCTCTAATTCTATTATAAAAACTAGTATCGCCTCCAACTCCGCCTGAAAAACTAAACCTACTTCCAAAATGAGATGAAAAATCACCTAAATCTACATACAAAAATATCAAAAAAGTACAGATCAACAAAGGGATCACAAACTTAATTTTATCGTAAATATTAGATTTTATAATCCAAAAAATTAAAAGTGTTATAACACAACCTAATAATGCAGCTCGCCCCTGCAAAGAAAAAAGCAGAAACAAGTAAACAACTGATATAAAAAATCGACCAACACCTTTGAATGCACTAAAACAATAAAAAAATAGTATCACAACATTAGAGGTAACAAATAAATGATTAAAGGTTTCAGAACCTCCATGACTATTTCCTACTGAAAATACAACGCCTTTAAAAATATTTTCTATATTTGAACAAATGGTAATAAAAAGAATGCTTGTATAAAATAAAGGAGCCATCCTACTTTTGATATCTATAGAATTAGCAATGACTAATCCCCAGCAAAACCAAATCAAATTTGATATCATAGCAATCGCAGACCAACCTAATGCACTCCTGCCATATTGATCATAGGTATTAGTTAATACTATATTTTGAATACATAAAACGCAAATTGCTGAAAAAAAAATCAATCCTATGACAATAAATTGAATCCTAGTAAATTTAAAATATTTCTTCTCTGATAATGTAATAAGAATAAAACTAGTAAATACTACTAAGGATATTAATGCTGAATTAACAATGTCCTTATGTAAAATCAAAACACTGAAAACAGTTAGTAAATTTACAATAAGAAAAAGATGAACTGAGATTTTTTTCGTATCTAACATCAATAATCTTCTTTTTTCAACCAAGCAGAAAGTCTCGAACCTGCAACAAACTTTAATAGCTTAAATTTAAAATCTCTATATATATTATAGAAACGGACACCAAAAACAAACAGCATCAGGAATTTAAGAAGCCTTATAGGAGATAGTTTATTCGAAAGTGACTCCAGCATTTTATCCCGAAATTTAAAAGAATTAAGAGCTTGAGCTTCACCTATATTCCAAAGCCATAATGAATTGAGCTCCTTTTTTTTTGTTATTTGATAATAATGCTCTTTATATATTAGTTCTAAAGCTTTTAAATGTGCTAAGTTATTATTACTCAAACTATCAGCACTAACATAGGCAATTACATTTACATCTGGATTCATATGTATAGTGTAATCTCTTGATATTCTAATAAAAATCTCCCAATCTTGATATCTAGGAAGTTCATTATTAAAACCATTTACTTGTGTTATTACGCTGCGCCTTACTATAGCAGTAGGTGTTCCAATTAGATTTCTAACTAATAGAGAATCGTATAGGCAATCAGAATCAACAGAAGAGTTCATAGGTACTAACTTTGAAAACTTTCCATTCACTTGCCAATACCGGCTAAACACACAACCGATATTTTGGTGATGTTCAAATATATCCGTATCAGATTTTAATTTATTGCACAGCCACTCATCATCACTATCCTGAAAAGCTATAAACTCACCAATAGATTTTTCGATTCCAAAATTTCGAGCTGCTGCTCCACCAATGTTTCTATCGAGTTTATAGTATTTTAATCTGTCGTCCACAAATGTTCTAACAACGTCAAACGTATTATCTGTAGATGCATCATCAACAACAATCAACTCTAAGTTTGAATAGGACTGGTTCAAAACACTTATGATCGCCCGCCCAATAGTTTCTGAACGATTAAATGACGGAATGATGACGGAAACCAGCTTTGTCATAAATATATCCTTAGCATTTTGACTGATAGGTCGTAACTAATTCGATTTCAGAAGAGATTCTTTTTTCCCACGTAGTAAAAACTGTTCTAGCTTTAGCTTTACAATTTTCCCTAATTTTAATTGAATCAACTTCTCCTTTAATAACTGCTTGAATTGAATCGGCTGCTCCAACTATAGAATCAAATAAAATACCTGTTTCACCATCTATAATTAATCTATTAGAAGAACCATCATTACGAACAACATTAAGAGCACCTAACGAAGATGACTCTATTAGAACATTACCGAAATTGCTAAAATCGTAACAAAATAACAATGCTGTAGAGCCAACCATATTTTTATATAACTCTTCTTTTGGCATTGATTCTTGTAATGTTATTAGCTCATCCAGTCCTTTTTCTTTAATCTTAACTTCCAACTCTTTCACATATGCTTTATCAAAGTAATGACCACACAGAAGCAGTCTAACACACAAACCTCGATTAACTAATACTTCCAATATATCTATTGCCATATCCTGTCTTTTCCACCTGTCAAATCTGGCAGGTAGAAACAGCAGATTTTCATCATGTTCCGAATAAACTTCAGCATTCTTTTTTGTCAAAGGAATATCAAAACCATTTACCCAGTAATGAAAGTCATAGCTACTCTTAACTATATTAAACCGATTGCAAACCAAATCTCCCTTAGTACCGTCATCCGTTGTCAATAAAAACTTTTTATCTATATTATATAGCATAAATTCATACGGGTGTTTAAAAAAAGATTTGAATATATTTTCATTTAAAACCTCCCCCATAAATGTGCCATAAAGCCTAACACCACACGGTACCTTATACATATTTGCAAATAAATTAGCCCAAAAGGCTGGCTTACAACCCTGACCATAGATAAAATCATAATCTTTTGATGATATAAGCTTTCGTAAAGTATTAAAATTTTTAAAGCCTAGGCCATTAAAAAAATGAAAATGACATTTTTTTAACCAGCTAGCTGCATTAGTGTTTATTTGCTCTTTATAACTTAATACAACAAAATCTACTTCAATACCTTGTTTAATCAATTCTTTTATAGGTAAGTTGAATCCTGGCATTCCCTTAGGTTCTTCTAACCCATGGTTTACAACATCAGCAAAGCCAGACCAAAAATTAGTAACATACAAAATTTTCAACTTACTTCCCTCTGATTATTTTAAGAAATTTATAACCGCGTCTAATTAAATCGAATATTTTTGAGTGTATAATAGAGTTATGGTAACCATCATAATCCTTAAAGGTTAAGGTTTGCGCTTTCATTATATCTTCAAATTCTGATTCGGAAATTTTCAACTTCTTTAGAACCAGCTCTTTATCTTCTGCTTCCATCTCAGAAGATGGATATGCACTTTTACATAATTCCTCGGTTGCTTGTTCTTTTGTCATTTCACCCATACAGATCAAATTTGAAAAATGAGCTTTTCTTTTATCGATTCCAAACTTTTTTGGCTGTATGTAGGCCTGCGTAAACCGGGTATAAATAGATTCATAATGCTTTCCGCCGTAGTAAACCCAACCCAATTCGTCTTGAATAAACTTCATAGCTTTATCTTTAGAAAAATCGATATAATCTAAAAAGTATACTACTTCAGGTTTTTTAGTAACTCTTGCTTTATAAAAAGCCGTTCGTGTTGTTTTAGGATAAGATTTAAAGTATCCATTCCCAAACTTCTTATGGATATTTTTAATCAAGAGCCAGTCAAGTTGGCCCATCATTTCAGACCAAGCACGTTCCATGATAAATTCTGTTTTAAAGTTAGAACCATTAACTATATAATCTATATTCTCCTTGTTCGCTACAATTCTTAAAATAGAGTAGATTCCATGATCTGTCGGAATTTCCATCCCAGGAATAGACGCTTTTAGGAAAGACTTCTGAATTTCTCTTATTTCAGTCCAATTAATTACATGAGTATGTAACTCAATATTTAACTTAGATAACGTTTTATGTATATTTTCCACTGCCAATTCTGAGTTCCAACCATTATCTAAATGTATAGCTAATGGTCTTAACCCTAATTCTTTCACCAAATAAGCAACATAAGTACTGTCAACTCCTCCACTAACACCTATTACACAATCGTATTTTTTACCTCGACCAGCTTTCTTCATTGCTAAAACGAGAGTTTCCAGTTCAGATTTTTTATCGCCAGTAAACCTAACCTTCAATTGTTCGAAATAATTAGTACAGAAGTTACATACACCATTTTCATCAAATATAATACTAGGGGCAGTAGTGTCCATAACACAACGTTTACAAGATATAATTTTTTTCATTTTCACTATTCTTTAGTTCTAGAGTAATTTATTTAGCGATTCACGTTCAGGATAGTTTATTAATACTGAACGATTATCGCCGTAATATACAAAAATTGAGCTGGCTGCAGCTCCAGTACATTTAGTTTTGTTAAACAGCTCTTTTATATTATTTAAAGAACTAGCACCACCAGATGCAACTACGGGAATATTTACATAATCAGATATAAAATTAATCAAATCGATGTCATAACCTTTATAGGTTCCCTCTCTGCCTACATCTTGGATTAACAACTCCCCAATACCTGCTTCGATTAGATGAGAAATATGTAACACAAGGTCTTTCTTTTGGTTATGAATCCTTAATTTACCGAAAACATTACGACTTACATCGATGCAGCCAACTATGCTTTGAGAACCAAAGCGATTAACACAATCACTTATCAGTTTTAAATCAGTGTATGCTGCGGTATTAATAATTACTTTTTCAAAACCGAGTCTGAGGATTTTTTCTACGTCCTCCATTTTATTCAAACCTCCACCATACGATAAAGGCATAAAGGATTCGGATGCAATTTCTTCTAGCATTTCAAAATTTAGAAGATTTCCTCTTCTTTTAGAAATATCTAATAAGACCAACTCATCAACTTCCTTCTCATTAAATATTTTTACAGAGTTAATAGGGTCTCCGATATATTTACCTTTTTTAAACCTATTAGTCTTATAAAGACCTTCTCCCTCCATTAATAGGACAGGAATAATACGTTTACTAAACATTCTCTATAAACCCGCGAAGAAAATATTTCCCAAATTTCAGTGACTTTTCTGGGTGGAACTGAGCCCCGAAAATATTATCTTTCCCAATAAAAGAACTAAACTCGACTTCCCCATACTTTGTAGTTGCTAAAGAATTTTCTTCATCATAACAATTCATTCTGTAAGAATGGACAAAGTAAAACCGACTGTCTTTCTCAGTAATAAATCTATCTTTAACAGACTCTCCCTTACCAAAATTAAGTGTATTCCACCCCATGTGAGGAACTGGTAAATCTGGCAATACAAATTTAGTACATTCCATATTAATGTAACCAAGCCCAGCAGCGTCACCTTCCTCACTACCATTTCCTAACATTTGAGCTCCCAAACAAATTCCTAATACAGGGGTACCGTTTACTTTTATTGCCTCATCTAACTCTTCTTTAAAACCTAAATTAACAAGAGATTTCATACCATGATCAAAATGACCAACACCAGGCAATATAATTTTACCTACACCTCGTAGTTTTTTGGGTTCAGAAATAATTTCTGTATTTACGCCTAATCTTTTAAACATATTTTTTATTGAACCCAGATTTCCGACCCCAATATCAATTATTCCAACTTTAAAATCATTAAATCCCATAATTCTACACACCACTCAATTACGTCTAAATTTATTAACAAGCAGTTTCGCATCTTTTTGATATAGAACTACTAATAAAAATATTGATAACAACACCATAAAAACAACTAAAGTTACCGATGGTTCATTGTATGTCTTTAAAAAAAATAAGGGGGTGTAACCGACTGCTATTCTATAAATTATTAAGGTCAACTTATAAAACACCCCGCTAATAGACATATCGACCAGTAACGAAACCCATATAAGAAGTAAAACATACGCTAGTGCACTTACGATACAGTATAATGCTATCGCAAGCATAAAATCCTGTGCAATGAACCCAAAATAAAGAGCTGCTAACCTTGAAAAAACTAAAATGACTTGCCAACAAAGACCTTGAACTTGTTGTTCATAAATTGGAAAAATAGCACTTAAAGGTGAAGAAACTAGCTGAAACACAACCCAAATAGTAATCCATTGAGCAACAACGCCTGATTGTTCCCAATTAGCGCCAAAAACAAAAGAAAAAATCTCTGGACCAAAAAGAAAGAATGGTGCAAAGAAAAATAACGCCAATTTAAATAGATTTAAAACAGTTTTTTCCAATAATGAAGAAGCGAAAGACTTATCTTTTAATTCTAACGCTTTACCATACAAACCGTGAGCAACAGCAGTCCCTATTACAGATACCGGTAGTGACATAATCCTAAATGATAGCGCAAATAGTCCAGCGCTCGCGCTTCCCATAAATAATGCAAATATTACTGGAGCGGAGTGTAAACTAACTGCATTAAACAAAACCTCCCATGTAGAAAAAATGGGGAACCTTCTATATCGCTTTAAAGACGCCAATATTTTAATCCAAGTAACTCTCACAACATTGTTCAACCTTTTATTTGCAACAATGAGAAAACTGGAAGAAAATAGTACTCCTAAAACATAACCGTGTATGAGTCCCATACCTGATCCAAATGAAAAAAATATCTGGCTACTCACCTGCACTAATGTTTGTATAATCTTAGCCTGAGATATACTCCCATATTTATTATGTCTTATCGCCCAAAAATTATTAATCATAAAGAGTCCTGTAGAAAATACTACTACAGGAATAAAAAACATGGTTTCTTTAAGCTTATCTTTCACCGAAAAGCAATCTTCGAAATACACGGCTAAAACGAATAAAGATACAACTGAGACTATAAATATTAATATTATATTGGCTAACTTGTAAAGTGAACTAGCTGTACGATTTGACCTTGGTAAAGATATCGCCTGTTCTAATGTTAGACTGGATATAATAGCAAAAACTGCACAGACACTTGTGAATAAGGCGAAAACACCATACTCTTCTGGTGTATATAGCCTAGTTAAAATTGGCGATGCTAATATTGAAATAAGCTGTGCTAGTGTGGTTCCTCCTACTAATAGAAACACATTTCTGAGCAAACTAGTCTTTGGCATTAAGACAGTCTCTTAAAACGTTCCTGCAAAATTTTTACAATGAGTTTAGCAGTTTGGCCATTACCATAGGGCTTAGCATCAAATGACTCTTTTGGTACCACTGCTTTAATCAGTTCCATAAAATCAGAAAGGTCTGAGGATACAAGTACATTTGCACCAGTTTCAATCGTTTCAACCCATTCAGTCTCATTACGCAAAGTAACACATGGTACAGAGCTAAAGAACGCTTCTTTCTGCATTCCTCCTGAGTCAGTAATTAATTTTTTAGCAGCACATAGCAGTGCCTGAGTATCGAAATATGATGAAGGAGGTAAAGACATGATTCTATCACTCAAAACCAGTCTGTTTTCAAAGAGCTTATGTTTAAGACGGGGGTGAACTAGCAATACTAAATTTTCTGTTTCAGAAAGTTCGTTTAATGTATTTATTATATTCGTAAACCTCTCTACATTATCTGTATTTTCTTGCCTATGTAGAGTAACTAAAAAATAATCTCCTTCATTTAGCCCAAATTCGCTAACCATTTTACTTATATCTATTTTTTCTTTTGCCATCAAACAAACATCAAACATAATATCTCCGACATTGAAGACTTCCTGTATAACCCCTTCAGAAATTATGTTTGGATAACCTTCAGCTTCAAGGTTTCTCAATGCTGTGTTTGTTGGGCAAAACAAAATATCAGATACACGGTCGGTTATAACTCTATTAACTTCCTCTGGCATTTTTTGATTAAATGATCTTAATCCTGATTCAACATGCACTATTGGAATATGAAGTTTTGAGGCGGCAATAGCCCCTGCAAGAGTAGAGTTGGTATCACCATAAACCACTACATAATCAGGTGACTCTTTGATCAATATTTCCTCTATTGCTATTATCATCTTACCAGTCATAGCACCATGAGTTAATCCGCCATATTTTAGAAAATATTTAGGTTTTGGGATCCCAAGTTCCTCAAAAAAAGTTTCAGACATATCTTTATCATAGTGTTGTCCTGTATGAACAATTATTTCATTAATTGAATCGTGATGCTCAAACTCCGAACTTAATGCCGCAGCCTTTATAAACTGTGGACGAGCCCCCAAAATAGTAAGTACTTTCATAATAATCTCTCGTTATTTTAAATAAGCATGCATAGGGATACTAAAAACTGTTTTAGCTAGCTGACTAGCTACAGGGAAGTCGTTCGCGTCGTGATCAAAGCTTTTGAATGCAGTTTGCTCATGCATACAAGTCTTATAGTAAATCATTGTCGGAATATTATTTTTTTCGAATTTTTTCATTTCAATATCCCTGTCTTCAGCTATTAATGTATATTGTGCCCATGAACTCAAGTATCCCTCAGGCACTTTAGGTATCCTGTAACTATATTTGAACTCTCTTGAATACTTATCAGCAGCTAAGTTACGGCTTATCATTTCACTTGGAAACACTGCTAACTTTTCTAACAAAATAGCAGCTTGAATAGTATCTAAACGGCTATTCATCCCTATGCGAACATTATCATACTTGTCAATACCTTTACCGTGTACGCAATATGAACGAAGTAACTCCGCGTGTTCGTCATCGTTGGTAAAGATCGCACCGCCATCGCCGTAACAACCTAATGGTTTTGCCGGGAAGAAACTAGTTGTTGCTATATCACCAAAGCTACCAGCCATTTTTCCATTTATAGAACCACCAAACCCTTGAGCCGCATCTTCGATTAGTTTCAAATCGTATTTCTTTGCAATACGCTCAAGCTCAGGATAGTTAGCTGGTAAACCAAACAAGTCAACAGAGATAATCGCTTTAGGATTTAGCTTACCTTCTGCTATTACCTTTTGAATACGCTTTTCTAAATCAACAGGGCAAATGTTAAACGTTACTTCATCTGAATCAACAAACACAGGTGTCGCTTCTTCGTAAGCAATGGTTTCCGCAGTTGCAAAAAATGTGAATGTCGGACAAAAAACAGCATCGCCTTTTTTAACGCCGAGCACCATCATTGCTAACGTTAAAGCGTCGGTCCCATTTCCACAACTGATAGCATGCTTCACACCTACATACTCTGCTAATTTCTCTTCCAATTCCTTAACTTCAGGGCCCATAATGTATTGCCCATGATCAAGCACCTTGTGAATGCGAGCATCAATTTTTTCTTTTAAATGTAAATATTGTGCTTTAAGATCGATAAACTGCATTTTAATACTCTAATTATCTTTAATTTTTTTACGAAGAATAATATCGTCTACTAATGAGTAAACATCATTTGTATGCGGGCAAGTCACTTTTGCCGAGCCTGTTAATGGTAAGTCCATTTTCTCACCATATGCACTCATCCAGCCAATTTGTTTTGCGGGAACTCCAACCATTAGTGCGAAAGGTTTAACATCTTTATTAACAACAGTTCCAGCACCTATAAAGGCGTACTCGCCAATAGTAATTCCACAAATGATGGTGCAGTTTGCACCTAGTGTCGCACCTTTCTTAACTAATGTACTTCTGTATTCGTCTTTACGTTCAACAAGGGAACGAGGATTATACACATTCGTAAAAACCATGCTTGGACCACAAAATACACCTTCTTCCAAATGTACATTGTCGTAAACAGATACATTATTCTGAATTTTACATTTATCAGCTATGGTTACTTTATTTCCAACAAAAACATTTTGACCTAGCGATACGCCTTTACCTATCCTAGCCCCACCACACACATGAACCCAGTGCCAAACTCTCGAATCACTACCAATGACAGCACCATCATCTACAATCGCTGTTTCGTGTTTCATAAAATTCATTTTTATAGGTCCTAAAGCTGATTTAAAGTAACTTTGACATTAACGGATGATAGTGATCAACATTGGCAACAACTGCTTGGTCACGTATTCCTTCTACGGTCTCAATAGCTGTTCTATTTTCCTCTAGTCCATAGCCATTACCAGCAAGGACATTTTCATAACTTTGAGTATGTAAATCTGTAAAACCACCTGAAAACTCGAGTTCTTCATCTCCAATCATAATGCTGCGATAAGTCTTTTTTTCCCCCTGAACAGCATTTTCAGGTAAGTTATTTGCATCGATAGATAAAAACCACTTAACTCGAGCACGATCGTACTCTAAATACCCTGCAACGGTTTGCTCGTCTTTATAATGGACTTCATTAAACTTGATATCTCCAAAGATGAAGTGAAGCATATCAAAGAAATGAACCCCAACATTTGTCGCTACTCCACCAGATTTTTCATTCACACCTTTCCACGACTTTAAGTACCACTTGCCTCTTGAAGTCATATAGGTCAACTCCACATCAAATATTTCGTCAGGAGAGCTATTTAATACTTTATCGCGTAAAGCGATTATCGACGGGTGTAAACGCAATTGAAGAATGCTATTAACTTTTGCACCGTACTTTGCTTCGTACACCTTTAAGGTATCGATTTCTTTAGAACTCAATACTAAAGGCTTCTCACATATAACATCGATGCCATTCTTGAGAGCAAATTTCATCTGAGGTGCATGCAAATAATTTGGTGAGCAAATTGATATATAATCGAGCTTATTACCTTTCAGAGATTCATCTTCTACGAACGCCGCAAAATCTTCAAACTCAGTAAAAAACTCTGACTCAGGAAAATGCATATCCATGATTCCAACTGAATCATTAATATCCATTGCAACAACTAAATCGTTGCCAGTGTCTTTAATCGCTTTTAAATGCCTTGGAGCGATATAGCCAGCAGTACCAATTAAAGCAAAATTTTTCACGTCTTTATTCCTTAAAGTCGAATATCAGTAGCATCAAGTGGGAAAACATATTTAACATCGTAAACAACATGATTATCTTTTCCGAGTGCTCTAACCTTTTCGATCCCCATCTCTTTTAACTCACTATGATCAACAGCTAATATAATCCCATCATAATAACCATCCTTAAGCTCATCGATTAACGTTATATCATATTCATGTTTAACTTCAGCGCTATCTGCCCAAGTGTCATGTACATCAACATTAATGTTAAAGCTTTTAAGCTCTTTAATTATTTCAATTACTTTTGTGTTTCGTACATCTGGACAGTCACCTTTAAACGTAAAGCCCATCACCAGTACTTTAGCTTCATCGATATGGATCTTCTTACTAGAGAGCTTCTTAACCATTTGAGTTGCAACGTAGCTACCCATTCCATCATTGATGCGTCTACCTGCTAAAATAACTTCAGGGTTATAACCGACTTCTTTAGCTTTGTGAGTAAGGTAGTAAGGGTCAACACTAATACAATGCCCGCCAACTAATCCTGGCTTAAACGGTAAGAAATTCCACTTAGTCCCTGCAGCCTTAAGTACTTCTTCTGTATCTATATCAAGTCTATTAAATATTTTGGCAAATTCGTTAATAATTGCAATATTCAAGTCACGCTGGGTGTTTTCGATTACTTTTGCAGCTTCAGCAACTTTAATAGATGATGCTTTATGAGTCCCGGCAGTGACTATTGAGCTATATACTGCATCGACAAAGTCTGCTATTTCAGGAGTTGAACCCGCTGTGATCTTTACGATTGTCGTTAATCGATTAACTTTATCGCCAGGGTTAATACGTTCAGGGCTGTAACCAGCAAAAAAGTCTTGGTTAAACTTCAAGCCAGAAACACGCTCAATAATTGGTATACAAACTTCTTCAGTTGCGCCTGGATAAACAGTTGATTCAAAAACAACAATATCGTTATTCGAAATAACTTTACCAAGAGCTTCTGATGCTTTCTTTAACGGCGTTAAATCAGGCGCATTATTATCATCAATTGGCGTAGGCACTGTCACGATATAGAAGTTACAATCTTTAATACCTTTGAGTGAAGATGTGTATTCAAGCAGTTTTGCTTCTATTAACTCTTCGCTGGTACATTCAAGTGTTGAGTCTTTTCCATCTCTAAGCTCGCAAACGCGGCTTTCGTTAATATCGAAACCAAAAGTTTTATATTTCTTGCCAAACTCAACCGCTAATGGTAACCCAACATAACCTAAACCAATGATACCGATATTCAAATTCTCTAACGTCATTACTATAATCTCTATTAATTTATAAATTTAGTGGTAAACCAATCTCTTTACAGTCTCTCGAAGAGCGATAAATACTGATGAGTAACTCGAGTGATTTTAATCCTTCCCTACCATCTGTTTCAGGTTCAGCTTTGCCACGTAAAACATCAGCAACATTCTGAAAGTAAGGAGGATGACCGAAGCCATATACTGAAGATGTTTGATAATTTGCATTATCAACTTCGCCGTCGTAGTCTCGGCTCTCGCTAAATGACCATTCTTGGATATCATTTACAGCCATACCTCCGATCCGCACAGTGCCTTTTCCACCAAGAATAGTAATTGAACCTTCAAGGTTTTGTGGATAAGTGCACATAGTCACCGCCATGGAGCCTAATGCCCCATTACGCCACTTAAAATTAACTACACCAGTGTCTTCTACATCGATATCTCTGTGGGTTGATGTCATCGCATGTACTTTTTCTACAGGTCCAACAACCCAGTGTAATAGATCGACATAATGGGTCGCTTGGTTCATAAACGCACCACCGTCCATATCCCAAGTACCTGACCAAGATGCGCGGTCATAATACTCCTGGGGACGGTTCCAAAACACATTGATATGAACCATGTGTATTTTACCGAATCGTTTTTCATCTGCGGCACGTTTAAGTAATTGCAAAGTTGAATTACGGCGGTTCTGTTTTACTACAAATAACCGAACGCCCGCTTCATCACAAGCTTTAACCATAGCAAGACCATCTTCCCACTTAGTTGCCATCGGTTTTTCAGTAATCACATGAACCCGAGCTTTTGCGGCTTTGATTGTTTGTGATGCATGAATACCACTTGGTGTACATAGGGTGACGAGATCAAGGTTTTCTTTCTCGAGTAGTTCATCAAGCGATAGATAGCCCGGCACTTTATATTGTGTGGTGTGTGCGACTAATACACTTGGGTTGTTGTCACACACGGCAACCAACTCAAATTCAGAATCTAATTGCTCAATCGAGCCAAAGTGATTTTTAGATATTCGACCACAGCCTACAACTGCAATCTTTATTTTTTGACCAACGCTCATAATATACCTTTATCTATTCAACGTGCCTAACTTAGATGATACAAAATGCAAAGGTATTAATTCATCGATTAGCTCTCATCCGTGATGCAAGTTTAAAAAGGATTAGTATAATTCCTTGATGCAGCGTCCAAAAAACGAACAACTTAAGTGAATAATCACACTTTCCAATCTCAGCCTGTAGAGTCAAGCTGAGACGCTTTTTATCCATCTTGAGACAGTCCCAAAAGAAGGACCTAGGACCTAGGACCTAGGTTATCTTCTTTTCTAACAAAATGTCTTATGAGCACTAGCATCACCGCTAGCATGCCGCCTAGCAGTGTGCCTAATACGCATATCAGTGCACGCTTAGGCCCTGATTTTTCTTCAGGTATTAAAGCTGGGTCTATGGTTTTAAATACATATTCATCACGTACTTCAGCAAACATGATTGTTTTAGTTTGCTCTTCAATCAACTGGTAAAGAATGGTTCGAATGTCTGCAATATTAGTTTGAGCTATTTGTTTGGTTAAAAACTCACTGCTTCGATTAGCTTCTGCAACATCGCGCTCTTTCATCACCTTGTTAATGTCTTGAATTAACCAGGTCACCCACTGCTGGGCAACACTAGGCGATAAATGCTCAACAGAGACAGTGACCATACCAGTGTCTTTAGCAGAATTTACCGCTATGACTTTAGTGAACTCTTTAAAAGCTTCTTGCATTGAAGGTTCAGGCTTGAACGGCGCTTTTACTTCACGCACCCACGTTTTGGTTTGCGGGTTATAAAGCTCGTCATCATACACAAGCGTATCATTTGCCATTTCCCACTTATCCGCGGCCATCAAGTCGGGAAGTAGATCATGGCTTTGGATAAACTCGCTAGCGAATTGACGTGACTTCATCACCTCTATCGCCATTTGAGTTTTATCGACACCGCCTCCGCCACCTAAGTTAATACCCGCCATACTTGCCAAACCGCCAAACTGGCCCGCTAGAGCGCCCAGTCCGCCGCTTTTCTCTTCACTCGCCGGTGCCAATAAAGCTTCAGAATTATAGGTGTTAGGTTGTGATAGAGCGAAGATAACTGAGCCGATAGCGAAAACTGCAGTAATGGCGATAATGAGCCACTTGCCCTGCCAGATGACAGAGAAGAGCTCGCGAAGGTCAATCTCATCGTCGCTTGTCGTTTGAGGGAAACTCATATCTGATTGGTATTTATTAATTTCGTTGGACATTCAAATCTTGTCTCTTTGTTTAGGTTCTAGGTTCTAGGTTCTAGGTTCTAGGTTCTAGGTTCTAGGTTCTAGGTTTGATAGTGTAATCAGCCGTATCTTCTCGGACACAACCTTTTCGAATTTTAATCAAGGCACCAAGCATTGCAGAGATTTCTCTTGTTTCACTAATTAATTTTAATCCAGTATGTTTTTCAACAACACCTATATCAATTGCGATATAAAGTTGAGTTGCTAGCTCACCAGACGAACCTTTAGCATAATAAAGAAACCTTGCAGATTCTGCATGGGACTCTCTTTCCTCTCCCTCTGCAATATTTGAGGGAATTGAAACAGCAGCGCGAGTCATTTGATCTTTCAAACCATAATCACGACAACTCTTCAGCTCTTTGTATATATCACAGGCTAATCTACTAGAACGTTTCCAAACTTCTAAATCTTGAAATGCAAATGACTTCACCGAACACCATCCTTGGTTATTCTTAACTCTTATTTCTAGGACCTAGGATCTGCTGTTCCTCGGACCTTCTTTTTTAATCCCTAGATTTTAGAACCTAGGACCTGATTTTCCTCAAACCTTCTTTTAAAGATTAGCGACTGTAGCAAATGTGACTGCTGTGTTGGCTAGTATTTGAGTGACTTGAGTCCAGAGTGATAAGTTGTTTTGATACTCGGTATCTAATGGAACAATGATAGTGTCACCTGGTTGTAGGCTGTCTTCACTGCTAAACCAGATTGAACGAGTAGGCAGCATGACTGAGCCATTAGCCTTGATAACGTAAGTTCTATCACCATCGGCACGTTCTCTCTCACCACCCGACATGGCAAGGTACTGATCTAGTGTTAAACCCTCTTTGAATCTATGAGTTGCTGCATGTTGCACTTCGCCCATGACTGCGATTGTTTGCTTGGTCGATGGAACATATAAAATGTCTGAATCTTCTAACTGAAGGTCTGCTTGCTTGATACCAACTGATATTGCAGATAGGTCGACGACTAAACGTCCTACGGCCTTGATAGTCTCAAGATCGGTTAACATTAATTGCGCATCGCTATAGTTAATTACGTCACCGTCTTTCGATACACCACGGGTTGCGATGTCTCGTCGCAATTGATCAGCTAGCTTTTTAATCTCTAACTGTTCCTGCTGACGTACTGATTCACGAACAAACACAGCGGATGGAAGATAGGCATACTGAGTGAAGCCTCCTGCACGGTTAAGTACATCTTCTAATGTTTCACCGCGTCGAATATTGTAAACCCCTGGGAATTTAACTTCACCGCGGATCTCAACGGCCTTATTTTCCTGCCAATCAGGCGTCGTCATCACAGTCAAAATATCACGTGACGTTAACTTTATATTCGCTGCCGCATCACCTTTAAGTGCTGCACTTAAATCAATATCAGTGTGACGCATGGCAGATGATAGATCAGTTGTTACTGTACTGGTTAGTTCTGCTCGTGGCGTATAAGCCCCTTCAACCAACCCACCAGACGCCGATAACAAATCATTGATTTTTGCACCTTGAGTTAATGGATACACGCCAGGATGTCGAACCTTACCGCTGATAGCAACAACTTGGGAACCATCTTCAACGCGCCCTTGGGTTGCGAGTTTAGCAACGACTGGATACAGAAGCTCACGACGATTCATTGAACCACTAAGTTTAATCAGTTCTTTATCTTCAAACATATTGGCCAACATCTTGTTGACTTCGCCTTTGATAAGTTTCTGTTTGTCGTCAGGCGCTTCTTTCGACGTGATAACACCACCAATTTCACTTCGTTTAGTCAACTGCAATTTATCAAGTTGTACAAACCCTGAATTAAACAGGTCATTGCCCACTAAACTGTCGCCGCTTAGCTTCGTTACTTTTTGTACGCGCTCTTTGACTAACTTGTTTAATTCATAACGATTCTGGATCTCATCACTATAATTAAATAACATCACTTTATCACGAGATTGTAGGGCTAAATCCTGACTTAGTTCTTTATCTCCAATTGCTTTACTTGGAGAAAATTGCAAGACCTCGATGTCACCATAACGATTAACTTCGCGCACGATAATGGCGTAGTTAAGATCAGCAGAGATAGTCAGGTCACCCCAAATAGAAGGAAGTAGATCACTGATTTTCTGACCTTTATACCATTGATACTTACCTGGTCGAACTACTGCACCAACAACTGTGATGGCATCTTCAAATTGACTGGATGCGCTTTTAACACGAATAAAATCACCAGATTGAGTCTTTGTAGACTTCCCCGCTTTGGCGGTCAAATCAACATTAACAATTGAGCGCAAACCATTGCTGTTATATCGTTCAATGCTACTGCTTTTAGGGTATGCACCAGGCTTTAATCCCGCTGCCATAGCAACAATATCAGTCACATTTTCGTTATCTTTAAGCTCGTAAATAGCAGGTCGACGAACTTCACCAGTAATGCTAACTAAACCGCCTACCGCAGGGATAAATACCACATCACCAGAGCGAAGGCGCATATCACCGGAAGCATCACCACGCATAAGTAGATCGTACAGATCCATTGAGCCAACAAGTTTACCGTTACGCTTAACTTGAATATTTCGCAGAGAACCTATCTCATTTACACCGCCAGCCACAAATAAAGCTTGGGTGATAGTTGATAAACTAGATACAGTGTAAGAACCTGGCTTATACGCATCTCCAGCGATAAATATGCGAATTGAACGTAGCTCACCCATGGTAATGTTAGATTCAATACCTATCATCTGTTGTTGTATACGATGATTCAAAGATTCTCTGAGTTCGGTAAAATTTAAGCCTGTTACTGTGATTGGCCCCAGTTCAGGAAACTGAATAACGCCTTCTCTGTTAATGACAAGATCGTACTCTTTGTTCTCTTTACCAAAGAGTTGAACTTTTATGCTATCTCCTGGGCCAACTAAATACTCACTTGGGACCGGCACATCACTGACAGGAGCGAATGTAGTCGGTTCGCCTTGAAAAAGCTCGTAACCAAAGCGCTCTAACTCGGCTTTTTGATTATCTTGTTCAAAATCGAATTCATTAACTGCATCAACGGAATGATCAACTACATCATTAGTAGCTCGCGGTACTACTACTTGTGGATTAGTCACCGGCGTTTGAGCTGTTGTTCCACCTAACATAGACGGGTCTACACCATACTGCTTTGCAAGTCTTTGCTGCTCAGAAGCTGGGAGACTCTTAAACTGCTCGATCATCTGTGGTGACGGCATGGCCGCTTGTGCTTGGGTGCTCAACAAAACGAAGGCACTGAAGCCTGCGATCATTATTTTTTTGGTTTTGTGTAACACAGATAATCTCCAGTGAAAAACTAAGTATTTAATTAAGGTATAAAGAGTGTTGAACGGACTTCGTCCTCACGGCACGTAACTTCGTCACTACAGAACGCTACGCTTACGGATAAAGAAACAAAAGGCGAACGCTATGCTTACTGATAACGGAACGTTCGCAGGCTCTCTTACGGTAACAAGCAAGGACGCCGACTACGTCACCTTCGAGAGCAGTCGCAAGCTCCTTGCTAGAACGCTATGCTGCTAGAGCTGACGCTGTCCTGCTATAAAATCAAAAGATGTGTCGAATGCTGTGCTTAAATTTGTCTGTCATCCTGAATTTATTTCAGGATACAGTGTTGTATTAGGTTCTAGTTCTAGATTTGGGTGTTTGTGGTTCTAGGTTCTAGTTGAACTTCCCCCATATCTAAAACAGTTGTAAGCATTTATAAGAAAAGCCCGCTCTTCTATGTAGGTTGGGCTTTAGCCCATCAACAACCGATAATCGATTATAGATACCGAACCTGACGGCATAAATGCCGACCTACAACAAACACAAATCAATCAGGAAACGTCTAGCGCAGCGTCCAGTTATCGTCTTTGACTTCTTTTCAGGCACGCTACCGACCCGCGTAGCGGGCGAGACGCCCTTCGGCGTCCACTAAAAGACAGAAACTTTCTGTCTTTTGCCTTTCAGGCACGCTACCGCCCATGGATTGCGGCTTCCAGATTGCCCGACGTGCACTACGCCACTCTCTATTTGTACTATTTTTCTACTGCTTACTTGCATGAAAAAATAGCTTCTTTGACCTTAGTTACCAGAAGTAATTGCATTCTAGATACTAAGGGTATTTAAATGCTGACTTAAATCCTGCCTCTTAACATTTTTGTTATGAGGCATAAGATTAGGAGCGAAGCATTATACGGCATCCGCTTTTAAATTGCTGTTCATTAAAAGCACGACCAAACAGTTAACTCCCTCTCTCAACAAAAACTCTCATTAAACACGTAATTATCGAGAAAATTCATGCAAATGAAGATCGAATCAGTGCTGCCACCACGTCATTAATGCCCACAAGATGCTCAAGCGACACTAGTTTAATCTTGTCGTAAAAGCTTGAAGGGCTTAAATAGAGGAAAATTTATGTTGTTTTACGCCATAATAGAGCGATTAAATACAGTATGATGTACGTTACGCTATGCCTAGGTTGTTCAATCCTCGTAACAATTCGTCCCTATTTATTTAGCAGAATAAAAATACCTTCTATGGCAAATATCCTACAAAGAAACAGGCCAAATGCTTAAGTATTTATGTTTACTCAGTAGTAAATAATCCAGTAATGCAAAATACTGACTTATACTGGCTGAATACTACTTCTAGGAACTGAAACTCGTTTTTTCTGCCCCATTATCTCGAACAAGACATGGCATCGCTTGTCGCCACTCTTTTCATCAAAAATCCCTTCAAGATCGACAAATGGCCCTTCATTAAATCGAATCTGATCACCTTGGTTAAGCTCGACATCATCTGAAGTCGTCTGATATTCGTTCGATAATTCATTTTCACTTAATAACTCGGACAAGAGTTTATGTTCGCGCATGCGAATGCTGTGGATAATGGAATCATCGATAGCAGTCATTAACTCATTACAGCCTATAATCTTACCGACTCCACGAGTCGAATGAATACGGGAAACACTGGTAACAAGTGGATCGAAATGGATAAAGAGGTAACCGGGAAAAAGAGGGATTCGCTTTATGCTGACTTGACCCTTAACTTTTTTTTCCTCGCCTATAGTCGGAAGATATGACTCGATATTTTGCAGGGTTAAATTATGTACAGCTCTAGCCTCTCCGCGAGGCTTACAATATAACAGGTACCAAGCTTTCATAATTACTAACTCTTTGTGTATAGAAGTGCGATTGCTTTTAATGATCTAACTTCATGGAAAATAGATAAATAGAAATGGGATAAGAAGTGATGCATTCCACGGTCAAAAAAGCCTAAGTACTAACTTAGAACCTGCGACTTCCCATTCACAGGCTCAATAATATCAAATTCGTACTTTCATAGAAAGAGTGAAGAGCAAAGAAGGACGGGCTTTGTCCTGCTAGAACGTGACTTCGTCACTGCTAGCGCGTCGCAAGCGACTCCTAGAATCTATACAATCAAATGAGGAACACCGTAAATGGTTACGGTTGACGGAATGGACTGCGGCCGTACAGAACGCTTCGCTTACGGTAAACAGCCTTGATCTATTGTAGGTCGGCATTTATGCCGTCAGGTTTGTTATGTGATTGATGGGCTATTGATGGGCTAAAGCCCAACCTACAGGGTATACAAAGAAGGACGGCACTAGTGCCTGCTAGTACAGCCTACGGCTGGCGAGAGCGCTTCGCTTCTAGATTCTATACAGTCAAATGCTGAAGCGGGCAAGTCTGTTGCTTCCAGCTTTTGACTTTATAGCAGGACGTAGTCCGTTCTAGCAGCGTAGCGTTCTAGAATCTAGAATCATCTTAGCCTCAGTCGTAAGACTGGGACTGTCCTAGAAGATGACGAAGTCATCGCCCTTCTCAGCCTTACCAATACCCTTTCCTTTTCCATGCCAAACAGGCTAGATTAAACTCTATAAAGGACATCCAACATACAAGGAGTGTATTTTGACCATTCATTTTAACCGTATTGACCCAATCGATACTGTACAAATTCTTCACCATGGTGCCGTCAATGGCGTGACAGGCTCTTGCCATGAACTCTGCATAAACGATAACACAGGTTTACTGATTGACTGTGGTTTGTTTCAAGGCGCCGAAACAGCCGGGAGATCCAGTGCCGATCAACTCGAAATAGAGTTTGAGATTAATCATCTTTGTGCACTATTAGTGACCCATTGTCACATCGACCACGTGGGTCGCATTCCTTATTTGCTCGCAGCAGGGTTCAATCAGCCTATCTATGCAACTCGCGCCACAGCCGCTTTGCTCCCCATTGTCATTAAAGATGCATTAAAAGTTGGCGTAACGAAAAATAAGCGGCTCATCGAACTCTATCTCAAAAAGCTTGAACAGCTGCTAGTCCCGATTGATTACGGTCAATGGTTTGATCTTCCAGTAACAAATGCGCTCACGGATAACATTAGCCCAGATCATCTGAGATTTAATAAAGCCAAAGCAAAGTTTAAACCTGCTGGACATATTCTCGGTTCAGCTTACATAGAGATAGAGCTGGGTGACGCCTTAGTTACACACACTAAACTTACAGGCCAACCGTTATCTAAACAAAATAACCATAGGGTTGTATTTTCCGGCGATCTTGGTGCAAGTTACACTCCTTTACTGGCGAGCCCAAATAGTCCTTATAAAGCGGATACCTTGGTCATTGAATCTACTTACGGTGACAAAAATCACCAAAGTCGCAAGCAACGCACTCAAAACCTGAAAAAAGTGATCGAAAAAGCGGTATCAGATAAAGGCGTTGTGTTAATACCAGCCTTTAGCATTGGCAGAACTCAAGAACTTCTCTATGAATTAGAACAGATCATCCATCAACAAAGAAAAATACAATCCAAATCAAAAAATTCAGCGCCATCAGAACACACTAAGATGTGGGACCAAATTGAGATCATCGTCGACTCACCTCTGGCAGCAAAATTTACTGAGCAGTATATAGAGTTCAAACAGTTGTGGGACAGTGAAGCCAAAAAGAAACTACACCAGAACCGTCATCCACTGGACTTCGAGCAATTATACACAGTCAATAGTCATCAAGAACATCTAGCGACTATAGATTATCTGGCAAAACGTAATAAACCCGCCATTATTATCGCCGCCAGTGGCATGTGCTCAGGAGGCCGAATAATGAACTATCTAAAGCAGTTTATCTCTATTACTACTGCCGACATTATATTTGTCGGATATCAGGCCCATGGAACCCCTGGTAGAGATATTCAGACTTATGGTCCCCATGGTGGCTATGTGTTTTTAGAGGGAGTAAAAAAAGATGTGAAAGCGGGTGTGCACACCATCAGTGGTTACTCAGCCCATGCCGATCAAGATAACTTAATTAATTTTGTCAAACGCATGCACCACAAACCCAAGCATATTCGTATCGTGCATGGTGATGATGAGGCTAAACAAGCTTTAGCAGAGAAGTATCGTGGGTTATTGCCAAATGCAGATATTGAAATAGGGACAAGCTGAAAAGAGCGAACGCCGCAAGCGACTACGGTTGACGGAATGGCCTACGGCCGCACGGAACGCTTTGCTTACGGTAAAAAGCCTTATTCTATTGTAGGTCGGCATTTATGCCGTCGCTCTTGCTTGTTGTGGTTATTTGAGTTTGATGGGCTAAAGCCCAACTTACAGGGAAGCCGAGAAGGACAGATTACGTTCAGTTAGGCCGTAGCAAGTCACTTCAAATAATCCAATATCCTCTTCTTATTGTAGAAGAGGCATTTATGCCTTCAGGTATACAGCAAGGAAATACTATGTCATGGAGTGATTTACGAAAAGGTCGATATTCACAAGAACAAGGTGAGTACTTTATTACTTTTAACACACAAAATAAGCAGAAATATTTCGACGATTTTAATGTTGCATCTATATTTTGTTCGCAAATAGCAATAAACGAACATCTGCATAATTGTACTTGGTTAACCTGGGTGTTGATGCCAGACCATTTTCATGGATTATTGCGTTTAGGTGATGATTCAAAACTATCGAAGGTTATCGGTGCACTAAAAGGGTCTAGTAGCTTTGCTATTAATAAAGAATCAAAATCGAGAGGTCAGTTGTGGCAATCATCATTTTATGACCGTGCTTTACGCTGTGATGATGACAGAAAAAATGTTAGTCGTTACATAGTAGCGAATCCATTAAGGAAAAATCTAGTTGAAAATATTGGTGATTATCCATATTGGAATTCAGTATATTTATAGCGAACCTTACTAAGATCTTTTGTAGGTCGGCATTTATGCCGTCAGGTTTGTTATGTGACTTGTGGGTTATTGATTAAGATGATGATGGGCTAAAGCCCAACCTACAGGGGAAACAGATGACGCAATGCCCTTCTTCTTTTGTAGGTCGGCATTTATGCCGTCAGGTTTGTATTATACACAAGAGCGGCCTACGGCCTACTAGAATCTAGAATCATCTTAGCCTCAGTCGTAAGCCTGCGACAGCCCTAGAAGATGACGAAGTCATTGCCCTTCTCAGCCTTTCCTAGCAAGGAGTTTGCGACTGCCCTCGAAAGAGATGAAGTCACCACCTCCGTTACAATATCTTTCCGTTTACTCTTTATTCCGGCTGCTTAAATACTCAGCATTCACGCGCACAAAATTGACATTAGCAAGGTGAAAAGGGTATATAAGATGGGTTTCGAAGGATTTATAGCTTCAAATATTAAAATATAACAATAGTATGTAACGTTTTTGTTGTGGATATTACTAGTAACCTGCATTAAATCAGGCTATTAGAATAACAATAACTAATTAAGCACTTAGCGTTACAACACTGTAAAACAAAGCACTAACAATTTTTCTGTGACGACACTTGTCTCGCAGGCAATCACAAGCGAAGGTGGAAAACTTAATGAGCGTAGCAAAACCCCAAGGGACGATGCTCGGGCATCCGAAGGGATTGTTCCTGTTGTTTACAACAGAATTATGGGAACGATTCAGCTATTACGCAATGCGTGCTATTTTGGTACTGTATTTGGTTGATAAAGTACAAGGTGAAGGTGGTCACGGTTTAGGTTGGACGAGTGCAGATGCACTTTCTCTTTACGGTACTTTTACCGGTTTAGTTTATTTTACTCCTCTTATCGGTGGTTGGTTAGCTGACAATGTTCTTGGTCAGCGAAAGGCCATTTATATTGGTGGTGCCTTAATGGCCATAGGCCAATTCACTCTAGCTTTTCCACATAGTTGGATTCCTGGTTCAGAAACCATTGCCTTCTATATCGGTCTAGGCACTCTTATCATAGGTAATGGCCTCTTTAAGCCAAATATATCGACTATGGTTGGTGACCTCTATGAAGAAGGTGATCATCGTCGTGATGGTGCATTCACTATATTCTATATGGGTATCAACGTCGGTGCAGCACTAGCAGGTTTTGTTGTTGCTTGGGCTTATACCTCATTTGGTCAGACCGTGTTATTTGAAGGACAAGAAGTTTTCATCAACAACTGGCAAGCAGGTTTTTTCTGTGCTGGTGTTGGTATGGTTTTTTCTTTAATTATTCAATTCATATTCGCCCAAAAACTACTTGGTGATATTGGACGTTACCCAGCCGCTAAAGTTGATAAAGAAAACGCAGCTGCCAGCGGTATTGTTCGTAAAGAGCCGTTGACTAAAATTGAGCGTGATCGCATCAAGGTGATCATGGTGATGGGTCTGTTCACCATTATTTTCTGGGCTGGTTTCGAACAAGCCGGTGGATTACTTAACTTGTTTACAAACGAGTTTACCGACCGCTCTATTGGTAGCTTCATCGTACCAACGACTTGGTTCCAGTCTCTTAATGCTATATTTATCGTCATTTTTGCCCCAGTTATCGCATCTATTTGGATCCGCTTGGGTAAGAACGAGCCAAACTCTCCAGTTAAATTTGCCTTAGGTCTATTCCTACTCGCTATCGGTTTCCTATTTATGATGGGTGCTGTACTTGAAATGGATGGCAGCGCTGATGTTAAGTCAAGCATGTGGTGGTTAGTAGGTGCATACTTCTTCCACACCATGGGTGAGCTATGTTTGTCTCCTATTGGTCTATCTATGGTGACTAAGCTAGCGCCACTTCGTATAGCCTCTTTACTCATGGGTGCATGGTTCCTCTTTATTGCAGCAGCCAATAAAATTGGTGGTATCGTTGGTTCATTTATCGGCCACGATGGCACTAAAGAAGAGCAACTGGCTAACGCCATGGGCATCTTCGCAGGTATCGCAATTACAGCAACTGTTTCTGGTATCATTCTCTACTTCATGGCTGATAAGCTAGTAGATTGGATGCACGGTGCTGAAGGTGGTGGTAAACACACTGAAGAGCAGGCTCTCGATGAAGAGATAGCTGTTACAGCAGAGCATGAAGCGATTAAAAGATAGGTTCTAGGTTCTAGGTTCTAGGTTCTAGGTTCTAGGTTCTAGGTTCTAGGTT
>OJDH01000094.1_pt1 | contig 76210 bp, 57 predicted proteins | sample 1592761 | NCBI WGS metagenome assembly OJDH01 (sample SAMN05416855, study PRJEB24817) | seawater metagenome | isolation source: Sea water | place: Canada:Atlantic | collected 2013-11 | reverse complement strand
AACGATGAAACAATCAACCTTAGTAGTGATATTCATGTGCCCAATGTCCCATAAACGTCTTTGCGTTGAGCAACATCGCGGCCAGAGGAAACAGCGCGGAAGCATGTTGGTTATCGCGCTGTTTATCATCATCGTTTTGGCAATTTTAGGTTTAGCTATGCTTAGAATGCTGGCGGCCTCTGCCGATAGCGTCGTCAGCGAAGTGTATGGTCAGCGTGCGTTAAACGCAGCGCGTAGCGGTGTAGAGCAGGCAGTTAGCGGTGCATTTCCGCTTTCTGGCGCGAGCAACTGCCCTGCTAATTACAATTTCACTTTTACTAATACACCTGGCTTAGGCAATTGCAGCTACACAAGTGCTTGCGATGTTGTGTCTGTAGATGACAGTGGGGATGTGTACCAGTATTTTCGTATTACTGCCCAAGGCTCCTGTATCGCAGGCGACACAGTGGTGAGTCGTAACGTATCTGTTGAAGGGATACAATAAAGATGTACTTAGGTATGAAATGCAATCCGTTATCCATGTGTCAGTGGACTAGGCTTAAAAGATGAAAAGTCCGCTTTTATCTGTCATTTTTCTCATCGTGTTCCTGTTTCCAGTTTCCGCGCTGGCAAATACTATGTGCACAGATTTACTTAGTGAAGAAGCCGTCGGTGATATCACTGACTCAGGCGGTGAAAATCGAGATTATGCCAACTTTGAAAATTGTGGGTTTTTAATTCGTCCCGAAACTAGTGGCAATATAGTGCTTTCTTTTACCGATTTTCAATATGAAAGTGGGTATGACACTTTGACTGTATACGATGGTTCTGACGCTAGTGCGCCTCAATTAGGAAGGTTTACTGGGAGCGATTTACCTGATTCAATTACCTCTACTTCTGGCGCTATGTTTATTGTGCATAACACAGATCAATCGATCGTGGGGAGAGGCTTTTCTGCTACTTGGCGACAAATAACCAGAAACAGTTGTAACGCAGAAACTTTCACTATTGGCGATCATTTTCCCCAAGCGAGTTATGGCAATAGTACTGGTGCCCGAAATTGGACATCAAACTGGCGTGAAGTGAACGAAAATGATGGTGTTTCTCAAGGCGTATTGCGCGTGGCCAACACGCTATGCACGAATGGCAACTGCATGCGGTTGGGGATCATTTCTAGCTCAGGCCCTCGTAGTTACTCCGGTCGTTTCTTGTATCGAACGCTGGATTTATCTGATGCGGTTAGCGCTCAGCTGACCTTCAATTATCGCACCGGCTATATTACAGGTAGCTCCACTGTACGTTTGGGTATTTCCACTAATGGTGGGCAGTCTTGGCACAATCTAAAGAACTACAGCGTCTCTTCGACGCAAACCTCGGCTAACTCTGAAAGTTTTGATATATCAAGTTATGTTGGCAGTAACGTGGCCATTGGCTTCGAAGTAAGCGGTTCGAATTCTGTTGCCGGTTTTTATATGGACGACCTTGAAGTCACGGCCACAGAAGAAGAAATATGTGATGGGCCACCACTGGCCTTTTATCAATTTGAGCAAGCCAGTTGGTCTGGCAATGGCAGCATAACGGATTCGTCTTCTTCAAGTTATGACGGTTCACCTGTAGGGGATATTTTTCCTCAGTATCCCAGTGAGCAAAAATCTTGTCAGGTCATGAGCGTGCCTAACAATACCCGCTCAGATGTGAGCTCTGCGATTGACACTGGACTGCGCGTTGATAATGAAATTGGTAAAAAAGGCACAATTTCCTTTTGGTATCGCAGTAATCAGTCATGGCAAAGCGGTACTCGGCGACAGCTTTTTGATGCGTCCACTTGGTTGGGCAGTAATGGTGACTCACGCTTTTTCTATTTGAGCTTAGGTTCAGGAAATTTAGACTTTGGTTTAGAAGACAGCACTGACGCTGATGGGGCATTACGGGTGTCTGGCCTGAGTTTCGCGGCGCAAGAATGGGTGCATGTCGCTGTTAGTTATGATTACAGTAAAGATAGTGCGGCAATTTTTATTAATGGTCGACAACGGGCACAAACTAACAATTTAGGCCTAAATGGGCAGGCTCCGGTTTTCGATACATTGTATGTGGGCGATAATCGTAGCCGCTATAAAATTCTCAATATGACTGAAAACTCAGCGAATGGAGAATTTGATGACTTACGTATTTATGACTACAGCCAAAGTAGCGATCAGGTCAACACCGACCTGAACAATGTTTCTCCCTGTCAGGTGGAACCTTACGCTGTGTATGAGTTTGAGCAAGCTGAATTTGACGGCATTCAAAGTATCTTAGACAGTACCGATAACGCGCGACATGCTTCGCCCGTAGGGAATATAGCGTCCGTTTTGTCTACTGAACAGATTTCCTGTCGCTTTACGGACATCCCTTTCAATAACTCTGCCAATAGCATTAATGCTATCAATACGGGTATCGCTCCTGATGACATGGGCTCTGCTGGAACGATTTCATTTTGGTATCGCAGTAACGAAGCGTGGTCTAGTGGCACGAGTCGTCAATTATTTGATGCTTCTACAAATATAGGAAATACCAACTCTAAATATTTTTATCTTAGCTTACGTTCCTCGCGTTTGTATTTCGGGCTTGAAGATCTTAACGACCGTGATGCGGAAGTGGTTGCAAGTGGGCTAAATTTTGCTGCACAGCAATGGGTGCATATCGCTGTTAGTTATGATTATGCCGCTAAAACCGCGGTTATTTATGTCAACGGGCGAGAAGCAGGGCGTTCCAACAGCCTAAATTTGAACAGCGGTATTGCTCAGTTCAATAGCTTGTACATAGGCGACAATCGCACGACTTATATCGTAACTAATATGAGCCGTAATTCTGCAAACGGTCAATTTGATAACGTTCGCTTAAACGCGTTCGTGCAAAACAGTAGCCAAATTAATACCGACATGGGCCGTGTGAGTACCTGTCAGGCGATAAGTCATTATCAAATTGAACATGACGGGCAAGGCTTAACCTGTGAAGCTGAAACTGTCACAATTAAAGCATGCGCCAATGAAAGCTGTAGCGAGTTATATACAGAGCAAAGCGCTTTGAGTATTACCCCAGGCACTTGGGGGGCAGGTAACCCATTGGTGTTTACTGGCTCCCTTGAAAATACGCCTCTTAGCGTACTTGACCCAAGTACCTTTAATTTTAGTAAATCATCTGCCGCTCCTGATGTGCCGCTGCGTTGCGTCAATACTGGCTCTGGAGCGCAAGATTGTAGTATGACATTTGTAGACGCGGGTTTTGAGTTTGTCGGTACTGATGTGGCTGACAAATTTTTACCAGACCAATTAGCAGAACTTAATTTTAGTGGCGCTAATTTAAGAGCTGTGCAAAATACCAATGGTGTCTGCCAAGCATTGTTGCAGGGACAGCAAGAGATTACGCTTGGAGTCAACTGTACCTCGCCAAACCGCTGCGAAACTAACTTTAGCGGTATTGATACCAGTACAAACCCTAGTGGTGAGTCCACGGGTAGCGTTAGGCTAACCTTTGATGCTAATGGCATTGCATCTTTGGATACACTTAGCTATGCCGATGCTGGGCGCGTGGGACTGCGGGCAGAAGCACAAATAAACGGTGTAACTATTACCTCTGGCACAACGAGTGTGGACGTTGTTCCTGCTCATCTGCAGTTATCTGTGGCACCGACAGCATTGGTGTACACAGACAATAACTTTAGCGTTTACCCCTCAGTCGTCGACCCAGACGTGTACCCCGCCGGAGAAGAGTTTACCTTTACGATTACCGCTTATGGCGCTGTAGGGGATAGTCCTTTAGCGAATTATCAACCGGGGCAATTGCAAATAGCCGCAGAGCGAATGCTACCATACGAAGCAGCAGGTGCAGATGGCACATTTATCTACGGCGACGCTGCAGGTGTTTTAGCGAGTCTAACAAAACAGTTTTCTAATACGCCAACGCTGAGCTTTGTGGGCGGGCGATACGATTACCAAGCCAATTACAGCGAAGTGGGCGTCATTCGTCTTGACGTGCAAGACGTTAACTACTTACCAGATAACAATAACCCGATTGATGCGATTAACACTGACAGCACGCTTACTCTAGGGGAATTTACTCCCGCATACTTTGATGTGCAGATTTTAACTGCGCCAGAGCTTGTAAATCAGTGCGGTAATTTTAGTTATATGGGGCAGCAGGTGACGTTTTCGCCGTCTACCCAAGTTGAGCTGGTGGCAATGAATGCCCAGGGGAACGTGACTAAAAATTATATCAACGGATACTGGCGATATGGCCCTGACACCACGGCTGGCGTGACAATTGATGATGCGTCAATTCATGCTACATCAAGCCCGGTCGTTACCCGCATTACAAGTGAAGCACCTGCATTGATCACCGAGCCAACAGCTTTTAATGGTATCACTTTAGTTGAAGTGCCAGACGCATCATTTGCATATCAAAAAGTGGCTACGAATTTTACTGCTTATCCTTTAATTGAGCCTTTCGCGGCCGCGGTGGATATGCGCTTTCTGGCTACATTTTTAACAGCCGATAACAATGTGTGTTATCAAAGCGATTATCCTATATCGGGATGTGAAGATTTTAGCATTAGCGATGAAACTGGCAGCAATATCACAGGTACAAACGTGAATGTGCGTCACGGACGACTATCCCTTGAACCAAATTTTGGACCTGAAACAGATTTTCTGGTTACCCCTGTTCGCGCTGAGCATTATCTCAATGGTCGCTGGCAACTCAACCAAGAAGACAATTGTACACCTATCGATTTAACTGAAAGTGCAGGGCAAATAGTGTTGAGCGCTCAAGGAGGAAATGACATAACCGGACAAATTGATCCCACCGTCAGTAGCGGCACCTTGATTGCAGGAGAAATTTTAGGAAATAGCAACTTTGCGCTTACAGGCAGTGCATCAGGCAATGGCCCTGGCGTCGCGGGTGTAGTCGAAGTCTCTTTAGATCCAGGCGTGGGTAACCCAGCTTGGGCACAATACATGAACTTCGATTGGAGCGGAGATGGTTTTATTTGCTCAGACTTAGCCCTGTGCTCAGGCGCGACGGGTGTTGATGGCCCAGCTTCTATAATAACCTTTGGCCTTTACCGCGGAAGTGACAGGATCATTCACTGGCGGGAAGTGTTCCATTAACGGCTAGAATTCATGGAACAATAAATTTAGTTAGGCTCGGCACTTTCTATTCGGTGTGTGGTCACACCTAGATCTATTTTCAGTAGCGAAACGATCATATTTGTCCTTTTTTGGCGACTTGATAAAAATTTGTTAGCTAAACCTCAATTAAACTAAGGTTTCTTCACTTTTTATTGCATCAAATGAGGTGTTTACTTGCCCAAGACGGGGGGCATTGGTAAAGTTAGCGGATTATCTCTCATATCAAACAGGTTGCGGTTTTTCAATGTTCAAAAAGCTTCGAGGAATGTTTTCCAACGACTTATCTATTGACCTCGGTACAGCAAATACGCTTATCTATATAAAAGATCAGGGAATTGTACTAAATGAGCCTTCCGTTGTTGCTATTCGGCAAGAGCGTGCAGGTGGTCCTAAAAGTGTAGCGGCTGTCGGTGGTGAAGCAAAACGGATGTTGGGACGTACTCCTGGCAACATAAAAGCCATTAGACCCATGAAAGACGGCGTTATTGCTGACTTTTATGTGACTGAGAAAATGCTACAGCATTTTATCAAGCAAGTGCACGACAACAACTTTTTGCGCCCTAGCCCTCGCGTACTCGTATGCGTACCTTGTGGTTCTACTCAAGTAGAACGTCGCGCGATCCGTGAGTCGGCATTAGGTGCTGGCGCGCGTGAGGTTTATCTTATTGATGAGCCAATGGCGGCTGCGATTGGTGCTGGTTTACCTGTATCTGAAGCAACCGGCTCTATGGTCGTCGATATTGGTGGTGGTACTACTGAAGTAGCGATCATCTCATTGAACGGCATTGTTTACTCTTCATCGGTTCGTATCGGTGGTGATAAATTCGATGAAGCCATTATTAGCTATATTCGCCGTAACTTTGGTTCACTTATTGGTGAGGCCACAGCCGAGCGTATTAAGCACGAGATTGGTGCTGCCTATCCTGGTGAAGAAGTGAAAGAAATTGAAGTACGTGGCCGTAACTTAGCCGAAGGCGTACCTCGAGGTTTCACGCTTAACAGCAATGAAATTCTAGAAGCGTTGCAGGAACCATTAAGTGGAATTGTTTCTGCCGTTATGGTGGCGCTTGAGCAATCTCCTCCTGAGCTTGCGTCTGATATTTCAGAGCGCGGTATGGTGTTAACGGGTGGTGGTGCTTTATTAAAAGATTTAGATCGCTTACTCATGGAAGAAACGGGCATACCAGTAGTGATTGCAGATGATCCTTTGACGTGCGTGGCACGAGGTGGTGGTAAAGCATTCGAGATGATCGATTTGCACGGTGGCGATTTATTTAGCTACGAGTAACCCCAAGTAAAGGATACTAAAAAGCGGCATTAGCCGCTTTTACATTTCATATGAACTCGATTTTTCTGCGTGGTCCATCGTTACACATTAAGCTGGTTTTTGCTCTTGCGCTATCAGCCGGATTAATTGTGTTTGATCATGTATTTGATGGCTTCGCCACAACCCGTGTCTACCTCAACTCTGTGGTCAGCCCTATTCAATATTTAGCTAACTTACCTAGCGAGATGCTCAACGCCAGTGCTAGCCGCTTAGTGTCGCACCAGCAATTACTTGAAGAAAATGCTGAGCTACAACACGATGCTGTTGTGCTCAATGGCAAGCTTCAGCGTTTTGTTTTACTGCAAGAGGAAAATGACCGTTTGCGTCGCCTACTTAACACCCCTGTGCGTGGCGATATTCGTAAAGAAGTTGCAGAATTAATGGCGGTGGATAACAACCCTTATAGTCACCAAATCGTTATCGACCGCGGTGCCATTCAAGGGGTGTACGAAGGTCAACCCGTTATTGATGATAAAGGGATCGTAGGGCAAATCATGCAGGTTGGCTCGACAAACAGCCGCGTATTGTTGATTTCAGATGTGACTCATGCCATTCCTGTGCGTGTTGCCAGAAACAATATACGCATGATTGCTTCGGGCTCAGGGAGCTTAAATGAGTTAATCATTCAGCATGTTCCCCACAGCGCTGATATTGAAGAAGGCGATTTGTTGCTTTCATCTGGCTTGGGCAATGTATTTCCTGAAGGTTATCCGGTAGCAATAATTACCTCGATTGTTCGCGATGAAGGGCGCCCGTTTGCTCAGGTCAACGCTGAGCCAGTGGCACTGCTCGACCGTCTGAAATACTTACTCTTGTTGTGGCCAAATAATCTTGTAGGGCCAGAGCAATCTGTTCCGGATACAGAACAATGAAACTAAGAAACAATACAATCGGTCTGAGTATTATAGTGGCTTTGGTGCTACAAATTATGCCCATGCCTGCCATAGTCGAACAGTATCGTCCCGACTGGGTATTTTTGGTCCTAGGGTATTGGGCGCTTGCCCTGCCTGAACGCGTCAATGTAGGCGTTGCTTTTATCGTAGGCTTAGTACTCGATATATTGTTAGGCACCAGTATTGGCGTACACAGTTTTGCCATGAGTTTAAGTGTGTTCGTACTTGCAGCCAATTATCAGCGTTTGCGTAATTATTCGGTTTGGCAGCAAGCGGTTGTGATCGGTATTTTATGTGCGCTTTATAATTTAGTGGTATTTTGGTTAATGCATTTATTGACCGACATCTATTTCATGCTTACTTACATGTGGCCTGTGATTACCTCTATGGTAATTTGGCCATGGATATTTTGGTTACTACGTCGGGTTCGCCGTCAGTTTCGTTTGAGCTGAGCCCCACCAGACATCAGTTATGCTTATTTTAGCTTCTCAGTCACCCCGCCGCGCTGAGTTACTTAGCCAAATCGGTGTGCCTTTTACCACCTTAAGCGCGGATATTGACGAAACAATACTCCCTGGTGAAACGCCAGAAATCTATGTGCAACGCTTAGCTAAACAAAAAGCTCAAGCGGGTTGGCAAGCGAGTGCAGATATAGCAGAAAGTCGACTTGCACTAGGCGCCGACACAGTTGTGGTCATTCATGAACAAGCGTTGGGTAAACCGAAAAATTTCGATGATGCCATGCGTATGCTTCAGCGACTTTCAGGTCAAAAACACCAAGTGTTTACCGCCGTGACTATCACTTCTGGCGAGCACTGTGAGAGTATATTGGTGAAAACAGAAGTGACTTTTTGTGATTTGACCCCGTCTCAGATAGAAGAATATTGGCAAACAGGTGAGCCACAAGATAAAGCGGGTAGCTACGCTATTCAAGGCATAGGCGGAAAGTTTGTCACCCATATAAAGGGTAGTTACAGCGCTGTTGTCGGGTTACCTTTATACGAAACGAATCAACTACTTTCTCGGATGAGCCTAGCCCATGAGTGCTGAACTATTAATTAACGTTACCCCTTCTGAGTCTCGAGTGGCCCTTATCGAAAATGGTATTTTGCAAGAGGTTCACATTGAACGTCATACCAAGCGTGGCTTAGTAGGCAATATATATCGCGGTAAAGTCAGCAGAGTTTTGCCCGGCATGCAAGCCGCTTTCGTAGATATTGGCTTAGACAAAGCTGCCTTTCTACACGCTTCGGATATCGCTATTCATAGCGAAGTAGAAGATGAAGTGTCATCAAGCCACCTAGAAAAACGTGATATACGTGAGCTTGTGCGTGATGGTCAGAATATTGTGGTGCAAGTAGTCAAAGACCAAATAGGGACGAAGGGCGCACGTTTAACCACAGATATCACTATTCCATCAAGGTATTTGGTGTTCATGCCTAGCGTTGAGCATGTGGGTGTTTCTCAACGTATTGAAGATGAAGCCGAGCGAGAACGTTTAAAGAGCTTGGTACAAGAATATTGTAGTGAAAATGGCGGCTTTATTTTACGTACCGCTGCTGAAGGCGTGAAAGCCCAAGAGCTGCGCCAAGACGCCGATTTTTTGCGCCGCCTGTGGGAAAAAATCCGTTCACGGATGAAAAAGAAAGCCCATATACTGTACGAAGATTTACCCCTAGCACGACGCGTGTTACGTGATTTTGTCGGGACAGAGCTTGACCGAATTCGTATTGATTCCAAATTGTCATTCCATGAGTTACAACAGTTTACCCGAGAGTATGTACCCGAGCTACACCGCTTATTAGAGTACTACCCGGGGGATCGTCCTATCTTCGATTTATACGACGTTGAGAACGAGTCGCAGCGCTCTTTGGAGCGACGTGTGGATTTAAAATCAGGTGGTTATATCATCATCGATCAGACTGAAGCCATGACCACCATTGATATCAACACTGGGGCCTTTGTTGGGCACCGTAATTTAGAAGAGACCATATTCAACACCAACATTGAGGCTACCTCTGCAATTGCGCGCCAACTGCGTTTGCGTAATCTTGGCGGGATGATCTTAATCGACTTTATTGATATGGCTGATGCTGATCACCAGAGGCGTGTCATTCATAGCCTCGAAAGTGCAACCAGTAAAGACCGAGCTAAAATTAATATTCACGGCTTTACCGCGCTGGGCTTAATCGAAATGACCCGTAAAAGAACACGGGAAAGTTTGGAACATATTCTGTGTGGTGAGTGTCCAGTATGTAAGGGACGCGGTACGGTTAAAACAGTAGAAACCGTATGTTTTGAAATCATGCGTGAAATTGTTCGGGTTAATCGCGCCTACGATGCAGACAAATTTGTCGTTTATGCGGCACCGTCTGTGGTCGAAGCCTTGTTAGGCGAAGAATCACATATGCTCGCTGAGCTTGAAGTCTTTGTCTCTAAACAAATAAAGGTGCATACAGAGTTGCTATACAACCAAGATAAATACGATGTGGTAATGATGTGAGGTCAGGCTCTTTTTATGCCGCTTATATTATTAAAAAACTATGGACTTGCGCTGCTATTTTGCTGGTGCTGGTGGCCGTGGCCATCAGTGTTGTGCGTTACACGTTGCCCTACATGGACGGGCAAAAACATCGTTTAGAGCAATGGGTTGAGGGGCAGTATGGGGTCGAAATTAATATCGGCACTATCACGGCTCAGTGGAAAGGTGCAGGGCCAGCGATTGTGCTTGAAGACCTGCAGCTGGTGCAAAATGCTCAATCCCCCCTTAGTTTAGATATTAAAAAAACCATCATCGAATTGGATTTTTGGGGCTCAATACTGGGGCGTCAGATCCGCTCCCAACGCTTTGACTTAAATGGCCTGAACGTCAAGATTGATGTCACCTTGATGAACAAAGAAGGCAGTGATTTTCCTGTCGTATCGGCATTGAAACAGTTGTTTCTAGAGCAGCTTCAATCATTTTCTGTGAGTGACAGTCAGTTTGAAATCAGCACCGCACACGACCAGCAGGTGGTGTTGGTTCATCAATTGCTCTGGAGTAATAGAGGACTTCATCACCAAGGTGTTGGTGAACTGCAGGTCGAAGAACTGGCAAGTAACTCAGCCTCGTTTACCTTAGATCTGCGCGGTGACAAAGACTCTCTTAATGGTACTTTTTATGCCAGAGCACACGAAGTAGATTTATCCCCTTGGATAAATCAATGGCTGGCGACCCGTTACGATTTAATCGAAAGCCGGGGCAATTTTGTTGTGTGGGCGAGTATCCGAGACGGCGATATCAAAAATGCCCAGCTAGATTTGGCCGATAGCCGTTTTGTATGGCAAAACGAAGATGCCGAAATCACAGCGGCCATCTTGGGGGGGCAACTCAATGCTGAGCCTAGTAATGATGGTTGGATTTTCAATTTATATGATCTTGCCTTGCAAGCCAACGAGCGCACGCAAACATCTAATTGGTATGGAGAAATTAACAATCAAGGCCAAGTGCATATACAAAATGCAGACCGAGTAGACTTATCTGCTATCACACCCTTGCTACCTCTCGTTTTAAATCCGGTCGACTTCAATCATCTAAATGACCTTGCGCCTAATGCCACCTTGAACAAATTCAATGTGAAATTTGACAAGTTGGATACCTATGCCCAAGTGAATCTCAGTCAAATTGGCTGGCAGCAAAGCAACAGTATACCTGGCGTAGATAATCTTGAGTTAGACATAAATTGGCACAACGATAAGGGCCGAGTGCAAATTCGCGGGCGAAATTCCCAGTGGAAATTGGACAACATAGTCGACCGAAATATCGAATTTCAACGAGTTGACCTTGATATGTATATTCAGTCTCTTGACGAGGGGATCGCAATTTATGCGCCGAAATTACAACTGGGCAATGATTGGCTGAACATAGATCAACACCTGCGTTATGAGAGCAACACTGGTTATCTTGCCCTTAATGGCACAATTGGCGGACTAGATATTGCACAAGTGAATGAACTGTTCCCTAGTGCCGCTTTGGGTAAAGAGACCAAAGCGTATTTGCAAAGAGCCCTTAAGGGCGGCCATGTTAACGGTGCTAAGATCCTTTGGAATGGAGAGTTAGGCCAGTTTCCTTATGCTAATAATCAAGGCGTATTTCAAATCACAGTGGGGGTGGAAGATGCGAGTTTTGAATTCGCCCCTGATTGGCCGCAACTGAATGATTTAAACATTGACCTGTTGTTTGAAAACAAAGGCTTATTTATGCAAGCAAGCACGGGCAAGTTACTAGGCGTGAACTTGTCTGGGTTATCAGCAGATATACCCGATTTAGACGTGGGTGCGGTGCTAACCATTGATGCGAAAGGCTCAGCTCTTGGCACTCAAGTTAACGAGTTAATGAAACGCAGCAGTCTTGCCAGTAGTTTGGGCAAGGTCCTTGATGAAGTGCAAGTCAGTGATGCGCTTAATGTGGATCTGAATTTGGTTATTCCTTTATCAGGTCAGGATGTTGTGGCAAGCGGCGTGGTCCACTTGGCTGATAACCGCGTTTATGTACCTCGGGTTGATATGAATTTAACCCACGCTAAAGGACAAGTGTCTTTTAAAAATGAAGTGGTTGATATGAGCGGCTTACAGGCGCAACTATTCAGCCAGCCAGTTAAGGTCGATTTTAGTGGTCGCCAGCGCAAAGAGGGCTACTTAGCGAATATCGATTTACAAGGCGATTGGAAGGTTAAACCCTTGGTCAAACAATTCGTGCCTAGTTTGGCCAGTTACGTTGATGGTAAGTCGCCGTGGCAAGCAAATGTCAAGCTGACCTTGCCCGAAGACGGCTTTAGTTATCAGGCCAGCGTGTATTCTGGATTACAGGGTATTGGCTCTCAGCTGCCTGAACCGCTTAACAAAACGGTGAATCAGAACAAGCCGCTTACCTTGGATATTTCCGGCGATGAGACCGCGTCAACGGTGAATTTGAAAATGGGTTCACAAGTCAATTTTGATGGGGTATTGCCCTATGAAACTATGCAATTTTCTCGGGCCCATTTGGCCATAGGTGAGTCATTGGATATGCCCATGGGGTTAGGTTTCAGTATTGCTATGAACTTACCCTACGTGAACATTGATAACTGGTACCATGCTATTTCTTCTTTGCTGCATGATCTAACAGGCAATGAATCAGGTATCGCTTCAGACCCAAACAAAACGCCCTTTATCGGCGAGCCTCAGCGTATTTTCCTAAATGCTGATAGCGCCACTGTGGCTTCTCAGCAATTAACAGACTTAGAAGCTGTTACCAAAAACAGCAATGACAGTTGGCAAATAAACGTCAACGCTAAGCAAGTCAGGGCCAATGTATCACTATATAAAGACTGGTTAGCCAGAGGCATTAATATTTCAGCGGATTACCTAGATTTGGCCGGTTGGGAGAAAAGCGAAGGTAAGGCTGTGGAGTTTGAACCTAAACTCGAAACCTTGCCGCCGGTCGAGTTTTTATGTGAACGCTGCCGTTTTGAAGATAAAGATTTGGGCAGGGTCGACTTTAAATTATCACGCGCTGCCAACGGCATGCACATTGATTCATTGCGCTTAAATAACGACCACGGATTGTTTTACGCAAGTGGTGATTGGTTGTTTACCCCAAGCGGCAATCAAACCAAGATCGAAGGTGAATTTAGCAGTTCAGACTTTGGTTTATTTCTAAAAGGTTTCGAGTTTGACTCAGGTATTAAAGACTCAAAAGCCTCAGCTAAATTCAATTTAGATTGGCAGCGCGCCCCGTTTGAGTTTGATTTTGCTACCTTAAATGGCCATATTGATTGGCGCTTGAGCGATGGTTATCTCACTGAGGTAACAGATAAAGGCTCACGGATATTTAGCTTGTTAAGCTTAGAGTCGCTGGTGCGAAAGCTGCGCTTAGACTTTCGTGATGTATTTGCCCAAGGCTTCTTTTACGACAAAATGAAAGGCAGTTTTCAGGTGGCCCAAGGAACAGTGGATACCCGTGATACTGTGGTAGATGGTGGAGCAGGTGAAATCACTATGCAAGGCTATACCAACTTGAACACCCGAGAAGTAAACTACAACATTGCGTTTGCCCCTAAAGTGACATCCAGTTTGCCGCTTATCGTCGCCTATATGGTCAACCCAGCAACCGCATTGGCGGCTTTAGCGTTGGATCAGGTACTGACTTCAGCCAAGGTCATTTCCAATATTAAATTTTCCTTAACGGGCACGTTAGACGATCCTAAATTAGAAGAGTTGGAGCGTGACAGTAAAGAAATTCGCTTGCCGGCACAAACTGCCCCAGCGCCGGTTGATACGCCAAATGTTGGCCTTGCAATAGACCCAAATAGCCACAATACAGATATAAGCATCCCACAAGAGATTGATCAAGAGCGCGTAGCGCTGGAGGTATCCGATGGCTAATCTTATCGCCCTGCAAATGACATCCACACCTGATGTCACAGAAAATCTCAATTTTGTTGAGCAACAACTGGCTCAGTTAACGGTCAACGAGCCAGCCTTGGTGGTATTGCCTGAATGTTTTGCCTGTTTTGGTGGGGGCGATAAAGCCTTATTGAGTATTGCTGAGTCATTGGGTGACGGCCCAATACAGGCGCGCCTAATGGGTATGGCCAAGCAATATGGTGTGTGGCTAGTGGCTGGCAGTATGCCGTTAAAAAGTGAAAACCCTGATAAATTTACCGCATCCTGCTTGCTAATCAATGATGCTGGCGAACGGGTGACTGAATATCAAAAAATTCACTTGTTTGACGTGCAGGTCGCAGACAACACTAAGACCTATTGTGAGTCTAAATACACACAAGCGGGCAGCGCTGTCGTGAGTGTGCCAGACACGCCATTTGGACATTTAGGCTTAGCCATATGCTACGACGTGCGGTTTCCAGGCTTATTTCAAGCTATGGCCGAACATAAAGCGTTGGACGTGGTAGCACTGCCCGCGGCATTTACTCAAAAAACTGGGGAAGCCCATTGGCAGGCCTTGTTAAGCGCTCGTGCAATTGAAAATCAATGCTATTTGGTAGCAGCTGGGCAAACTGGTGTGCACGCCAATCAGAGACAAACCCATGGTCATTCCTGTATTATTTCACCTTGGGGTGAAACTTTAGCTGAATTACCTCAGTCAGTCGGTGTGATCAACGCTCAGCTAGAACCTGCCATACTTAATAGAATTCGCCGGGATATGCCGGTCTATACCCATAATAAATTCAGGAGTTACCTTGTCTAATCTGGTTGAACAAAACCTGCTTACTGCCGCTAACCTCGACAGAGACCATCTTGCAAACGCGTTAGATGCCATTTATCAACATGATAATGATTTTGCTGATCTGTATTTTCAGGCCAGTCAGCACGAAACTTGGGTGCTCGAAGACGGCATCATTAAAGATGGCAGCTATAACGTCGAGCGCGGTGTAGGTGTGCGTGCAGTTAGTGGCGAAAAAACCGGGTTTGCTTATTCAGATGACATCAACCCAGAAGCTTTGATGCAAGCGGCAAAAGCCTCGCGCAACATTGCAAGTGCGGGGGGCAAGCATAAAGTTACAGGCCTTAAAAACAGCAAGGTTGACCCTAAGTACCATGCTGACAATCCTATTTTAGGTATGCAAGACGAAGAAAAAATAGCCCTTTTGCGCGCGGTTGATAACTACATTCGCCAGCAAGAGAGCGCACTAAGCCAAGTGGTTGTGAGCATCAGTGGTGTTTACGAGGAAGTTTTAATTGCCGCTACCGACGGTACGTTTTGTACTGATATTCGCCCACTAGTACGTTTGAATTGCTCCGTGTTAATGGAAAAAGACGCGCGACGTGAACGTGGCAGCTCAGGCGCGGGTGGCCGCTATGCCTATGAATATTTTCTAAGCCAAGCTGATGGGCGCCCACTTTACGAACAGATTGCTGATGAAGCCATTCATATGGCGCGGGTAAACATGCGTGCAGTAGCTGCGCCTGCTGGTCAAATGCCGGTAGTATTAGGCAGTGGCTGGCCAGGTGTATTATTACACGAAGCAGTAGGGCATGGCCTTGAAGGAGATTTTAATCGCAAAGGCGCATCGACGTTTAGCGGGCGTATGGGGGAGCAAGTTGCTTCAGTAGGTTGCACCATAGTGGACGATGGCACATTGGCAAATCGCCGTGGTTCGTTGTCGGTAGATGATGAAGGCACCCCGAGCCAGTACAATGTGTTGATCAAAGATGGAATTTTGACTGGCTATATGCAAGATAAACTCAATGCGCGTTTGATGGGTGTTAAGCCTACTGGCAACGGTCGGCGTGAGTCATACGCACATTTGCCTATGCCGCGCATGACCAATACCTATATGTTGGGCGGGCAACATGAGCCAGAAGAGATCATTGCCAGTATCAAAAATGGGATTTATGCACCTAATTTTGGTGGTGGCCAAGTAGACATTACCTCTGGAAAGTTTGTGTTCTCTACCTCAGAAGCGTATCTCATAGAGAATGGTAAGGTCACTAAGCCGATTAAGGGCGCTACACTGATCGGTAACGGTCCAGAAGCTATGCAGAAGGTTTCAATGGTGGGTAACGACTTAGCCCTAGATAAAGGCGTTGGCGTGTGTGGTAAAGACGGTCAGAGCGTGCCAGTGGGAGTTGGTCAGCCTACACTTAAAGTGGATGAACTAACCGTAGGCGGTACAGCCTAATTACCAAGTTGTTACTTTCTAAACAACGACTTTCTAAGCAATAAAAAATGGCGCGAATATCGCGCCATTTTTGTATCTGCAAGCTGTGACAACATTAATTCAAAGTCACTATCGTGCTGGTTGTAGATTCAACGCCGCTAGGGGAGGTGATCGTCACACTCAATGTGGCTGATGTTGTTTCAGATACATCATTCTCTAGGGTGAAGGTCGCTCGCGATGCCGCATTGACCGAGGTGCTGGGCATGCTTAAATTTGTTTGACCATTGAGTTGCCCTGCACTGGAACTGACGACAATCGTAGAGCCACCCGCTATAGGTTGGCGCGCGGTATCTGCGAAAACAACCGTAAAGCTTTGGCTGGTATCGCGCGGTATAGCCGTTGCCGCTGTTGATGTTTGATAGTTGCTGGCAATGACGGCGACGCTGTTATCAATAATATCGATTTGCGCTGCGGAGCTAGATGTAACCAACACTAATGCGCGGCGCACATGCATGGTATTCGCATCACCTGTGCCGCAACTGTTGCCTGAACACTGAGGGCCATTAAAGAGGCTGTCGGCTGAATCAAAGCTACCGTTGGCGTTGTAATCAAGAAATATCTCACCCGGATCGCGGATGCCATTTTCGTTGTCATCGCGCCAGGCTTCACTGATATCCACAAAGCCGGTTTGCCCATATAGGCTGGTCGATAACCCATTGTCCGTGTTGTCATTAAAACCTGCACCATCGGCATCATCGTAGAAATTGTTACCGTTGCTATCAAATAAGGTTTCATGGCCTATAGCGGTAGCTAAAATAGTGATACGGTGATCTGGCACCTTAGGATTCGCGCTCACCCAGGTTACGGCGCACGCGCCGGACACCGTAGTGCAACTGCCGTCGATAGAGCCACCTTCAGTGGTAAAGCTGACTGCGGTGCCGTCAGGCACTGGATTGTTGAAGGTGTCAGCCAAGCGCACCACTAGATTTACTTCTTGCTCATTTATATCAAACGCTTCTGGGTTGAGGTTGTCAGCCGAGATGGTCATGCTATTTTGGTCGGGTAAGCCGGTGTTAACCGACAATAGGTCAGACTGGGTGATGATACTCTCGCCTGATTCGGTTTCTACTTCGGCGGTAACTCGCACTGAAGTTGGTACGTCACCCGCAGTTACGCGAGTGCTCACCTGACCCTGTGAGTTGGTGAGGCCAGTGGTTGAAGAAAGTGTTAAACCGCCAGTTTGCGTGTTTAAGCTAAACGACACTTCTTGTTGTGACAATGGATTGCCCAGTGCACCGTTTACTTGAAATACCAAGGTCGATACCGTTGAGCTGTTTTGACCTCCCGTGCCGCGAAGCACTAGTGAGCTGGGCTCAGCTGATACAAAAGCCAATGAGCCTATGGACTCTGCTTGTATTGAAATCGCCTGAGAAACACTAAGGGTTGCGTTATTAACTACCACAGATGCAACAATAGAATCGGTGTTGCCGTCTCCACCTGCGCAGCTTTGGTCTTCAAACGTGGCGTTAGCCACGCCATTTATCGTGTTAACTAGAGTGTCGATTGTGGCGAAACCATCAGTGACACAGTTCGAACTAAAGGTAACAGGGGTTTGGGTTAAAATACGTTGGTCATTTTCATCTACCAGTGCGATAGAAACACCCAAAGTACCACCAGCACTTATTTCAACGTCACCTGCACTATTACGTGCACTCACTCCTAGTTGATTTTCAATAAATACGCCGTTGTCATCAAAATAACCTAAACGGATAATCTGTTCTGAGATGGCGCCGGCAACTTGTATTTCATAATTAAGCGACGAGGCTAAATCGACAGCATTAACCTCGGCTGTGGCCGTAATTACGCCAGCACCAATATCACTGTCTGTAGCCGACAAGGTGACTTGCGCCACGCCATTGCTATCGGTTAACGCAGAATCGGTATTTAGCGCACCGCGCTGTGCGCTAAAGGTAACGATAACTCCCTCAACGGCTAGGTCGTTCTCATCGGTAATTTGTGATTGCAGCTGAACATCAGTGCCTGCCTGAAAACGATTGACTACCTGACCACTGTTAAGCAAAGCTAAGTTAACCACGGCAGATTGGCTGGTTAAGGTATCAGCACTTAAATATTCATAATTTTCGCTGCTAGTGGTGTCATCAAAGGTAGCGCTTAACACGGCCGCGCCGACTTCACTGTTTTCACTGGAAATCGTTATTTGTGCGACGCCTTGGCTATCAGTCAGTTTCGTTGTACTGGAAAATGTACCAAGCGAACCAGAAAAGGTAATAATTTCACCTTCAACAGGGCTACCGTTTTGCATCAAAGTGGCTTGTGCACAGGCTACTTGGCCTGAGGTATAGCTTTGCGTGGATGTGGAGCATTGTTCATCATAGGTTGATACCGCTAAGGTAAAAGTAGATGTGTCATCATCAGTATCACCGCCAGAGCCAAACGGGTCGTCGCCGTTATCCCCTGAAACCCCACCACCACAACTGGTTAGCGTAAAAATCGCTAACCACACTATGTACATCGGTAACCGTTTACGCATATTTATTATCCGTCTATTGAAGATTGTAAATACTTAAATAACTCACGAGCCGCTTTGGGCGGTTTATTATCCGCTTGCTGTTTTGCCGCTTGGCGAACCAATTGGCGCAATTTCTGACGTTCTAAAATAGGATGCTCTTCTAGGACATCCTCAATAGCGCTATCACCTTGGGCAATTAAGTTATCGCGCAACATCTCTAATTTGTGAAATTTTTGATTGGTTTTTTGATGTGAAGCCTGAATTTGCAGCAATGCTTGCTCGATAGGAGCCACATCTCGGTGGCGCATGAGTTTGCCAATCAACTGAAGTTGACGACGGTAACCCTCTTTTTTGCGTAAAATACGCCTGGCCAACATAACAGCGTCGAGCAACTCCTGATCCATAGGAATTTTGGCCAGCGCAGTCGGGCTGAGATCCACTAAGGATACGCCTAGCTTTTGCAAATCATTCATTTGATTTTTGATCTGAGTCTTGCTCAGTTGGGTGTCTTCTTGTTCTACTTCAAATTCGTTTTTATCTGGAGATACGGCCATAACAATGTCTTTAATGGTACACTAGGAAAATATTGTAACCTTGTATTGGCGATTAATATAGTTAGTCGTTAGTCGCTCAAGGTAATCTCGTTTGATAATGAAGGGTGTATGCAGCAGCAATTAACGGATATCCAACAAATAGTCGAAGATGTACTTAAACTGGCCAAGGAAAAAGGCGCCACGCAAGCCGAAGCTAGCATGTCTAAGGTACGCGGGATCGCGGTTTCTTCTCGTTTAAAAGAAGTTGAAACAGTCGAGTTTACCAACGATGGTGGTTTAGGGATCACGGTATACAAGGGGCAACGCAAAGGCAGCGCCTCAACCGCAGATTTAAGTCCGCAAGCGTTGCGCTTAACGGTTGAAAAGGCCATTGAAATTGCCAAATACACAGGGGAAGATGACTGTTCTGGTTTGGCTGACAAAGAATTGATGGCGTTTGAGCCGCAAGATCTTGACCTGTTCCATCCTATCGAGCTAGATACTGACTTTGCCATTGAGCAAGTCATTACAGCGGAAACCGCCGCATTAGCTTTCGACCCGCGCATTACCAACTCTGATGGCGCGTCTTACAATGCGAATTTGGGCACCAAGGTATACGGTAACAGCCACGGTCTAAACGTGGGTTATAACAGCAGCCGTTACAGCATGAGCTGCGTGGTCATTGGTGAGCAAGATGGCGATATGCAGCGTGATTACAGCTATACCGTTGAGCGCCAGGCTGATCTTATGGCAAGCCCAGAGCAAATAGGCAAAGAGTCGGCTGAGTTTACTTTAGGCCGCTTAGGTGCTCGTCAAATCAAAACAGCCAAAGTACCGGTGTTGTTTGATAAAGAAATTGCCTCGGGTTTAATCGGCCACTTCATCAGTGCAATCAGTGGTGGCAATTTATATCGCAAATCATCGTTTTTACTCGATAAATTAGGTGAGCAGGTACTGCCTAACTGGTTCAGCATCAGCGAACGCCCTTTTATCATGCGTGGTTTAGCCAGCTCAGCGTTTGACCACGAAGGTGTGCGCACGAAAGACAGTGAGATCGTTACTGACGGTATTCTCAATCAATACCTGTTAACCAGTTACTCTGCCCGTAAGATGAAAATGCAAACCACTGGCCATGCTGGTGGTATTCACAACTGGCTGATTAAGCCTACGGGGCAAAGCGATAAGCAAATGTTAGCTGAACTCGGTACAGGTTTGCTAGTCACTGAATTAATGGGCCAAGGGGTCAATGTGGTCACGGGTGATTACAGCCGCGGTGCAGCAGGTTTTTGGGTTGAAAATGGTGTTATTCAATACCCAGTGCATGAAATCACCATTGCGGGCAATCTGGCTGATATGTTGAAAAACATCGTCGCTGTGGGTTCACAAATAGAACGCCGAGGCAGTATTCAAACAGGCTCTATTTTGATCGATAACATGCAAGTCGCTGGCGATTAAAAACTTTTTGCACACAAAAGCCCACTCAATGTGGGCTTTTTTCTGCTTGAAATTCGTTTTCTAACTTATTAAATCGTGAATTTTATTCAGCGACGGCAAAGGTTGCGTGTCTTGATAGAATAGACGATTTAAGCGCCCTAGCAAATTTACGCTACGACTTGGATCGTGAGCTTTTTTACGATGTTCGCTGGTGGTTTCTAAAAATTCCCACGGCTTTAAATTCCATGCGGCAATTTGCTTAGGCGTTGAGCCAACCGCTGCAACAGTACTCAAAATACGCTCGGTTTTACTCTCATTGGTGGATATCAAATCGTTTTGATAAGTGTTTTCTAATGGCGTTGCAATAGCAGCAATTGTGCTGTCGATGGCATGCCAAATTTGGTCATGTGCAAAGGCTTGGCCAACAGGGGCATAATAACCCATCACTTCCCACTCTAATTCAGCATTGCCTTTGGCAATTGAACTGCCTATTTCCGCAGAGTAGGCTAAATCAGGACGAGCGCCAATATTGTAGGCATCAACCGATAAACCCACGCACACAGCGATATCGCCAAAGCGACTGGGATCATAGTAAATGGCTTCAAACGCCGCGCGTTTTACGCCCATCCAGCCATGCACAACAGGGTCTTCTAATGCGAACTGGCGTACTTCATCAGGCAAGTCTTCACCGTATTTATCGATAAATAAATGTGAAGGGTCTTGGGCTAGGTGAGCGTCTTGTACCCACACTTCATATTCTTGACGATTATCCGCTTTACCTCGGCTTTTAATGCCGTATGACAAGTTTATAGGGCGGCAGATATCGCGGTTTTCACCGTCTTTGTGAAAAAATTCTGAGCGAAAGCGTTTGATAAACGGCGCATCGCTGCCAGCAATAGCGGCGGTCGGGTAGCGAAAACCAATTTCACTTTTAGGGATGATATGAAAGCCCGCAATGCTTTTTTCAAGCTGGCTTTTAACGCCTTTTAGCACGTCTACATTCGGCACGACTATGCTGCGCTCTGGCTCAATGGTTAAGCGGCGCCCATCAGGGGTAATGAACTTAGGTGTTTTGTGAAACTCATGATGCTTCAAACCTAATTGCGTGACATATTCACCACGCAGCAGGGCTAATTCAGAGAACAAGGCATCGTGGTTTCTAATGTGTTTAAACAAAGGGCGGTGATCAGCCATAGGTGCATTCTTCTCTATTGTGGGTTACTTTCGCATTTCGCTTGTGGTCATAAATTTGATATTCCCGTTTGTTTATATGGATTTATGCAAAGAATTACAAGCGTTAAAGGTGAGTATAAAGCCAGTTTTATCAGTCCCACTTTTTGATTAAGTGAAAGGTAATTAAAGATGAAAATTTATGCGGATGCACAATCTGGCAATTGCTATAAAGTGAAATTGATGTGCGCGTTGTTGAACATTGAGCACGAATGGATCCATGTTGATATATTGGCCGGCGACACCAATGCTCAAGATTTTTTAGCCATGAACCCCAATGGCAAAATTCCCTTGCTTGCTCTGGATGATGGACGCCATCTGTGGGAGTCAAACGCCATTATTAATTATTTGGCCAGCGGCAGTGATCTACTCCCAAGCGACGTTTTTTCTTTAGCCAAGGTGCAGCAATGGCAATTTTTCGAACAATACAGCCATGAACCTTATATCGCTGTGGCGCGCTTTATTGCCAAATATCTGGGCTTGCCCGAGAGTAAAAAAGCCGAGTATGAAGCCAAACAAGCGGGTGGGCATAAAGCGTTAGCTGTCATGGAGTCACAATTAGCCCAGACGCCGTTTTTAACCGGTCAGGGTGTCACTGCGGCCGACGTCAGCTTGTATGGCTACACACATGTTGCGCATGAAGGGGGATTTGATTTGTCGCTGTATCCTAACGTACAGGCGTGGTTATCTCGTATTGAAGCTTTGCCCAATTACATCGCGATGAATGCAAGCAAGGGCAAAGCATGAGCGGTAAAGCCGAGTACTGAACTTCGAGTGCCTAGGCGCAGGGCGCAATAGTAAATTGCCCTACATCCACAGCAATGACCTCAACTTTGGTGCCGCTGGCGATGGGTTGCTCGCTGACTAAGCGCCAATCTATCCCCGAAAAGTGGTAAATCGCAGGTTGTTCAGCGCTGGTGTCTGTGGCAAGTATAAAGCTGTGGCCAATCAGGTCATTGCTGGCCTTTCTGGGATCCACGTCTTTTTGCATATTTTTAAGGGGTTTCCACAAAAATACCGCGAGCACTGCTGTAATCAATGACACAAACAAGGTCGCGTTGAGGGCGGTATCCGCCACAATGCCAAATTGAATTAAGATGCCAGTTATAACGGCAGCACAGCCCACAAAAAACAGCACAAACGTGGAAAACCCCAACACCAGAATTTCAATTGCTAACAGCAAGAGGCCAAGGCTGATTAAGCCTATGCCTAAATTATCGCTTAGCCACATCATGTTTTGCTCGATTTAGTGAGTTAATGATAGTGGTGGCTTGTGCCACAACGCTTGCGATATCAGTGCCGCTATCTGGCAGTAACACCACGGATGATTCTTTGGCAATTGCCTCTTTGGCCTCAATGGCTTTAGTGGCCAAGTCTAGCTGAATGGCTTTTTGGCCTTCTTCCGTGGCGGCGGCCTCACCAACTTGGCGTAGCGCTTCAGCTTGCGCTGCGGCAACCGCTACGATGGCTTTTGCTTCACCTTCAGCGCGCAGTACGGCTTCTGATTTATCTGCTTCGGCGGCGAGTACCACTGAGGCTTTTTCACCTTCAGCGCGATTGATGGCGGCTTGTCTGTCACCTTCTGATTCGAGTATCTGGGCGCGTTTTACTCGCTCCGCCTTCATTTGTGCTTCCATCGCTTCCATAACGGATAGCGGCGGCACGATGTCTTTGATCTCATAGCGCAGCACTTGAATGCCCCAAGGGCCAGATGCTTCATTGATAGACGCAACAATATTGGTGTTTAGGATGTCACGCTCTTCAAAGGTTTTATCTAGCTCCATTTTACCCAGCTCTGAACGCATGGTGGTTTGCGCCAGTTGCGTTACCGCAAACACATAGTCATCTATGCCGTAGGTGGCTTTGTAAGGGTCGAGCACTCGAAAATACAATACACCATCTACCGACAGTGAAATATTGTCTTTGGTGATCGCGCTTTGCTCAGGTACATCTACGGCTTTTTCTTTGAGTGAACGATCCGCTGCCACTTGGTCGATGAAGGGCACAATGAAATTCAGGCCTGCTTCCTTGGTAGATTGGTATTTACCAAAACGCTCAATCACGTAGGCTCGGTTTTGCGGCACAAATTTGATAGAAGACTTGAGCAGCACAATCACAAACACCAAAAGCAATGTTTGCACTGAGAGTAAATAACTGAGTAGAACGTCCATATATCTCTTCCTATTTAAATGCCCTGTGGGCGCTAGCGTTGATGTTACTTATGTTACTTTTTGAATTCTGTTTTTATGCCAATTTAACGCAAAGGGGCAAGTCACTTCACAAGCCCCTGTAGCGAGCCTAGTTTAAGCCTAAGTCTCGGGTCATATTCTCGTTTTTATCACGATGCACAATGATATTGTCTTCAATGCGGATACCGCCGAAAGGTCTAAACGTATCAACAATATCCCAGTTAATGAATTTAGATTTTTCTGTGCTCTTTAAATCAGCTAGTAGGCTATCAATAAAGTACAAACCTGGCTCTATGGTAAACACTTGGCGCGCTTCAATCATACGGGTCGTGCGCAAAAAGGGGTGTTCAGCTGGCGGCGGGTTAGGCGTGCCGCGATCATCCGCTACATGGCCAGCCACGTCGTGAACCTGTAAACCCAAAAAATGTCCTATTCCATGGGGGAAAAAGGTACTGACTATTTGCTCGGCTAAAATATCGTCGGGAGACAGATTAACAATATCAAACTGATGCAGTAACTGAGCAACTTGCGCGTGTGCGGCAATGTGTATGTCGCTGTAGGGCAAACCTGGCTTAAGCATATCCGCTAAGCTTAATGTGACTTGATGCATGCCTTGAATTAATTCAGCAAAGTGACTGCTATTGGGGATACTCCCGTTGCAATAGGTGCGGGTGATATCTGCCGCATAACCATGAAAACTAGCACCAGCGTCAATCAAAAACGAGCGTGACTTATTTGGGGCTACAACGTCTTGCTCCATATAATGCAATATCGCGCTGTTCTCATTTAAAGCCACAATATTGTTATACGGCACTTGGTTATCGCTTTGACGCACGGCAGCTAAATAGGCTTGATTAATATCGAATTCACTTTTACCGGCCTTGAAAGCCGCGGCTGCGGCGTTGTGCCCAGCTACCGCTAATACATTGGCTTGGCGCATACACACAAATTCGTAATCTGTTTTATAAGCGCGCTGGTAATGCAGATAGTTTAATACTCTATCTGGGTTCACTAAATCAAAGCCCAACGCTTTAGCCACTTCAATATATTCACCGATGTAAGCGAAGCGGCTTCTGTCATAGGGTAAGTGTTTCTCAACGGCATCAGCCTGGGTGAGCAGCACTACATCGAACTGTTCAACCCAAAAATCGTTAGGCTCAGGGGGGACTTTATGCCAGAAGTCTTTAGGGTGATAAAAAATGAGTTTGGGCTTGTCACTGCCGTTAACGATCAGCCAACAATTTGGATTATCGATGACCGGTAACCATGCTTTAAATTGCGGGTTACATTTAAAGGGATAATTATTGTCATCTAAGAACATGCGTTTGGCTTGGCCAGAATGAATAATTAAGCCATCAATACCCTCGCGCGATAGCGCCTCTTTGGTGCGGGTTTGTAATTCTAATATGTGTTGCGGATAAAGTTCGGCTAGTTGCTGCATTTTTGTTGTCCATTGCCCTTAGGTGTTTCATCCTTTTACGTTACCACAACCCAGGATCACCGCGCTAGCTAGGCTTACTAGAGGCAACTAAATGTTATTGCTGTATAGGGGCTATCTGCATGTCCACCAGTTCTTTAAATACCTGACTGGGCTGGCCTAAGCGCTGGGCGTATATTTGTTTATAAGCCATCACGGCTTTTACATAGTTACGGGTTTCTTTGTAAGGAATCGTTTCCACCCAGATATCCATGGGTACGGCATCGCGCTCGGGTAACCAATCCAATACTTTGCGCCATCCGGCATTATAGGAGGCCGTAGCGAGTACAGGGTTGTTATCCATTTTATCCATCAAGTAGCGCATGTATTGCGTGCCAAACGCCACGTTTTGTTCTGGGTCAAATAAGCTACTGCCGCCCACTTTCTTTTTGGCTAAGTAGTTGGCCGTGCCTGGCATAAGTTGCATCAGCCCCTTGGCACCCGCGTGTGAATTCGCATCAGGCATAAACGAGCTTTCACGGCGCACAATAGCAAAGGCCCACGCGGGGTCGACTTGGTTTTTATTGGCGCTGTTGATTAAGCTTTTATCAAAGGCAATCGGAAAGCGTCGCTCCAAATCGTCTAAATAGCCGACTCTGGCAAAAGTAAATATTGCTTGATCGTGCCACTTCCAGCTGTCTGCCAGCACGGCCGCCATTAAACTTTGTTGTTCGTTCAACCCTTGCTGTAAGTCGTACCATTCGCGCCTTGCACTTAAGCTTCTGTCAAGTTGCAAAAACTCATAGGCACGTTTGGCTTGGGGCATATTGGCAACTTCTAGTAGTTGCTCATGGCTAAAACTCAATGTTTTGTCATGCAAGCTAGGCTGTTTAGCTAACTTACCGCTGGCCATAAAGCCGTAGTAGTGACGTTGGTCAGCTAATTTGTTGAAGGTTTGCTGCGCTAAATCACCGGCTTTTAACTGCTCGTAAGTACGGCCAAGCCAATATTGAAAGGCTAAATCTTGGGTGATCCCAGAAGGAGCGGCTTCAATTAATTCCAGCGCATGTTGCCAGTTGCCAAGGCGCAGAACGTGGGCCAAATGCCAGCGAAATAATTCGATGTCCGTTGAGTCAGCACTGGCTTTATCAAGCCACAAATCAGCTTGAGGATGATCAGCCACAGCCAAAGCAATGGCGAAACGTTCAGTCATCGCCTTTCGCTGAGGAGCGTTAAAAGCAAACCGTTTCTCTAGTGCGTACCAGCTTTTTAAGGCTAAATCAGGCTGACTAAACGCTAGGCGCTTTAAACCGTAAATCAGTATTTCGGTTTCTTTGCTGACTAACTTATGAGGAAATTTCGAACTACGGCTCACGTAGCTAGCATCGCGGCGCACCGCTAGCCACAGGTCAGCTAGATAGCGCTCGTTTTCTAGTAGCAGTTTTTGTAAATAAGGCACCAGCGTGTGTTTGCCACTAGTGGCAGCAAGCACTAAGCGCTGCCAAACCATGTCTTTGGTGAGTAGACCTTCTTTCTTCCATTCACGAAACACATAGTCACATTCCTTGGGTTGTGACTGACCCACAATCCATAATCTGGGCACTTCGGTTAACGCTATTTTACGCTCAACAGGGTCAGACAGCCGATATTCAATGTTTTTACACGCTAGTTGGGCGCTGCCGGTATTGGTATACGCAGCTAAAAATTCCGTTTTGCGTTGTGACTTGGCCAAATATTGCAGCCACTTTTTGCGTAACGAACGGTCGAGGGGGGTATTTTCATATTTCGCTAGAAACGCTTCTATTTCTGGACCATTTTTTCTATTGATGTTGTTCATCAATGCTTTCAACTGGACATACGGTAGCAATGGGTAGTCTACTAATTGCGCAACTAGCCTGTGGTAATCAGCGCTTTGTGGGTTGTTAGCCAATGATTCTGCTTCGACGAAGATTTCACGCTGATGTTGTAGTTTTTGCTCTGCTGAAGAAAGAGTTGTCGCTGCTTGAGATGAAAAGCATACGAGCAGTAGCAACCGGATATGGAAAATACGCAGAATAGCCCTGCCTCATTCGCTGGTTAAATAACTTCCATAAGATATCTGCAATCAGGGTTAGGGGACAACCTAAGTTTCAACATATTTAACTGGCATGACCAGTTGAATTATGGCAACGTACCCCAATTTGATAATTGTTATAAATTAGTTGTTGTTTTGATATTAAGATATTAACCAAATCGTTGCTTCACGGCTGTACTTAAAGCAGCGGAAAGTCGGTGATCGAAATCTAAACAGTCAAACAGTTTAATACCCTCAATCCTGGCCAAAGCCAAAGGAGAAAATAATGATATATGAAGGCAAAAGCCTCAACGTAACGCTGTTGCCAAACGGCATTGCAGAGCTTGTATTCGATGCTCAAGGTTCGGTGAATAAATTTGACCGCCAAACCGTCAGCGAGTTAGACGAAGCGACTCAAGCCCTTAAAAGTCAGTCAGATGTAAAAGGGGTGTTGGTGCGCTCGAATAAGTCGACCTTTATCGTGGGTGCTGACATTACTGAATTTACAGGCTTATTCGATATGCCTACTGAAGAAGTATTAACTTGGGTAGCGAAAACGTCTCAAGTGTTCGATAGATTCGAAGACTTACCTTTCCCGACGATTTCGGCGATCAACGGTTTTGCTCTCGGCGGTGGTTGTGAAATGACGTTAGCTTGTGACCTGCGTGTTGCAGATACCACAGCAGCCATTGGCTTGCCTGAAGTGAAATTAGGCCTTATGCCTGGTTTTGGTGGCACAGTACGTTTACCTCGCCTAATCGGTGCGGACAATGCCCTAGAGTGGATGACCACAGGCCGTGACCGTAAAGCCGCTAAAGCGTTAGCGGAAGGCGCAGTCGATGCAGTCGTTGCACCTGAAAAGTTACGTGACGCCGCCCTTAGCATGTTGCAAGACGCGATTGACGGTAAGTTCGGCTGGGAAGCACGTCGCGCACAAAAGAAAGCACCTCTTAAGCTTAATAAAAATGAATCCATGATGAGCTTCTCAACGGCTAAAGCCATGGTATTCGCACAAGCGGGTAAGCACTACCCAGCGCCTCATGCCATGGTTGATACCGTTGCTAACGCAGCCCGTTTAGACCGCGCTGGTGCGCTAGAGCTTGAAAATCAAGGCTTTACCAAACTAGCAAAAAGCGATGCTGCGAAGGCCCAAGTGGGTATCTTCCTTGCGGATCAGTTAGTGAAAAGCAAAGGTAAGAAGCAAGCCAAAGCCTCGACCAAAGACGTTAAACAAACGGCCGTATTAGGTGCAGGCATCATGGGTGGCGGTATTGCATATCAGTCAGCTGTGAAGGGCACGCCAGTTATCATGAAAGACATTAACCAAGACGCATTGGATCTTGGCTTGAATGAAGCGGCGAAAATTTTAGGTAAAGGCATGCAGCGCGGTAAAGTGACCCCTGCTGTTATGGCTAGCACCTTGAACAACATCGTACCGACCCTTGAATACTCAGCGATTAAAGACGTTGATTTGGTTATCGAAGCGGTTGTTGAAAACCCGAAGGTGAAAGGCATAGTGCTTAAAGAGACAGAACAAAATGTGTCTGATGACACAGTGATTTGTTCTAACACTTCAACGATTTCTATTAACCAATTGGCACAAAGCTTAGATAAGCCTGAGCGTTTCTGCGGCATGCACTTCTTTAACCCAGTGCACAAAATGCCATTGGTTGAGATCATTCGCGGTGAAAAAACCACTGATGCCACCATTGCAACTGTTGTTGCAGCCACGCTGAAAATGGGTAAAACCCCGATTGTGGTGAATGACTGTCCTGGTTTCTTGGTAAACCGAGTGTTGTTCCCTTACTTCGCGGGCTTTAGCAAATTGGTTATGGACGGCGCTGACTTTGTAGCAGTAGACAAAGTCATGGAGAAAATCTTCGGTTGGCCTATGGGCCCAGCGTACCTACTTGACGTGGTAGGCATGGACACCGCCGATCACGCCTCAAGCGTAATGGCCGATGGCATACCAGAGCGTATGCAGAAAATTGACAATGATCCCGTTACCTTGTTGTACAAATCTGAGCGCTTAGGTCAGAAAAATGGCAAAGGTTTCTACAACTTCAGTGTCGATAAACGTGGTCGCCCAGCGAAGAAAGCCGCAGATGAAGCGTACGCCTTGTTTGCACCATATTGTGCTGATAAGCGCGACTTCGATGCCGATGAAATCATTGCACGAGTAATGATCCCAATGGCCAACGAAGCGATTCGTTGTTTAGAAGAAGGCATAGTGGGCAGTGCAGCAGAAGCTGACATGGCCTTGTTGTACGGCTTGGGCTTCCCTCCTTTCAGAGGCGGCGTGTTCCGTTACATCGAAACCATGGGCTTGGCTAACTTTGTAGCCCTAGCCGACAAATACGCGGATTTAGGTCCGATTTATCAGATTTCTGACGGCGTGCGCGAAATGGCCGCTTCAGGTAAATCTTATTTTTCTCAATCAGCCTAAATTGCACCAGAGGACAAGAACATGAAAGAAGTCGTAGTAGTCGATTGTATTCGTACCCCAATGGGGCGCTCGAAAGGCGGTATTTTCCGCAATGTACGTGCTGAAACGTTATCAGCACACTTAATGAGCAAACTGATTGAACGTAACCCCAATCTTGATCCAAACGAGATTGAAGACATCATTTGGGGTTGTGTACAACAAACCAAAGAGCAGGGGTTCAACATCGCTCGTAATGCGCAGTTATTAACTGACATTCCACGCAGTGTGGCTGCCGTAACGGTTAACCGTTTATGTGGCTCATCTATGCAAGCTTTGCATGATGCAACAAGCGGCATCATGAGTGGCCGCGGTGATGTGTACATGATTGGCGGTGTAGAGCACATGGGCCACGTACCCATGGACTTCAACATCGATTTTCACCCAGGCATTGCCAAAACTGCAGCTCGTGCCTCAGGTAGCATGGGCATGACCGCTGAATTGCTGGGTCGCCAAAACGGTATTACCCGTGAAATGCAAGATGCATTCGGTGCCCGTTCACATCAAAAAGCTCATGCAGCTGCAGTGGAAGGTCGCTGGAATGAAATTGTTGCCACTGAAGGCCATGACGCTGACGGCGTTTTAAAGTTGATTGATGCAGATGAAACCATTCGTCCTGATTCAACCACTGAGAGCATGTCTGGCTTGCGCCCAGTATTCGACCCAGTCAACGGCACCGTAACGGCTGGCACATCTTCAGCGTTATCAGATGGCGCATCAGCCATGTTGATTATGTCTGCTGAAAAAGCCAAAGCACTCGGTTTAACCCCACGAGCGAAAATTCGTGCCATGGCCGTTGCCGGTTGTGATGCCGCTATCATGGGCTTTGGCCCAGTTCCTGCCACGCAAAAAGCGCTTAAACGTGCTGGCATGACAATGGCTGACATCGAATTAGCTGAGTTTAACGAAGCCTTCGCCGCACAAGCCTTGTCATGTATTAAGCAGCTAGGCTGGTTAGATACTTACGAAGATAAAGTAAATCTAAACGGCGGTGCGATTGCGCTTGGTCACCCACTAGGGTGTTCTGGTTCGCGTATCTCAACTACCTTAATCAACCTAATGGAAGCGAACGATAAGTCAATCGGCTTAGCGACCATGTGTATTGGTTTAGGCCAAGGTATTGCAACTGTGTTCGAACGCGTATAACGCGTGTTTTGATTCAATATTAAGAAGGGCGCTTAACTGGCGCCCTTTTTTATGGCTTTTAGCCACGCTATGTACTGCGTACACTCAAAGCATACGCTTTGCTTAGTTATGGTCTGCGGCCACGAAATATACGCTACGCGTACCAGCATTCATGCTGAGTTTCAAACCTCATCCAGAGGCGGTTGCCACGCGGCTCTAGTGACTCTTTCTTCAACAGCTAAGAAAGAGTCACCAAGACAAAATGGTTGGGAACCATTTTGAACATCTGAAGGATGGTGTGAACCCCTTGTTCCGACAAACTAGCTTGACGGCTGTATGCGGTGTGTTTTGCCATGCAATGAGAAGACTATTTCCCAATCACCTCACTAATACTGCTTTTGCGAGCTCTCCAACAGTTTCCTCAAATAGCTTCTTCTTTACTGGGCGGGGGTCCGGCTGCAAATCACTTTTATTAAGTTATTGATTAGACCGAAATTTAAACGTTAAAGGTAGAGATATGTAATTATTTGTTAAATTTATGTTGAATAATATTTTGAAGTTGTATAAGTTAAAAAGACAACGTTGTTTATTTTTAACTTAGCACACAACCACAGATTTGGAATGTGAAATGAAAAATATCGAATTACACCCATTAACTCAGCATATCCGCAAGGCTTTGCCCGCTTGCTCGATGCTTTGGTTAATGCATGCACCTCTTTCAATGGCGCAAGAGGCCGAGGTCAACAGCGCTGCTATCGAGGACGACGTTGAAGTTATTCAAGTCTCTTATGGTTACAGTGCAGTAGATGAGACAGATTTGACTGGGTCTATTGCGTCTGTAGATATTGAAGATGTCATTGATTTACCTTCTGGCAACATCATGCAAAATCTTCAAGGGCGCGTACCAGGCCTTCAAATTACAACTAATGGTAACCCCAGCTCTTCAGCCACAGTGCGTATTCGTGGACAAGGGCTGGGTCCCTTGGGGAACAGCGACCCTCTTTATATAATTGACGGTATTCCAACTAAGTCCGGTCTTCAAGAAATAAACAGTAATGACATTGCTGATATACAAGTCCTACGTGACGCTGCAGCGGCCAGCATCTATGGTGCCCGCTCAGGAAACGGGGTTATTGTTGTTACCACTAAGCGAGGTCGCGATGGTCTCGACTTTAATTTTCGTTTCAATCAGTCGTCTGAAGAATACAGTTTTGACCTAAATCCTTTAAACACTCAAGAACGCGGCGAAGCAGTATGGCGAGCAGCAGTTAACGATGGGACGGAACCTAACTCAGCAAGCCCACTTTACTCATACGACTGGAATGGTGATTTTTCTAACCCTGAGTTGAATGGCGTGATCATACCTCAGTACACTGATCCTGAAGGCGTTCAACGAGCGGCTGATACCCGCTGGTTCGATGAAGTAACCCAAACTGCTGACATCCAAGACATGAACCTGTCGTTACAAGGTGGTAACGACCGAGCTAGTTTTTATAGCTCTATCGGCTATTACGACGCAGAAGGCGTGGTAGATGGTTCAAAGTTTTCACGCATGTCTTTTCGTATTAATGCCGATTACGAAATAATGGAAGATAAGTTAACCGTCGGCCAAACTTTTCTAATTACTGACCAAAAGCAAACACTCATCAATGACTTGGCTGGTCAAATTGTTGGTCTATCGATAGAGCAACAGTCTATCGTGCCGGTTTATAACGATTTAGGAAACTGGGGCGGGCCAGTTCCGGGTATTACCGACAGAGACAATCCTGTTCGAATCATCGAGCAAAACCGTGACAACGAAAGTACTTACAACAAGATAATGGGAAGCTTTTATGTCGAGTATGAACCAATTGAAGATTTAGTATTGAAAGGCTCAGTCGGACTTGATTATGGACAATATTACTTCCGCAATTTCAGACGAGCATTTACCGCAGGCTTCTTATCTTCAGATGATTTACTCAGCGTAGAAGACAGCTGGAACCAAAGTATTATTACCAGCGCTACGGCTACTTACAAGCTTGTTTTAGATGATAAACATAAGTTTAATTTTTTAGCTGGCGTTGAACAAATTGATGCTAAAAACGAGTTGTCTAGAGGGTTTGGTTCTGGCTTTGCTTCTGATGACCGCGCGTTCGCTTATTTGTCTCAAGCAACAGAAAATGTTCGTGTTGAAGGAGAGGGCGATTCATGGGCCTTAGACTCGCAATTTGCGCGGGTAGATTATAACTACGACAATCGCTATCTAGCATCAGCAACGGTGCGACGAGATGGTTCATCTCGGTTTGGTAAAAACAATGAATACGGAACATTCCCAGCGGCATCGGTAGGTTGGGTTATCACAAACGAAGAGTTTTTCGATATTGAATCTATTGATACGTTGAAACTTAGAGCGAGTATAGGTGAAACCGGAAACCAGGAAATTGCGTCAAATGCCACATTCACTACCTATGTTCCACGCTATGCAACTCAATCCCTCTTCACAGATCTTCAAGACGAAGGAACCGCATACGATGTAACTGGTGCCAATGGCGGAACATTGCCATCTGGGTTTGTAAAAGCACAAACGGGTAATGAAGACTTAAAGTGGGAAACCTCCACTCAGGTCAATGTCGGGATCGATTTTGAATTATTTGGGCGAACTGTTTATGGCAGCGTGGACTGGTTCGAAAAAGAAACTCGCGATATTTTAACCCTGACTCAACCTATCGCTACCCTTGGCGAAGGTGCTCAACGTTGGGTAAATGGCGGCACCATTGAGAACAAAGGCATTGAGTTAGTACTTGGCTATGAAAACTGGGTAGACATAGGTTTCCTAGAAGATGAAGTGCAAGTAGATATTAGCTTCAATGTCTCTAGCGCCAAAAACACGGTAACGGCTTTACCGGAAGATGTGGTGAATTCGTTTGGCGGTAATGGTCAAGATAAAACCATCTTAGGGCATTCCATTAACTCTGTATATGGTTACGTAGCAGACGGACTTTTCCAAAACCAAGAAGAAATAGATTCACACGCCGCACAAGCAGGCGCTGGCTTAGGTCGTATTCGCTGGAAAGATCTTGACGGAAACGGTGTTATCGACGAGAACGATCAAGATTTCTTTGCCGACACCGATCCAGATTTCATTTATGGAATGAACTTTACTTTCCGCTACCAAGACTGGGATTTCAACATGTTTTGGCAGGGCGTAAAAGGTGGACAAATTCGCAACAACTGGCGCTTATTTACCGACTTTACCTCGCTTAACATTGGTTCAAACTATGGTTCTCGAACGTTAGATGCGTGGACACCTAAGAATGCCGACAGCACAGTGCCGGCCCTCACTTTGGTGGATAACAACGGTGAAGGCCGTCAATCGAGTTTCTTTTGGGAAGATGGCACTTATCTAAAACTACGTAACATCAGCGTTGGCTACACCCCTTCACTTGATTTTGTTGAGCGCTTTGGACTGAGCAATGCTCGCTTCTATGTGCAAGCCTCAAACCTACTTACCATCACGCCAGATGGCACGTTAAGCCAAGATCCTGAAACGCCAAATGAGGTATTCCCAGTACCGCGTCGAATCACCCTTGGTATGGATTTGTCTTTCTAAGCGCCCCTATTTTTACGGATTTGAATTATGAAACGAGTAACACAGTTATTAGCAAGTAGTTTAGTCGCGCTGTCGGTCGCCTCTTGCGGCGGCAGTGATCAATTAGATACGGCACCCCAAGCAGTGCTCACTGAAGAGCAGGTTGCTACCGCAGAAAACGTAGATGCCCTAGTGATAGCGGCGTATTCCTATATAGGTAATGATCACTATACAGCACCTAATTTTCTCTGGCCTACCGGAAACTTACGCGCGGGCGATGCACATAAAGGCGGGAATGGTCCCTCAGATATATTCGCCTACCATGCCTTGTCGCTATACGAGCCCATCGTGCCAGATATGGAGTCTTTTCCACCCGATCTTATTGATTTAAATAATAAGAAGTGGACGCGAAACTATACGGGTATTTCTCGCGTGAACGCGGCGCTTAAAATTATTAATGAAACGCCTGCCGCCGAACTACCTAATGGTAATTTGCAGTCTGCAGAACTTAGGTTTATTCGTGGTTTCTTTTATTTTGACTTGAAAATTCATCATAAACATATCCCTTGGATTGATGAAACCATGACACAGGAAGATATTCTGTCTGCTAGCAACCGCGATCTTACCGATCAGCAGTTGTGGGACAAAATAGCGGAAGACTTCCGTGTAGGTGCTGAAACATTGCCAGATGTACAAGTGGATGTTGGCCGAGCGTCAGCGTTATCTGCGAAAGCATTTTTAGCCAAAACTTTATTTTATCAAGCATACGAGCAAGACGATCTGCACAACGTGGTCAATATCAATCAAGACAAGCTTAATGAAGTGGTTGCCTTAGTTGATGAAATTGAAGCCAGTGGTGTTTTTAGTTTAGCCGATGACTATGCAGAGAATTTTCTGTTTGAATTTGAGAATGGGCAAGAGTCGGTATTTGCAATCCAGCGCTCGCTTAATGATGGCTCACCAGATGGCCGAGGCAGTTGGCCTAGTGCGCTAAATGCTCCTATTTCAAGCGAAAGTGGGTTTGGTTGTTGTGGCTTTCATGTGCCAACCGAAAACTTTGTTAATGCGTTTAAAACCGACCAAGAAGGCTTGCCACAGTTCGATTCGTACAACGATGCAAATTATCGTGTAGAGACCGATTATGTTGATCCACGCTTAGATCACACCGTTGCAATGGAAGGCAAGCCCTTCAAATATGATGAGAATTACATTCACGGTGGCGACTCTTGGGCTCGTGCGCCTGCTATTTACGGCAATTTTAACGCTATAAAAGACATGGAAAACCCTGAGTGTGATTGCCGCGGAGCGAACGGCCCCTTCCCAATCTTCTCGTTGAATACACCTATTATTCGTTATTCAGACGTTTTACTTTGGAAAGCAGAGGCATTAATTGAACTAGATAGGTTTGCTGAAGCGTTACCGATAATTAATCGAATTCGTGAGCGTGCCGCCAACAGCACCGAGCGACTCAATAACGCCAGTTTATACCGTATTAGCACCTATACGGCGTTCACTTCAAAACAGCAAGCACGCCAAGCGCTTCGTTTTGAACGTCGTTTGGAGCTTGGGCTAGAAGGTCATCGTTTCTTTGACTTAGTTCGCTGGGGTATCGCTAAAGAAACTATCGATTCGTATCTTAGCGTAGAACAAAACCGCAAACCGTATTTAGTGGAAGCAAAATTTACTAAAAACAAACATGAGTACCTACCAATTCCTAATCAACAGATTAATTTGAGTGGCGGTATTTATATTCAAAACCCAGGCTACTAACAACAGCCGTGCCTATATCGGTATGCATATCGATATAGGCGCTTAAAGTGAATAAATATTATTATGAACAAAATTATCACGTGGTCGGTGACTGTCGCGGTTGCCGGATTCTTATTCGGGTTTGATACCGCTGTTATCTCTGGTGCCGATCAAGCTATACAGACACTGTGGGACACTTCTCCACTGGTGCATGGATTGTTTGTCATGTCTTCAGCGCTTTGGGGAACGGTACTAGGTGCGTTAACGGGAAACATTCCTTGCGATAAATTAGGTCGTAAAAAGACACTCGTTATTATAGGTGTCTTGTACCTACTATCAGCCATTGGTTCTGCCCTCGCACAAGACCCATATACCTTTGCCATTCTTCGCTTCATTGGGGGGATCGGAGTGGGTATTTCTTCAATTGTGGTACCTGCTTATATTTCTGAAATTGCCCCGGCTCATTTGCGTGGTCGCTTAGTGGCAACTTATCAGTTCCAAATAGTCTTCGGTATTCTTATTGCTTTTCTATCTAACTACCTACTTACCGATATTATCCCGCAAGACTGGCGGGTCATGTTAGGTGTTGAGGCAGTTCCAGCACTGGTTTATTTAATTCTGCTCCTTAAAGCTCCAGAAAGCCCTCGCTGGTTACTGCTCAAGCGTAATAATGAGCGTGAAGCGCGAGAAGTCATGCAAGAGCTTGGTAGCGAAGATATTGATATTACTATTGCGCAAGTGCGTGAATCGGCAATGCGGCAACCCACTACCTCGCTATTTAAAAGCGAATATAAGTTGCCTATAACGCTAGCATTTTTAATTGCTGCGTTTAATCAGCTTTCCGGTATCAATTTTATTATTTACTACGCCCCAAGAGTGTTTGAAATGGCAGGGCTTGATGCAAGCAATGCGTTGTTATCCACAGCTGGCGTAGGGTTAGTGAATTTAGTCTTCACTATGGTGGGAATGAGTTTAATTGACAAATGTGGCCGCAAGCTACTTATGTACGTTGGCTCGCTCGGTTACATACTATCTTTAGCAACGGTTACTTGGGCCTTTTACAGCGGAATAGGTGGCGCTGTAGTTGTGCTGGCCATTTTTGTTTTCATTGCATCCCACGCGCTGGGACAGGGAGCCGTCATATGGGTGTTTATTGCTGAAATATTCCCTAATTCAGTTCGCTCAAAAGGGCAGTCTTTAGGGAGCGGAACCCATTGGATATTTGCTGCCATCATCACCTTGGCGATGCCTCAAGTGTTAGCCACCTTCAGCGCATCTCAAGTCTTCTTCTTTTTTACTTTAGCCATGTTCCTACAACTTATATTTGTACGTTTCATGATGCCTGAAACCAAAGGACGCACATTAGAAGATGTGGCTTCTGAGTTATCGGAATAGGAAATTAAAATTCAATGAAATATTTAGTTAGCGTTTTAATCTCAACTGCATTAGTTGGTTGTTCAATGCAAAGCTCGGTAGTGAATCGCACTACAGATACAACAGGATTGGCCCCCATGTACAACGAAAAATTTAGGCCGCAGGCCCATTTCACGCCACCAGAAAAATGGATGAACGATCCAAATGGTATGTTTTATCTTGATGGAGAATATCATCTTTTCTATCAGCATAACCCAAATGCTTCGGTTTGGGGCCCCATGCATTGGGGGCATGCCGTTAGTCGAGATTTAGTGCATTGGGAGCATTTGCCCATTGCGCTTTACCCCGATGAACAGGGGACTATCTTCTCGGGAAGTGCCGTGGTCGACTGGAACAATTCTAGCGGGTTAGGAACAAAGGAAAATCCACCCATCGTGGCGCTGTACACTTATCACAATCCAGAGCTTGAAAAAGCGGGGCGTATTGATTTTCAAACGCAAGCCATGGCCTACAGTTTAGATAAGGGGCGAACTTGGCAGAAGTACGCTCAAAACCCAGTAGTGGAAAATCCAGGCATTCGCGACTTCAGAGATCCCAAAGTCATGTGGCATGAGGGCTCTAAGCAGTGGATTATGGCACTGGCACAAAAAGACCATATTGGGTTTTACAGTTCAGAGAATTTAAAAGAGTGGAAGTTAGAAAGTACTTTCGGTGAAAACATGGGGAGTCACGGCGGCGTATGGGAGTGCCCTGAATTGATTCTTATGCCAATAGCTGGTACCGATGAATATCGATATGTACTACTTGTGAGCATCATGCCGGGTGGTCCAAATGGCGGTTCAGCTACGCAGTACTTCGTGGGCGACTTTGATGGTAAAAACTTCGTTCTTGATGATACATGGCAGCAAGCGTTAGCTCAGACGCCGGCAGAGTTTCCAGAGGGCACTGTATTTGCCGATTTTGAACAGGAAATTAACGATTGGCACACAAAAGGTGATGCTTTTAATGGTGGTCCCACCGCAGGCTCACACGGTGCTCAGCCTATGCCGGAAGGCTTTGAAGGGCAGCATCTTATTAATAGTTTTAAAGACGGCGATTTATCTACCGGTTCTCTGACATCACCGAAATTTTTGATAGAAAAACCGTATATTAATTTTAAATTGGCAGGTGGGCAGCACACGGAAAAAGTGGGCGTTAATCTGCTGGTCGACAATAAAGTGGTGATGTCGGCAACGGGTAAGAACCGTAATATATTACGCAATGTGAGCTGGGATGTTACAGCGCATGAAGGCCAACATGCTCAACTTCAAATCATTGATTATGAAACCGGAGGTTGGGGTCATGTGTTGGTTGATCAATTTGTATTTTCAGATCACCCCGCAAAAAATCAAATTGAACCAGCCGTTTGGTTAGATTACGGAACCGATAACTATGCAGGGGTTACGTTCTTCAAAGCACCTAATAGTGATGAACAGCGTCATGTGTTTATGGGTTGGATGAGCAACTGGCTATATGCCAATGAAGTGCCTTCAAGTAATTTTAGAAGTGCCATGACATTGCCCAGGGAATTGATACTGGTTAATAGTAATCATGGTTTGCGGGTTAAAAGCAAGTTGGCAAAAGAAGTCTACAAACTGAAACAACAAGAGACGGGTTTGAAGACACTTACTGCTGGGGATTCTCTGATAGTAAAAGAAGCGGTCGGAAAACGAAGCAACACGGCATCTATTTTCTCATTTAATATTGATAGTAAAAGCAACCCAATATCTAGCATAACCTTGGCAAACGATGAAGGTGAGAGTATTGGCCTAGTAATAGATACCAAAGCTAATGTCGTTAAGCTAGATAGAAGTTTGTCGGGTAAAACAGACTTTCATAGCGAGTTTGGCAGTACGCAACACGCGCTTCTTAACTACGAAGGAGATGAAATTAGCGTGATTGTGGTTGCAGATCGTGGGTCAGTTGAAGTATTCATTGATGATGGCTTGACTGTTATGACAGCGCTGGTCTTTCCGAAATCGGTTTACACTACGCTGAAAACTAACGACGATACTACTGAAATTCACTCAGTGTTAGGTGCGCGTTTAGCATCTATTTATGCTAACAAATAAAGCCCATTCAACGTCAGTACTAGGTTGCATGTTACGGCAGCGGCCTAGTACCGCGTATTGGTCTTCAGCACTGGCCTTGTTCACGTTTTTCTTAACGTGGTCGTTCGCTTACTCGCTTTTCCCACTTTGGCTAAACCAAACGTTACAGTTATCTGGCAAACAAACCGGTATTGTATTTGCCGCAAACGCGCTAGCTGCATTGTTTGCTATGCCGGTTTATGGCGTAGTGCAAGACAAGTTGGGTACCGGTAAGCAATTGCTCCGTATTTTAGCTTTATTGACCATCGCAGTTGGGCCATTTTTTGTGTATGTCTACCAACCTTTACTCACCCATCATTTTTTTACGGGAGTTTGTGTTGGCGCACTCTACAGCGCCTTAGCGTTTGGTGCTGCGGTAGGTACATTAGAGGCGCTAATTGAGCGTATAGGGCGTCAGCATGGTGTCGAGTTTGGTAAAGCGAGATTGTGGGGTTCATTAGGCTGGGCGGTGGCAACATTTGCTGCAGGGATAATTTTCAACATTAGCCCGCAGGTCAACTTTTGGATTGCGAGTGTGAGTGGCGCAGCATTTTTTGTTTGTGTACTTCGACTTCCAACAAACGAATTTGATTTACAATCGTCGCATCGAACCAGTATCTCTTCAATGGATGTATTTGCGCTTTTGAAGCTAGGTTCATTCTGGCGCTTAGGCTTTTACGTTATGGGCGTGTCTTGTCTGTATCAAATTTACGACCACCAATTTGCTATTTATTTTGCAGCAATGTTCCCCAGTGTAGAAGAGGGTAACCGATTCTATGGGTACTTAAATTCGACTCAAGTGTTTGTGGAGGCAGGCCTAATGTTTGTGGCGCCATACGTGGTAAACAAGATTGGTGCAAAGAATGGCTTGTTACTGAGTGGTGCTATTATGGCGCTACGTATTCTTGCATCAGGCTTAGTTGACGACACAATTTCAATATCGATGGTGAAGCTTCTGCATGCCGTAGAATTACCCCTCTTGCTAGTGAGTATATTCAAATACATAACGGTAAACTTCGACGCTAGGCTCTCTGCAACGATTTACTTAATTGGATTTAATGTGATGTCGCAGGTGGTAACGACAGCGCTGTCGTCGCTAGTGGGTGAAATGTACGATACGTTTGGTTTTGCTAATGCGTATTTGGTATTAGGCACTGTGGTGACTATAAACGTTGTCATCTCTTGGTTAGTGCTAGAGGGTAATGGCAAGATTAAATATATATCTCAGATCAAGTAAATTTAAAATGAGTCCCGATTAATTAAGTTAAATTTGGCCGTTTGGCTTACGAAGTCGGTACGCTCGTTTAATAGGTAATTAATCGCCCATTGGCCCATGTCATAATGAGGAAGCGCCATGGTGGTAAGTTCGGGTTTTAGTAATGTTGGTATGATGTCCCAGTCATCGAAACTGCCAATACCAATGTCTTCACCTACTTTTAATCCGAGAAATTGCACAACGAAGTACACCTCAACCGCCATAGGATCTTGTCCGCACAAGATTGCATCGGGCTTAAAGCTTTGGATAAGCTCAGCAGCACGCAAGCGAGTGACAGATCGTTCGCTTGCTCCATCATCAATAATGACAGATTCTATATGTAGCTCACAATCTTTACCCTTGTGCTCGGCGAAAGCTTGCTCGGCGCCCGCTTTACGTTGTTGACCAGCAATAATATTTTCGTTTAAGTTTAAAAAGGCAATTCGACGGTAACCTTTATTAAGCATTTTTGCGGTAATTTCCCTGGCCGCTTCTTTTTCGTCAGGCACGATAGAGGCAAAGCGGCCAGAAGCGTCAAAGCAGTTAGCTAGAACTGTTGGGATAGGAGTGAGCTGCTGAGGAAGTTCAACTTCTCGATGGTACATGGCGGCGTAAATAATACCTTCAGCTCTGTGACCAAGTAGGTGGTTTACGGCTCCCTCTATACTATATTTATCCACATTTACGTTGAGGACCATGAGCTCTTTATTATTTTTCCACGCTAAATCTTGTGCGCCGCGAATAAGGTCAAACGTATAAGGCACCCGTAAAAGTTCATCAGCAATAAACCCAATAACCCCTGACTTTTTACGTCTTGTCATTTGAGCTGCCCGATTTGGGCGGTAGTCTAACGCAGCAATAGACGCCAATACCTTATTGCGGTTTACAGGTTTAACAGTAGGATCGTTATTGACAACACGAGATACGGTTTTAAAGGCTACGCCAGCGTGCGCGGCTACATCTTTAATGGTAACCATGTCGTTATATATTCTCGCATTGCTTTTCTTGAAAACGAAATTATACCCGTTTTTTACGCAATTCCATACTTGAATCCCTTGCGACAAAATATTCTACGCCGTTCAACCTTTTTGCTCTGTCAGCAAAGTGCGGTTAGATTAGCGAGGCGTGTTTATTTGTTCTTCGAGTTACTCTTGTTGTTTCTGGATGTTATTCATTATATGAGGCGTGGGCACGTGAGTTAGTAAATGAACAATGGAGAAGTTTTACTCCACAGAAAACATCCCTAGCTCTAATCTACGAAACGCGCCAGGGAGGCCTCTTATAAAATAGGCATGAATGCCATATGCAGAGCGTATGAATTTTTAAGCCAGCATTAACAGGGCGGACGTGTTAATGCTGACTCAAAAGTGACTAATGGCCGAACTTCACCCTTACCCCTGCATTTGCGATAAAGCCGTCGTTTCGTGACCAGATGTCTGTGGTCCATTGGCCACTTGCCGCTCTGGATGGGAGTAACAGTGGGTGTTCGTCGGTTTGTTTTACATTTAATAGGTTTTCCAAATTGATAAACCAGCTTGCTCTGCCTACCGTGATCTCCCCCATGAGGCCTAAGTGCCAATAGGGATTCGATTCGTCTATGTAAGGGTTGTCGTTCAGCCTTTGCGGCCCAGTGTAATAGGCTTCAAAGCCGACCCTGAAGTTTCCGTGTTGCTCCCACATGGCAACAAGACCAGCGGAATGCCTTGGAGTGAGCGCGATCTCTCTTCTACCGCTGTTGTCCGGTGACACTTCAGTTGCATCTAGGTATAGGTAGCTTGCGGTCAGTTTTACGTCGCGCCAATAGTATCTTATCAATACTTCTGAGCCACGGATCTGTGTTTCGCCTTCGGCGTTTACGAGTCTTACTCTGTCAAGTTCATTTGTGTTGTTCGATGAAAAGGCTTGTAACTCAGTCACGTTTTCAACATTAGAGCCAAATGCTGTCACGCTCGCTTCGATACTCTCGAATCGATAGGTTACATCCAGTGACGCCGTTTCTGCTTGTTCTTCTTCCAAGTTTTGCAAAGGCTCGAGGCGTGATAAACCAGCGGCTTCAATCTCTTCAACGAATGGCGTTGGGGCAAAATAACCCTGTCCGTATGACCCTCTGATGGTTAAATCACCGGGGCGGTAAAGCATGGAGACTCTGGGGCTAAATTGGGTGCCGTATTCACTGTGATCATCTACTCGGGCGCTTACTGAGGTAGTCAGTTGCTCGTTCCATTCATAGTCTAACTGAGTAAATATGCCGGGTACTTCGTAGGTATAATCGAATTCGTTATAGGTATCAGACGTGAACTGTTCTGTTTGATAAGCTAAGCCCACTAGCCAGTCAGCAGCACCGTTATAACCGGCAATACTGCTTTCTAATAAGTAGCTTTCGTGTTGGTCGTCTTCTGCAAGGTCACCATAAGTATGGTCGTGATCTTGCACCATAGCAGAGGCTCTGGCATTGAGGGTTAGCGTATCGAGCATCGGCATATTAAACACCAAGCCGCCATCTATGCGTTGGGAATCTTGGGTTTGCTCATAGGGATTACCGTCAGCAACGACCGCCCCGAGCATAGTGCCGCCTTCGCGTTGCTCGGTCATAAAGCCTGCCGTCGCGTAAAGCGTTTCACCATTTTGCCCTTCCCAAAATAATCGGGGGCGAGCGCTATATCGCTCGTAACTGGGTAAATCTACCCAGCCATCATCGTCTATGTCTTCTTTGTTTTGATGATGAGCGCCCACCGTGAGAGAGCCTTTCACATCGTCACTCAGGGGGCTTTCCACATATGAGGTTAGGTCTTGACCATTGCGCGTAGTTACATTGAGTAAGGCTTCGCCGTTTAAGGTATCTCCCGGCGTTCGAGATACAAGATTAATCACCCCACCTAATGCTGAACCGCCATAAAGTGAAGATGCGGAGCCTTTAATAATTTCAACGCGGCCAAGATCAGTCGGAGGAATTTGTAATAAGCCAATTGATGATGCTTGGTTACCGTATAGAGGCAAACCGTCGGCCAGCAACTGAGTATAACGGCCGTACAGACCCTGTAGCCGAATGTTTGCACTGCCAAGAGCTGGGGAGGTGGTTTGCACTCGAACACCACCTGTTTCAGCGACCAGCATTGAGATATTGCCCGGGCGCATGGCTGCCTTTTCTTCTATTTCTTCTCTGTCGATAAGCTCCACACGTATAGGCTGGTCATCGGCGATACGCCCAGAGCGAGTTGCTTGAACAACAATCTTTTCAACCTGTTCTGTATGCTCATGCTCGTCTGCGTGAGCGCCATCATCATGTACGTCGTCGCTATTGATATTGTCGGTAGACGGGTCCGGCGCTTGATAATCGACAGTAGTCGATTGGGTATTCGCATCATGTGCTGCGAGTAGTTCATCAGCCTGACTAAACGGAGTAAAAGCTAAAGGGATACAACTCAGGGTAAAAGCAAATGTGGTAGACAAAGAGGGGCTAGGCATAAATAAATTCTTGAACGTGTGAATAAAAATTTGCGCAATCTTAAAGGTTCTTGCCACTGGAAGGTCAAGCTAAAATGAATGCGCACTTATTATCTGAATTCGGAATAAATTGAGATGCTAACAACTGTTATGAGCATGAGACGCAAGTTTGATCTTATATGTTGATAAAACCTGCCGAGCATAGCAATTCATTCTGGACATCATATTGCGAAACCACCAATATGTAGATCTTCAATATTTCAACGCTCTCAACTTTGCTTTAGCTTGTTTGAGTCAGTGTTTGTACCTGTCACTGTCGGTGGCTTAAGATAAATTTTCAAATTGGACCGTGCTATGCCGACCTTATTAAAGTCCATGTTTTCTTTATTGTTTTCTGCTGCCATTTTACTTGTGGGGCATGGCTTGCAGCTCACCGTTGTGCCGCTTTACGCTATTAGCTTAGGGTGGGAGGCTGATTTAATAGGCTATATCGGCTCGAGCTATTTCCTTGGTTTTGTTTTGGGTTGCTTGACGGTTCCGCGCCTTGTGGCAAGGGTTGGTCACATTAGGGTGTTTACGGTACTCATTGCGCTGTTTACCTCATCCTTGTTATTTATCGGCTTGGTGGATAATTTCGTGCTTTGGTTGGTGGCTCGCTGTCTAATTGGCTGGGGCATTGCGGGCATTTATATGGTGATCGAAAGTTGGCTTAACGATAAAACATCCGTTGAATACAGAGGCAGTGTGCTTTCTGTGTATACCGTGATCTCGCTTTCAGCTATCTGCGTGGGGCAGTTATTGGTTGGCTTTGATCTTGGTTACGCCGGTTTATTTATGTTGGCGGCTGCTTTACTAGTATTGGGTATTGTACCTGTTGGTCTAACTAGGCGAGCTGCTCCGCAGCCTATACCGGCTGTTAGCTTCAGCTTTAGGCGCTTATTTGCTGTATCGCAAGTGGCCATGGTGGGAGCGTTTTTTGGTGGGTTAGTAACCGGTGGCTTTTGGGCGTTAGGGCCAGTGATAGCCGATGCCAATCAGTTGAGTGCAGGGCAAGTGGGTGTGTTTATGGCGGTGACTATATTAGGTGGTACAGCACTGCAATTGCCCGTTGGGCGTTTGTCTGATCGAATCGATAGGCGTTATGTAATCACTGGTCTAGCCGTTGTTGCTGTGCTCACCAGTATTACCGCGATTACGCTTGATAGCCGCACGCCTGAAGTTATCTATGTGACTATGTTTTTACTCGGTGGTTTGAGCTTTCCCCTTTATTCTCTTTGCTTAGCTCATGCGAATGACAACACTGGCCTATCGATTATGGAAGTAGGCAGTGGAGTACTTATGATGAATAGCGTCGGCAGTATTCTTGGGCCACTTATTGTTTCGTTTTTATTGGGGTATACCCATATGGCGTTATTTGTTGTCTCAGGTGTAGCATTGTCAATTTTAGCCTGCTGGACCTTATATCGTATTCGCTTCCACGATGTGGCGCGAGAGCACTACGAGCCCTTCGTGAGTATGCGCAGCACCACGCAAGAAGTCGTCGAGATGGGTCTTGAAAGTGAAGAGTCTGAAGAGCCATCGGATATGAAAGTTCAGACGATAAATACAGACGAGTCGCTCAATAAGTCATGATGGTGGAGGTCACCTCCACGTTTCGATGTAGTTAGACGGGTATTTTTTGTACATCAATGATTAGAGATGAAGATATGAGATTATGGACAGCATTGTTAATAGTATTGCTCGCGGGCTGCAGCAGCACTTCTCAAAATAGTGGCAGTTCTCTACCTCAAACTGCGAAAATTGACGACAAGAGCGTAACCACAGATACCATGGCGTATCGCAACTTAGCCGCTGTTATTTACCCAAGATCTTTTGAGACTGGGGGTGTATTCAGAGTGAAAGCAACAGGCAGTCTTGAGGGGCGGGTGTTTCTGAATACCGAATACGATTACCGCGACCCAAGAAATATCTCGATAGTACTCTCACCTGAAATCGCTACCGAGTTTGAGAAAAAGTATGAAATGTCGCCTGAAGCTTACTTCTTAAAAAAGCGCGTTCTAGTAAAAGGGCAACTCGTTCAAGTGAAGATTTGGTTTAGTTCAAATGGCAAGCGCAGTAACAAATATTACTACCAAACCCACATGCGCGTTTCATCGTTGGACGACATCAGCCTTATGAATGCCACAGTATCGAATGTCGGCTAGTACTTTCCTAGCCCGAGGCACTTATATGCTCTTTGATTTTATTATCTAAGATCAGTAGATTACAGCGTTAACTCCCATGGCGTAAAGGCACGTCAGCGCAGAGTTTATCCACTATGATAGTGGATACCTGCTCGCAAAAATCGAAACCCGAATAGTCTGGGTTGAAGCCACTAATGAAAGGCACTGCCATCATGAAATAGCGCTCGCTCGGTTGTCCAGTGACTAAAATGGGCTGGTATTCATCATTTATGGCGAACCCATGAAGCGTTAAATAGCATTCACCGTCGGCATCTACTTTCACCTTTTCAGGATCTGTAGTTTGGTGTTTCTCTCCCTGAGCTTTATCTTTAAAGCGTACGCAAGCAGGCAAGACTTTTTCAGTATCGTCAATACCAAACATTGATTTAAACGGAAACGCTTTCATGGGTAGGTGCTTCTGCCCAGTGCAATCAATGAAGGTCTGATATTGGGTCGCGATGGATTTTTTTGCACTATTTTCATAGTGATACACAAAACAATGGTCGCCTTTTATTTGCAGGCTGCTGTTTTCATCAACGGGGATCACATCCAGCACGCCACTTTCGTACAGAGCCAATAGTTGCTCTGCAGAGGGTTGTGGGATGTTGGCTATCATTAAACCAATCAACGGCAGTAATTTTTTGTGTAAGCGCAGCGTATCTTCAGCACAGAGATATTTAGCCGGATGGTTTATGGTGAAACTGAGCAAGGCAAGGACTTCTTTCCATTGCAGGGTTTGCTCATGTTTGATGGATTGTCCAGCCTGAATACATTCAATTTTAAACAAGGTAAAAGGGTCGAACGCCTTTCTCGATTCAAGCATCCAGTCGGTGAATTGCTCCAAGTTTTTATCAGCTATTTTCTGATAAAAAGTGTTGTCCCGCTTTTCGAGCACCTTCTTAAAATTATGCTCGAAGATGAAGTCTAGGCTTAAAAATCCGTCGTTATTGGCCCTATGTTCTGCAATTTGTTGCTCGGTGAGCATACCTTCGTCAGACACTAATGGGTCGTCTAGATGAAAGCGTATGTTCGGTAGTAACCCGTCCAATGAATGCATCTTCATTTTGAAATTCGGTACGTCATCTGCTCGCTTATATTTCAGCTTTTCATGGTCGTGATAAAAACGTCCATTCGCTTTACTAAGAGTACGAATAGCATCAATTGCAGTCAGAGAACTGCCTTTTAACGCCACCGGATGATTGTATTTATGGTGCAATTTTTGCGGTGGATAAGGAGAGTCAAAATAGCCAGCAACGTTTCCTTCGTTGCTACGCGGCCATGAATGTCCGGTACAAACAATGACTTTATCGAATCCTGTTACCCAACCAGACACGGTCTGCACATCGCTAGTCTGCTTGTTAGCACTGCGTTTGATGTCTAAAACGTTACTGTGTAGATGCACATTGATATTCAGGCCTTTGCTCGTAGCCTTGAATATAAGCACTTCAAACTGGGCGTTTAAATAGTCGCCAAATAGGAGTCTCGGAATAACATGCTTGACGTGTAAACTGCCTTTATCGATGCCATGGCTTGCAAGGTAAGCGTGACTTTGCTTACCTAACCACTGGGCTAACGTCTCATCAAATGGGGCTAATTCGTCTGAGGATATATTAGTAATGTGCTCAGCTGATGCCCCTTCTTCGCTGTAGGGCATTCCTTTACCTAAAGACGTATTACGCTCGAAAATATCGACGCTAAATCGGCTTGGTTCACAGCAAAGTAATTTTTTAACAATAGCTAGAGCACTAGGGCCACCGCCTACTAACGCTATTCGTATTTTATCCATATGCACACCTCAGCAATTAACAACTAAACGTGGTTGTCTATCATCGCTAAAGCATGGGCTGTGCCTATTCGTATTTCTCAACCGGTGAAAATAACGCCCAATAAAAACAAGGTCTTATAACTCGATTTTAAAAGGTGTATCGATGATATCGAAAAGTAACCTGTTGAAAGTTCTCTCATTTGTTCTTGATGGCAAGTAAAAATTACATTACAAAAAGTGAGTCGCAGACGACCGAGAAACACAGCGCACTTCATGGTGCACTGTCTTGCCACATAACGCAGAATTTATCGGTTAAGTAAGATGTGTATTAAAGAAATCCACGGTACGAGACCATGCTAACTCCGCTGCCTTTGGGTCATAGCGGCTGGTGGAGTCGTTATGAAAACCATGTTGGGTGCCGGGATAAATATGCGCTTCGTAGTCCACGCCATTGGCTTTTAATGTGCTTTCGTATGCTGGCCAACTTGCATTGACTCGGCTGTCATTTTCAGCGAAATTAAGCAATATTGGTCCTTTGACCTGACTCACTAAGTTTTCGGCGGCGGGAGTACCATAAAACGGCACCGCTGCATTAATTACGTCGGGTATTTTAGCGGCTAAAAAGTTACTGATGTAACCCCCAAAACAAAAACCGACCACACCTAATTTATCAGTTGTTTTTTCGTGCTGCTTAATAAAATTGGCTGCAGCGATAAAGTCATTTTCTATCTTTTGGCGATCCATACTACGCTGCATTTCTTTGCCTTTCTCATCATTACCAGGATATCCACCAAGGGGAAATAAAGCATCGGGGGCAAAGGCGATAAAACCTTGTTTGGCTAACCTGCGGGCCACGTCTTTTATATAAGGGTTTAAGCCGCGGTTTTCGTGCACCACCAAAACCGCAGGGACGGCTTTTGATATATTGCTGGGCAAAACTAGGTAACCTTGGCCTTCGCCGTAACCATCCGGCGACGGGAATTTTTGGTAGCTGGCGGTTATGGCTTCATCATTAAAGGACACCTGTTCAGCCAAAGCATAATTGGGCGTCAGTGCGCCGCTTAGGGTGCTAATGCTTAACCCTGCCACCGACAAGGTCGCTAAGCGTGACATAAAGGTGCGCCGGTCCATATCACCAGCGTTCACCGTAACACTAAAATCATTGTGAATAGTGCGAAAACCCATTAAGACAAAGGTTTCTGAGGTTCTCGTCTTTATTTTCAGTAGTTGACATAAAAAGTTGAGAATTTAATCAAAAAATTCTCAACTTTCTTTAATTGAGTGAACTTAAAACATAGAGATAATAAACTGTAGCCTCTAGGCAAACGAAATTTCCCTGCTTCGCCCACCATTCAAACTTACAATTAGATTTTATATAGCTTGATGTGAGCGCTAGAGAAATGAATAAAGAATAGCAACGAAGGCATATTCTCGGTAGAGTGAATGACTGGGCAGGGAGCACCGCGCAAGCTATCGATTGGTACGAAAATATGCACATCAGCGCTTTGGGTTGCACGGCAAAAAAAGCGGTGAATGACGGACATTTTGAAGCTGTAATCGCTTATCTGGACGTGATATAGCTAGGCGGTTACGCCTAACGATTGATTAATTCAAACGCCTCCAATAAGCCATTATTTCTCCCTAAACTTCACGTTCCTCATTTCTTCAAGAATAACTAATATAGACTTAAGGCTATTTGCATTCTAAGGTTGGATACCACAATTTCTGCTAATTTGGAAAAATATCTGTTTTGTGCAAATGTTGGTGGTCGCATTTAGCGAATTGCCACTATTGGATCTGACTTAGCCGAACGGCCGCTTAGCCCAAGGACGTAGCGATTTATTGAAATATTGCCCCTTTTAAGCGATTAATCAGATGTTTCATTCACTCCTAAACTAATCCAAAATACACCTTAAAACAGGTGTTTTTATCATTAGATGTCACCTCGATTTCACCCCAATTTGCTTCAACCAAAGCTTTAACTATGGCGAGGCCTAGCCCCGCGCCGTCACTGTGTCTTTTCCTTGATTTATCTGCACGATAAAAACGGTCAAATAAATAAGGTAAATGTATAGCCGCTATTGGTTCACCTGGATTGCAAACCGAAATGCACAGTTTACCAGCAGCACTCATCTCGCTATTTACAATAATTGCGCCCCCCTTAGGTGTGTAACGAATGGCATTGGATATCAGGTTGGATAATAATTGACGAAAGTGTAATTTATCACAACAAAAACGGTGGTTTTGTCCCTGTTTTATAAAGGTGATTTGCCCTTCTTCAGCTAAGGCATCAAAATATTCAAATTGCGCGTCAATTTCTTTGTGACTGTCTAATTCATTGCGTTGGGGTTTAGTCAGGCCATTTTGAGTTTTGGCTAACCACAACATGTCACTGACCATTTTAGTTAGGCGTTCAAGCTCCTCAAGGTTTGAAAACAACAATTCTTGATACTCTGTTAACTGCCTTTCTTTGGACAGACTTACTTGTGTTTGAGTAATGATGTTAGTTAGAGGTGTGCGTAACTCATGGGCAATGTCACTAGAGAAGTTGGATAAGCGAAGAAACTCGCCTTGCAACCTTTCGAGCATGGCGTTGAATGACTGCACCATATGCACGAGTTCAACAGGTACCTTATCTTGGTCTAATCTGACATCCATTTTGTTGGTCTGAATATCATGGAATTTTTGGCTCAAGCCTCGCAATGGGTTTAACCCTTGATGAATAGCAAACCACACCACTAATAAGATCAGCACTGCACTGCCAAACATAATCGCCCAAAGGCTTTGCTGAAACTGCTGCAAAAATTGGATGTGAAAACTCATATCAATGGCGGCGGTGATTTTATAGCTGTGCTGTGACAAAACAAAGTCACTCACCAAGGCACGGTATGAATGACCAGCTTGTTGCCATTTCACTATGTTGTCAGTATTAAAACCTACAGTAGTCGGTGCCTCCATACTAAGTTCAGTGAAATCAAGTTTTGAACTTTGATATACAAGTTTGCCCTTTACCGTATTTACCTGATAATAAACCCCATGATGCCCTGCAACCGCTTTTGATAAGGCTTGCTGCAACGCTTCCTCTGATCCATAGGGTTGTGCTAATACCGACTCCACCGATTGGCTGATGACTTTTAATTCACCACTATCTTGCTGAATAAAGTGATGTTCGATGGAGCTGTTGATTAACCAAGCTACTAAGGTCAAACAACCAATAACAGTGACAGCGACAAACACCACCACACGCATTGTTAGAGAGAGGGGACGCGCCTTAGCTTTCATCGGTTTCAACCTCTAATTTATATCCCATGCCCCGTACAGTATGGATAAGCTTTAGGCCAAACTCATCGTCTATTTTGCCTCTTAACCGTCTAATTGCCACATCAATGACGTTAGTATCACTATCAAAATTCATGTCCCATACTTGCGAGGCAATAAGAGAGCGAGGTAATACTTCACCTTCACGACGTAACAATAACTCCAGTAAACTAAATTCTTTATTGCTGAGTAAGATACGCTTTCCTGCACGGGTGACTTTACGCTGCGGGATAGACATTTCTAAGTCAGCCACTTTAAAGGTGTCTTCCACTTTTTGCGCCCCGCCACGACGAATAAGCGTGCGTACTCTGGCTAATACTTCAGAAAAAGCAAAAGGTTTGACTAAGTAATCATCAGCGCCAAGCTCTAGGCCTTTCACTCTATCGTCTACGCTGTCGCGGGCAGATAAAAACAGCACAGGCGTGTCATTATTAGCTTCCCGCAAGGATTCTAAAATTCGCCAACCTGAAACATCAGGCAACATCACATCTAAAATAATCACGTCAAAGGATTCAGTCATAGCAAAGTGATGACCATCAAGACCGTTACGTGTTAATGACACTTGAAAACCAGCTTCGCTTAAGCCTTGTTTTAAATAGTCCCCCGTCTTTGTTTCATCTTCAACAATCAGTAAACGCATATCTTCCTTTGTTAAAATACTCATTTAGCGCTGGTGTTATTAGTATGTAAGATCAAACTGCACACTAAGATGACAGCCAGATTACAACTTTGTCATCTTTGAGTCATGTGCATGACAGGTGTTAATTCTATACTAGCTACATATTTCGCTCTGAAGGAGTTAAAAAATGGGGTTTAAGTCATCATTCCCACAAGTTTCACAACCACGTAGACGTTTTGTTCAAGGCTTAATTGCAGGTGGTGTTATCGCTGCGTTTCCAAGTGTACTGCAGGCAAGATCTTCCTTAGGAGCAGGCACATTAGCAGGCAGCGCTCCTGAGTTAAGCGGTAAAGTGATTGAATTGGTTATTGATGAATCACCAGTAAATTTTACTGGGGCGGTACGTATGGCTACAACTATTAATGGCTCGATACCTGCACCGACCTTACGACTTATAGAAGGTGATGAAGTGACGATAAAAGTCACCAACAACTTAAAGGTACCTAGCTCTATTCACTGGCACGGCATTATTTTACCCTTTCAAATGGACGGTGTCCCTGGTATTAGCTTTAAAGGGATCATGCCAGGCGAAACCTTTGTTTATCAATTTACCTTGCAGCAAAGTGGCACCTATTGGTACCACTCTCATAGCGGCTTCCAAGAAATGACCGGCATGTATGGCGCATTGATTATCGAGCCTCGAGAACAAGACGTCATCGCTTCGGATAATGAATATGTCATTCAATTATCAGACTGGACAGACGATGATCCCATGGCGCTATTTCGTAAGTTAAAAATACAAAGTGATGTATTTAACTTTAATCAACCTACTGTGCCTGAATTTTTTGACGACGTGTCTAGCAGCAGTGTTTCCAATGCGTTGCAACGCCGCCAGATGTGGAACCAGATGCGCATGAATCCAACTGACTTGGCTGACTTATCAGCCTCTGCCTTGACATTTTTAATGAATGGCAGCACGCCTATGGCAAACTGGCGCGGGTTATTTAAGAAGGGTGAAAAACTCAGATTACGATTTATTAATGGCTCAAGTAACAGCTTTTTTGATGTGCGTATTCCCGAACTAAAACTCACAGTGGTGCAAGCAGATGGGCAAAACGTCGAGCCTGTGACTGTTGACGAGTTTCGTTTTGGACCAGGTGAAACCTACGACGTATTAGTTGAGCCCAAGAATGACGCTTATACCATTTTTGCTCAAAGCATGGATCGTTCTGGCTATGCTAAAGGTACCTTATCAACTAGGCCAGATATCGACGCCCCCGTGCCAGCCCTTGATGCAGTTGAATGGTTAACCATGACAGACATGATGGGCAATATGACCCATGGTGGCGATCATGCCTCTATGCCGGGCATGCAACAGCAGGGTATTGATCACAGTAAAATGGGTCACGGTGGCATGGAGATGGACCACAGCAGCATGAAAATGGATCACGGTGCGATGGCGATGGATCACAGTCAACATGGCATGGCAGTTAATCCTTTAGCCGTTGCCAGCAGTGAAGTGCGCCATGCTAAAACAGAATATGGTGCCTCTGTAGATATGCGGGTAGATATGCCGCGCACAAACTTGGACGATCCTGGCATTGGTTTACGAAACAATGGGCGACGAGTGTTAACCCTTGCCGACTTACATTCTTTAGACGGGATCACCAATCAACAAGAGCCTGAAGCTGAAATCGAATTACATTTAACCGGTAACATGGAGCGCTATAGTTGGTCATTTGATGGCTTAGAGTTTGGTAAAAGTACACCTGTGTTTATGAAACACAATCAACGATTACGGGTTATTTTACAAAACGATACCATGATGACTCACCCTATGCATTTGCACGGCATGTGGAGTGATTTAGAAAATGAAAAGGGTGAGGTGCAAGTTCGCCGTCATACCATTCCCGTTCAACCGGCACAGCGGATCAGCTTTTTAACCACACCACATGATGTGGGACGCTGGGCATGGCATTGTCATTTATTGTTTCACATGGATGCCGGTATGTTTAGAGAGGTGGTGGTAGCATGAATAAATTAACAATATCTACCTCATTAAAATTGGCACTGTTGCTGAGTTTGCCATTAACTGTCTTACCGACATTTGCTCAAAGCGACATGGCAGCAATGGAAGAGCAAGAGATGCAGCCACAAGGTGGTGATGCTCCAAAAAACGCAAGGGATCCCCATGCCTATTCGGAAGGTACAACGTTAACCGAGGGCCCCTATGCATTAACCGGCGTTGATCGTCTGACCTTAGCAGACGAGCATCGATTTTATGCTGTGCTGGGCGATCGACTTGAATACAATGAATTTAACGATTCGGGCGTGTTTGATTTACAAGCATGGTATGGCACAACTTTTGACCGTTTAGTGATAAAAACTGAGGGGGATATTAGTGATGGCAAGCTTGAAGAAAACCAAACTGATATTTTATGGAGCCACGCAATATCGGCATATTGGAATACACAAGTTGGTGTGCGTGCTGATTATTTTGAAGCCGGCCAAAACCGTCAATGGTTAGCTTTTGGTTTGCAAGGTTTGGCGCCTTATTGGTTTGAACTTGATATGACCACCTACTTAGGCGAACAAGGCAACACTGCCTTTGCACTTGAAGCCGAATACGAATTATTACTGACTCAAAAGTTGATCATTCAACCCCGCGCTGAACTCACCTTTTTTGGTAAAGACGATCAAGAAAATGCGCTAGGTAGTGGTTTGTCAAGCAGCGCAGTTGGCGTTCGAGTGCGTTATGAATTCACCCGTCAATTTGCACCCTATATAGGCGTTGAGTGGACTAACTTGTATGGCAATACCGCTGACTTCGCACAACTCGATGGTCAAAGCGCCAGTAATACTGAGTTTGTGGCTGGCATCAAATTTTGGTTTTAATTTTTAAAAATAAAAGATAACAATGAAAAAATTTAATATTGCAGTAACTATATTTGGCTTATTCCTGAGTTTGTCAGTATCGGCCCATACATCACTGAAACAGTCTTCGCCTGCACAAGACACTATGTTAATGCAAAGTCCCGAGCAACTTACATTAACTTTTAGTGGTGACGTAAGACTAGCTAAAGTGACATTAAAAGACTCAGCAAATCAAGCGGTAGACTTTAATTTTAAACCTAGTGCCGCTGCGAATAGCCATTTCAGTTGGGATTTACCTAGCCTTGCAGCAGGAAAATATAAGGTCGATTGGGTAATCTTAGGTGGTGATGGTCATAAGATGTCTGGCGCTTTTAACTTTATGTTACACGGCAGCGATGCACTCTCAAAGATGATGCCCGAACCGGCTAAATCTAAGAAAAATCACAACCACTAAGTCCTACTACAATGCAACTAAGTGAATGGTCGTTACTGTTGTTAATATTAAAGTTAGCAAACTATATGGCGATTGCAGCCTTAGCTGGTTCGTTATTAATACGTTTTATCATCGACAAAATTGCTTTTGATCGCACAGCTAAGCGACAGTTTTTACACTGCATCAATCGATGGCAAATTACTTGGGTCGCATTGGGGTTTGTGGCAGCAATTTTTCAAGTGCCTATTGAAGCAGGCGCCATGTCTGAGTCTGGTTTAGTGGGCATGTGGGACGCCTTTATGCTGGATTTTATGTGGCAATCTGTCATAGGCGATCAGGCAGCCCTGCGTATTCCTGCCTTACTTATTGCGCTTATTGCTATATTAACTTGGCAAAAATTAACTGGGTTTATTGCTCAATTAAACTTAGCGTTAACCTTAATGGCAGTGATGGTCATTATCTATAGCTTTACGTTTACCGGGCATAGCGCTGAAAAAAGTATTCTCATTAAAAGTATTTTTACCTTACATCTGGTTGCCATTGCCAGTTGGGGCGGCGCTTTATGGCCTTTGTACAAAAGTTGCTTGTTGATACCCATAACGGCAGTTAAAACCTTAATGCATCAATTTGGTCAGCTGGCCATCGTCATTGTGTTGGTAATGCTTAGCTCTGGGGTATTTTTGTTATTTCAGTACTTAGTCTCACTCTCTGCATTATTTAATTCTGATTATGGGCAGTTAGTTTTGCTAAAACTGCTACTTGTCAGTGCCATTCTAAGCATGGGGGCTTGGCATAAATTCTGTTTAGTACCTCATCTTACTAAAGAAAATATTAACACTTTAAAGCGTTCTATTTCGGTGGAAATGGCTGTAGCAGTTTTAGTGCTTTTAACCACTAGTGTTTTAACAACATTAGTTGGTCCATCCGTATAAAAATTGGTTTTAATAAGTAAAAAGAGAAGAACAAATATGTTTATAAAACACCTAAGTCTAACCACCATTATTGTTTTAATTTTGAGCAGTAGCAGTTCGTTTACTGCCAATGCCCATGGTGAAGAAACCCATGAGAAGAAAATCGACCTTTTTATGGGTGCGCAAAGCGAGGCGGCAAAAGCGGTAAGTTTATTTCATCAAGCTTTGCGAACAGGCGATAAAAAAACGGCTCGTGCTCTACTAGCTGATGATGTGATTATTTTTGAAGGCGGTGGTGTTGAACGATCAGCAGACGAATATGCTAGTCACCATATGTTATCTGATATGAAGTACCTTGCAGCAATTGCAAGCAAACAGCTGGAGCATCAAGTATTTACTAATGACGACATGGCTTATTCAATTTCTAGAAGTAAAACGACTGGTACCTATAAAGGTAAAAAAGTTGATAATACAGGTATGGAATCAATGACTTTAAAAAACACTGATTCAGGTTGGAAAATCACCCATATCCATTGGTCAAATTAAGGCATTAAATAAAAGATAAATTAATTTGTCTGGCATGAAACTTGATAATTATACATACAGGCTAGTTTTAAAGGTTAGTGTGCATTGAAACCCATAAATACTAGTAAAAATTACATTTTAGTATGAAAAACTCATTCTGATTTTAGTCGTTAAAGGAGAAATTATGTCTCAATACTTAAAATTTATTTTAATGATAGCTACATCCACTCTTGTGATGTTTGGCCTAATGTATTTAAACAGTTACCAGCTTAGCCATGTGTTTTTTAGTGAAACCCGGACGTACATGGCGATATATATGGGCGCAGCCATGGCCTTGGTTATGCTGTTGTTTATGCTAAATATGTACAAGGACAAAAAGAAAAACACCACTATTTTCATTGGCAGTGTTATTACCTTTGCAGCGGCGTTATTTTTAGTGCGCTCACAGGTAACTGTTGACGATCAATCATGGATGTCAGCCATGATCCCCCATCATTCCATCGCCATACTCACTAGTGAAAGAGCCAATATTAAAGATAAACGAGTGCAACAGCTCGCTACTAATATCATCGAAGCACAACGCAGAGAAATCAAAGAAATGAAGTGGCTTCTTGAAGACATTGAAAAAAATGGCGTGGCCTCTTCGGAACTTGAAGCCTCTAAAAGAGAGGTCCCAGAATTCAGCGGCCAATAATCGTTCGTCAACTAGATTTATATAAGGACTTGGAAATGAAAAAGACTGCAAAGCTTTATCGTATGCATACCAATGACCATATTTGCCCCTATGGTTTACGCTCTAAAGACCTTCTTGAAAGAAAAGGCTTTGAAGTAGAAGATCATAAATTGACGTCACGAGACGAAACTGATGAATTTAAGAAAAAACACAACGTAAAAACCACACCGCAGACGTTCATCGACGAAAAGAAGGTCGGCGGTTATGACGACCTAAGAGATTATTTTGACATGGGGCCTGCTGGTCAAACAGGCACTACTTACACGCCAGTGTTAGCCATTTTCGCCGTCGCCTTTTTAATGGGCTTGGCAACAAGTTTTGCATACACAGCAAGCTTTAGCGCGATTAAGGTGATCGAATTGTTTGTGGCCTATAGCATGACCATATTGGCTATTCAAAAGTTGCGCGATTTATACGCCTTTTCAAACTCATTTATTACCTACGATCTGCTAGCCATGCGTCATATTAGATACGCTTATATTTATCCTTTTGCAGAGGCCTTTGCCGGTATTGGAATGCTAGCGTCGATATCGGGCTTGATAGTTGGGCCAGTATCTTTATTTATCGGGACTGTAGGCGCTATTTCGGTATTTAAGGCTGTCTATATCGACAAGCGGGAACTCAAATGTGCCTGCGTTGGCGGTGACAGCAATGTACCACTAGGGTTTGTTTCGCTTACCGAGAACTTATTCATGATTGGCGCAGGTGCTTGGATGTTGTACTTAGCGCTTTAAGTATTTCGGTTTTGTTCTAGAGCATCGAAACAAATATTCGATGCTCTATTTTTGTCTTGATACTGTAAGTAATCAGATATTGTTAATCGACCACATGTTCAACACTCACATTCGCCCCTTTAGATACAGACTCGAAGTTTACACAGAATAAAGAGACGCCTAATTGATGTCTTTTAGGTCATTTACCATTGACTATTATCTTTCTGTACTTTGCTTTTTTCTGTTCAATTATCGTTCCATCCTCAGATAGAGTTGAAACGAGAATTTACCCGTCTGGTAAGCCCAAAAAAGTATCGGCTGTGGTCTAAAAGTTAGAAATAAGCCAATCAGTTTTAGTCTCGGAAGTAGAGGTACTGATGATCCGTCATTTTAATTTCGGCACATTGTTCGTTTCTATCAGTCCTGTTGACGAAGCGCATCCTGTTATAAAAAGGGTCAGTAGAGCCAAAGTGGCTAGCCGTAATATAGTGTATTTGGTAAACATAAAGTCCATACCTCATGTTGAATTGCGTTGTGTTTTTTAAAGATAAAGAGCACCGTATCTTCTGCGATACGGTGCCTAACCATCATACTTTGATTAGTTTCGAATGCATGATCCGATATAAAACCGGTAATATGATTAACGTTAAAATAGTGGACGAGATGATCCCGCCAATCACCACCGTTGCAAGCGGTCTTTGCACTTCAGCCCCCGTTCCGACATTAAGTGCCATGGGAATAAAGCCTAAACTTGCTACCAGTGCTGTCATCAAAACCGGACGCAATCTTGTGATAGCTCCGTCAACGATTGAGTTAATTAAGTCACCTGTTTCTAGTGCTCGCTGTTTAATAAATGACAACATCACTAAGCCGTTTAGTACCGCAATACCAGAGAGCGCTATAAACCCAACTCCGGCAGATATCGACAGTGGCATGTCACGCATCCAGAGCGCGAAAACACCTCCCGTTAAGGCTAAAGGCACGCCAGTGAAGATGATCAAGGCATCACGAAATGAGCCAAACACCACCACTAGTAACACAAGTATTAGAAAAAGCGTGGCAGGCACCACGATAGACAGTCGCTGACTGGCACTTTCAAGCTGCTCAAACGTGCCGCCATAATCCAGCCAGTAGCCTGCGGGCAGTGCAACCTGTTCGGTTATTTTGATTTTTGCTTCGTCAACAAAACTCCCTAAGTCGCGTTCTCTGACATTGGCGGTAACCACGACTCTACGTTTACCGTTTTCTCGACTAATTTGATTGGGAACAGACGAGTAACCCAGTGTAGCGACTTCTGATAACGGTACAAATTCCCCATCGGATGTAATAATAGGAGTGCTGCCAATGGCATCTAAATCTGTGCGCATACCTTCATCAAATCGCACAAGCAACTCGAATCGTCTATCTCCCTCAAAAATTAAGCCAGCGGTATTACCGCCGATAGCTGACGCCAGCCACTCCTGCAAATCGGCGACGTCCAATCCATAACGTGCTAACTCGACTGGCTTAGGGTTGATAGTGAAGATAGGAATATCATCGACCTGCTCAAGTCGTGCATCCGCCACGCCGTCAATTGATTGCAAAACCGTTAAGATGTCGTTTGCAGAGGCAACAAGCGTGGTTAAATCATCTCCAAAGACTTTTATACCAAGGTCAGCCCTTACTCCACTTATCAACTCGTTAAAGCGCATTTGGATAGGTTGGGTAAACTCATAGTTATTGCCTGTCACCGCTTGTAAGTCTCGCTCAAGGGTTTCTACGAAATCCGCTTTTGACAAAGTTGGATCTGGCCATTGCGCTCGTGGTTTTAGCATCACAAAGGTATCGGTAACGTTGGGCGGCATCGCATCGGTAGCTACTTCTGCGGTACCGGTTTTCGCAAAAACTGTAAGTACCTGTTCGTATTCCATCAAGGTAGATTCAAGTGTTTTTTGCATTTCGACGGCTTGCTCAATACCTGTGCCCGGTATTCGCATGGCGTGGAGTGCGATGTCTCCTTCGTCAAGCTGGGGAACAAACTCAGAGCCTAGTCGCGTTGCCAGCCATAAACTGCCTACTACTAGCACGACTGAGCCGACAAGCACTATCCAGCGTAATTTCAGTGCAAGGTGAATGATGGGGCGATAGGCGGATTTGGCTGCAACAATAATGAAGCTTTCTTTTTCACTGACTTTACCGCCCATAAACATCGCGACTGCCGCTGGTACAATGGTAATGGAGAACAGCATCGCTGCTATCAGCGCCATGATGACCGTTGCCGCCATTGGCTGAAACATCTTGCCCTCAACGCCTGTCAATGAGAACAGCGGGATATACACCACAGTAATAATCAATACACCGAACAAGCTAGGACGAATGACTTCGTTGGTTGCTTGAAAAACCAGTTCTAGCCGCTCTTTTAGTGGCAAGACTCCGCCTGTGCGTTTTTGAGACTCGGATAACCGCCTGATACAGTTCTCTACGATGATCACCGCCCCATCGACAATTAATCCAAAATCCAATGCCCCAAGGCTCATCAGATTGGCAGAGACACCGGTATTAACCATGCCTGTGATGGTTGCCAACATCGCTAGCGGAATAACTGCCGCAGTGATGAGCGCGGCGCGAATATTGCCAAGCAATATGAACAAGATCACTATGACTAATAATGCACCTTCCACTAAATTCTTTTGAACCGTGTCGATAGCTTTATCGACCAGTAGGGTGCGGTCGTAGACTGGCTCAATGACAATACCATCAGGTAAGCTGGATTGAATGTCCTTCACCTTTTTGGCAACGGATTGAGCAACGGCTCGTGAGTTTTCGCCAACTAGCATCATTGCTGTACCTAAAACGGTCTCTTCACCCTCCTGCGTTGCCGCACCCGTTCTCAGCTCCTTACCAATAGCTACACTGCCAATGTCTTTCACCGCAATGGGGACGGTATTAATGCGTTTTATTACCACATTTTCTATATCGCTAAGTGTCTGTAGTTGACCTTGTGAGCGCACCAGTATTTGTTGCCCATTTCGCTCAACAAACCCCGCACCTTGATTCGTGTTGTTTCGCTCCAGCGCACGATGGATATCACTTAGACCAATATCAAAATTCAGCATTTTCTGTGGTTCAGGATTCACATGATATTGTTTTACATACCCACCAATGGCGTTGACTTCAGTGATCCCCTTAACCAGTGCGAGCTGCGGTTTTACGATCCAGTCGTGTATCTCGCGAAGCGCCATTGCATTGTACGGCTCACCGTTTTTTTGCATGGCATTTTGCTTGGCTCGCAAGGTATACATATAGATTTCGCCCAACCCAGTAGCGATAGGTCCCATTTCAGGCGCTAACCCTTCAGGTAGCTGACTTTTGATTGCACCCAATCGGGTATTGATGAGGTTACGCGCAAAATACAGATCTGTGCCTTCATCAAATACCGCTGTTACCTGAGATAGCCCGTAGCGAGATAAAGAGCGGGTGTAGGACAGGTCAGGTAATCCCGCCAGCGCTGTTTCTACTACGAATGTGATCCGCTGCTCGGTTTCCAAAGGCGAATAACCCGGTGCTTGTGTATTGATTTGCACTTGCACGTTGGTGATATCGGGTACCGCATCAATAGGTAATTTTTGATAACTGAATATCCCCATGCCCAGCACAAGGATGATCAACATCAGCATTAAACCTCGTCGCTCTATGGACAAACGTAAAATGGATTCAATCATGTGTTCGTCCCCCAATAACAGAGACGCCTGACCAAATAGATAGCATTGAGTTATTAATGATCATGACCGGCCTCCGACTTTTCTAAATCGGCTTTAAACAGGTAGCTGTTCTGGCTGACAATCACATCCGCAATGTGCAGACCTGATAACACTTCAATATTGTGGTCATCTTGTTGACCTAAGGTAACGGGCACGGGACGGTATTCGTCACCTTCTTTGACAAATACAACAGAAGCCCCCTCAAACTCTTGAACCGACGTTGTAGGCACCATCATGGCGACATCAAGTTTGTTGATTGTCACAAGCCCTTTGATAGCCGCGCCAATCGGCCATTGACCTGATGTATTAGCTATTTTGGCATACGCCAAGACATAAGGTTTTTCATCGGGGGAGGGTAAGATATGTTGGATAGTGGTGTCTAACGCTGCCCCTGACAGGCTAAGCTGAACGGGATGCTGCGCTGCAATATCTGATAGCTGTTGAGGGAAGACTTTAAGCTGTGCCCACACGTCATCATAGTTAGCGATTGAAAATAACACTTGGCCATTGGATAACTCGCCTTCATTGGCATGTCTGGCAATCACTGTGCCTGAAAACGGCGCGGCTACGGGGTAACTTTTAAGGCTTTCATTAGATTCAACGACTGCCAGTGTCTCTCCTTTTTTAACTTTGTTACCTAAATTTGCATTGACCTTGGTCACCATACCGTCGAATCGTGCACGCACATGACTCAGTGAAGCAGGGTCGGTCACGATATTTCCGTAGACAGTGGTGGTAATATTGAGACTACCCGTTTGCACACTTTGCGTCACTACGCCCATTTTTTGCGCCATGCTATCTGACATGAATACGCGTTCATCCTTATGGGATTCCTCTTTACCATGTTCGCCTTCTGATGCTTGTATTGTGGTGCTTGAAAACAATCCCAACGCACTGCAAACAATGAAAACTAACAGAGTGTTTTGCTTCTTAATTAATATATTTTTGTTCATTTTGTTTTTCTCGAAAAAGAGGTGTTGATCGTATCCACAAGAGGCTGTGCAGTCAGTGATTCGATATCTGCACCACGCTGATGAGCTTGCTTCGCTGATTGAATTAAGGCTTGTTTGGCATTGAGTAGTTCTTGACGTGTACTCACCCATTCAAGGTAGCTGAATCGACCGTTGATATAGGCTTGTTCTACTAATTCCAGCGCTTGGACTAAGGGTGGGATAATAGAGTTTTGCAGTGTCTGTACATTGAGCAGCGCATTGTTTCTGACAATCAAGGCCATATTTAGCTGATGGTATAGGCTTTGCGTCGCTGACTCTTTTTGTTGTTCCAGCTGTGCCTGAATTGCCCGCTGCTTTTCGTACTCGCCAAGATTTCGGTCACCGGCAAACAGAGGCATACTCACGCCTGCTACAAAGGCTGTTTCATCTATGCCATTCATGCGCCTGATACCAGCCGTCCAGCTTAAATCCGATTGATTAGCTGCTTGAGTAAGACGGACTTGAGATGCCTGCAATCTCGAACCTTGCGTATAGACCTCAAGATTGGGGCTGTCCAATAAGGTGGTAAAAAGCGCGGTTAACGAAGGAGACGATTGCAGCGCAAATAAGTCACCTTCCACATCAGTAAAAGAGGGATCTTTTTCCCCCCACATAATAGCCAGACTATTTATCATGCCTTGCTTAGTTTGCTGTGCCGTCACCACATCCAGTCTAGCTCTTGCTAAAGCCGCTTCAGCGCGTTTCTGTTCAAATGCAGGGGAAGCACCTGCATCCACGCGTCTTGCGACAGCCTGATAGGTATATCGAGCAAGTGTTTCTGCATCTTTTTGCGCGTCAATTAACGCTTGTTGCGCCAATACATCGATGTAGCGACGTGTCACTTCAGCCAGTACATCCAAGGTATGCACTTGTTTTTGTGCTTCGACTAAGGTGGATTGCGCCTTAGCAAACGCCTTACGTGAGTTGAGTTTATTGCCCAATTCAATGACCGACGACAATGTGAGAGTCAGCTCGGTGTCCTTAATGCCAGAGACCTCGTCTGTTCCTAAGAAGTTTTCCACTTCAATGCCTGCGTTGAGGGCAGGTTTGAGAGAAGCAGTTTTAATTTCTCCCTCAATCGCTTGTTGCCTATATGTGAACTCAAGCAACTCGGGCGAATTCGCTAATGTTCGCTGTATGGCGCTTTGCAAGGTCATTTCGCGATTGGTGATACTGTTTGTTTGTGCTACTACCACGGTGTGTGTTGTCAAAAGGACAAGCATCGTGGAAATCACCCAAGCGTGCGCACGCACAGGGCGACTCAATGAAAAATGCATCATTGTTTTATTCCTAAATTATCAAAAATATATATCGCCAAGCAGTTGGCGAACGGTGTTTGATTAGTTCAGGGTTATGCTTTAGGTGGGCGTAGTAATTGCGTGACCGGTGCATCTATAACTTTTGATAAGTAATAGAAACCGTGATGGGTGGCAACAGAAGCAAGTTCAATTGCGGTGTTATTTCCAAGCCATTGGGCATGGGTTCCATGACAGTGACCACAATGGTGGCAATCAGCAGGATTGTGAGAAACATCTATGGGGGCGTTATCAGTATCGGGATGTTCGATAGATTTTAGTTGCACCTGCGGCTTTTCAGAAGCGATATTATCGCCTAACTGATGCTCGTGTATTTCGTTGAGATGTTGCGAGTCGATAGCATGAAAATCCAAGGACTTGGCGACAGCAGAAAACGACTGAAACAAAATCAGCGAAATCAACAGGTAGCTTGTCACCCTTACACTAAACATATCTATCTACTCTCATCTTTTTCATATTAACAGGTAATCGAACTAAGACCAATCGACCAACCGAAACAAAGTATTTCAATCATTACATTACTCATCACGACAATCTTCATTGGCAAATTCAATTTCAATGGTAGTGTGCACAAAATCAAACTCATCAAGGCCTTGGCGAAGTTCGTCTTTAAGTGTTCTCAACTGAGAAACCGAAACATCTTGTTTCAACTCCACATGTGCCGTCATGACGCTATGTTCACCGTCCAAAGACCAGATATGAAAATGATGTATATCCGCCACATCACTGTTTGACATGAGCACTTTACGCACTTCCTCCATCTGCTTAGCATCGGGCGTGGCTTGCAAGAATAACAATAAGGTTTCTTTTAGATTTCTGACAACATTGAATAAAATGAATAACGTGAAGCCAATAGATAAAATGGGATCTAAAATTGGCCATGGCTTAAACATCAGCACAATCGATACGATCAGCACTGCCACCCAACCCAAAACATCTTCAAGCAAATGCCAGTTTAAGATACGCTCGTTTAAGGAGTTCCCTTCGCTAAGTTTATAAGCAGCAAATCCATTAACGGCGATGCCAAAAATTGACAAGAGTAACATGCCTTCGACTTGCGGCATTTCGGGTGCTGAAAGCCTTGGGATAGCTTCGAATAAGATCCATATTGAGCCAGTCGTTAACACTAACCCGTTGATCAATGCACCAAGAAGTGAAAAGCGTTTATAGCCATAAGAAAATGTATTGGTTGCTTCTTTATCACTGAGTTTATTTAAGCCCCACGCGGTGCCAATGGATAAACTATCGCCCAAATCATGCACTGCGTCGGCCATAATAGCCGTGCTGTTTGTCAGCCATCCGCCGATAAATTCAATGATAGTGAACACGACATTCAAGAAAAATGCCCAGCCAATACGTTTTGATGCGCTGTTATCACTGTGACTGTGGTTATGATTATGCATGGTTGATTTTGTCCAATATCGCTTGATTTTCAGCACTGATTGGCAGTCGCTTAAAAGGGCTGATGTCAGTGCCGCCTGTATTCCCTTGGGGTACGAGGCCGATAGCTGTTTTGGTTGCAGCACCAACTATTCTTATTACTTGTCCAAAAACGGCTCTCCAATCTTTGTTTAGAAGACCATGTCGCAGCATTTTATAATGGATTAAACAATGGTAATAAGTAGTGTGCTGACCAATTACATGCGCATCCTCCAGCGCTGCAAATGCCTGCCTCTCATTATTGTTAGACATTGCATCTGAGTAATCTGTCAATTTGGAATCGATATGCGGCTTAACGGCTTTATTATATGTCATAGTGGCTCACCCACTTTACCTTTCTGTACTTCGTTATTAAGTACTTCCTGCTTGGCGTCTTTCAGGATCATCCACGCTCCGCGCAGTACGACAATCGACACTATACAGCCGATAACCAGATCCGGTGCTCTGCTATCAAGCCATACCACTAGAACTCCGGCTATGATGACACCCATGTTGGCAATGACATCGTTAGCTGAAAAAATCCAGCTAGCTCGCATATGTACTTCGTCATTTTTATGATTTCGAATAATCATCAAGCAAGCGACATTTGCAATTAGGGCAATGAAACCCATTCCTATCATTAATGATGAGATAGGCTCACTGCCCAAGAATAATCTTCTGGTAATATCAATGAGAATGATCACGCCCAGCAGTAACTGAAAGTAACCACTGATTTGCGCAGCTTTGGCTTTGTGAAGTATAGATTTACCCACAGCATAAATACCTATGCCGTAAACAACCGCATCCGCTAGCATGTCCATAGAGTCTGCTATCAAAGCAGTAGAGTCAGCCAAAATACCCACGGTCATCTCAACGAAAAACATCGTCGCATTGATGCCGAGCAGCCAATACAGAACCCGTTTTTGTGAGGCATCTTTGATTTCCACTTCACAGCCGCATCCACTCATTGTTCAACTCCTATTCCCAAAACTATAGCTACAGTGTAAAGTCTATACCTAGTATAGGGTCAACAGCACAAAGGCACGTTTATGAAAATAGGTGAGCTATCAAAAAAAAGTGGGTGTTCTATTCAAACGATCCGTTTTTATGAAAAACAGGATTTGTTTGAGGCGTGCAACCGCAGTGAAGGCAACTACAGAATTTATGACGCCTCATCGTTGAGAGCACTGCGATTCATTAAACAATGTCGCTCATTAGATTTGACCATAATAGAAATTAAACAGCTGTTGGATACAAAAAATAATCCCGATAAAAGTTGTTCTAGTGTGAACAATTTGATCCATCAACATATGGTTGACGTCACACATCGCATTGCAGAGCTTGAGGAGCTAAAGCTTACCCTATCTGATATGGCCTCGGCATGCACAGATGATAGAAAAGTTAAAGAATGTGGGGTATTGCAGTTGCTTGAAGAGTGATACTCATATCTGCAAGTCTTGTTGTTTTAAGTTTACCTAAGCTTTCATCAGGATATAGATTTGATAACTCGAAAGGCCGCCTATATTCAGGCTTTATAGGATTCAACAATTGGAATTAAAAAAGGTAACCGCTAAATCGTTTTCTGCCTTAATTCCACATATAGCAAGACCCATCAATATAGCACCATCATTTGCGTGTTTACATACTCAGCATTGCCGATCGCCAGAAGTTATTAATCGACGATACATTCGCTTGAAGGATATTGAATTAACGAAAATAGCTATAACCAGTATCTGATATAACCACTAATTCGGCCAGCGAGCTATGACTGACGGCAATTGGCACACAAGAAACAGGCAACCCTGTGCGATGTTTGGTTAGAAAAAGTTAACTCCGATCAAACTCATTGATATTGTTGTGATTAAAAATTATACACATATAAATATATTGTGATCGTAAACACAATAAGCACATACTAGTTCTGTAACAAAATTTTATAATCTCTTCAGATAGGTAAATTTTTATGAACGATCCAATTCAGAATGACAACCTACCATCACAAATCATTCCCCAAGAAGCTTTCGATTGGTACGATCAATACGCGCACGGGATAATAGATAGACGGACATTCTTATCTCGACTTGGATCTCTAGCGGCGCTGGGCTTCAGTATGTCGGTACTCTCTTCTGCCTTGTTACCGAATTATGCATTAGCAGAACAAGTTTCATTTAATGACCCTGAAATCAAAGCAACATATTTAACCTTTCCCTCTGATAAGGGACACGGAGAAGGAAGAGGATACTTCGTCACTCCAGAAAAAATGACGGCTAAAGCTCCCTTAGTTTTAGTAGTACATGAAAATAGAGGTCTGAACCCATATATCAAAGATGTCGCTAGGCGAGCAGCAAAAGCGGGATTCATAGCATTCGCTCCAGATGCGTTGCACCCACTCGGGGGTTATCCAGGAAATGATGATCAAGGTAGAGAAATGCAGCGTTCGATGGACAGGGCAAAAATCGAGCAAGACTTCATTGCCGCAGCGAAATTTTTACAAGCGCACCCATCTGGTAATGGCAAGCTTGGTGCAGTTGGCTTTTGTTTCGGCGGTTACATCGTCAATATGCTGGCCGCATCAATTCCTGAAGTGCTGAGTGCCGGCGTACCTTTTTATGGCACCCCAGCAGCAAAAGAACTGCGTAAAAATATCAAAGCCCCACTTCTAATCCAGCTCGCGGAATTGGATGAAAGAGTCAATGCAAGTTGGCCTGAGTATGAGCAGGATTTAAAAGAAAATCATGTCACCTACACCATGCAGATGTACAAGAAAGCAAATCACGGATTTCATAACGACTCTACTGGGCGTTATGATCCAGAAGCTGCTGAATTAGCCTGGCAACGGACATTGGCTTTTTTCAGTCAACATTTGAGTTAAATGAGCTGAGTTGTGCGAGCGATTTACGGTTTTAAACTCGCACAAGTTTATTAAGCCACAGATTCCCCCTACTTTTGTGAAGCGTCAAACTTATTGGAGTCACTTTAATTCAGTGTGCATCACTCAATACGTCGCAAGGAAAAAATAAGTGACCAAGCTTTATATCATTGGAAATGGGTTTGATTTACACCATAACCTGCCAACTAGTTACATTGGCTTTCGTAAATATCTAGAATCTCATGCACCTACTTTACTGAGTGAATTAGAAAAAGTAATTTTCTACTCACCCGACGACAAAGATATATGGTCTAACTTTGAAGAAAATCTTGCATATATTGATATGGACTTTCTTGATGAATCCATATGCGAGTACATACCTAGCCCAAGCAGTGATGATTATTTTAAAGATATAGATTATTGCTATAGATTAGCAGAAGATATGGTTTCTAACTTGACCGAAAACCTTCGCAAAGTATTCTCCCGCTACATTTGCGAAGCAAATTCTTGTGCCATTGAAAAAGACACCTTGATAAATGTAACCACTGATTCAAAGTTTATAAGTTTTAACTATACAAAAACTTTAGAGACTCAATATGGTATATCTTCAAGTAATATTTTGTATATTCACGGTACATTTGAATCTGATGAAAACATAATCTTAGGACATGCTGTTGAACCTGATTTATGTTTTGAGGAGAAGCAAGAAGCAACTATGCCCACAGGACTGTCAACCTACGAACAAGAACAGTGGTATGACTACATGTCAGACCAATACGTTCCGTTTCTCGAAGAAGCAAGGCAGAAACTTGTATCGTATTATATAAAGTCATTTAAAAATTCAGCAGAAATAATTGTAGAAAATAATGACTTCTTTTCTAGTTTGAAAGGCATTCGGCATATTTATATTCTTGGTCACTCAATGTCTGAAGTCGACATTGATTATTTTGAAAGAATAAAATCTTGCACTTCATGCAATTGCCGCTGGATAGTGTCGTATTATTCTGAATCCGAAAAAGAGATCTTGAAAAAAACTCTCATAGGGTTGGGTTTAAATGAAGAAGGTTTCAAACTAATTAAGCTAAATGATTTGCTTAAAAACAAACTATCTTAAATCGATGATTTTCGAGACTCAGTGCTAGGCAAAGTTAAATGGAAAAAGTAGCCTTATGGCTCTAACCTGCTGGTCGGTATAGACTTCGCACAGCCACAATTTAATATTTATGCATTGTGTTTTTTAAATCATCTTCGCTGGAATTAATGCATTCCCACTATAAAACTCCTCAACCAAGTGTACATGTTCCATACTGGCAAAAATTTCACTTGGCACGTGTTCAAAAACAATCATTTGGAACTCTGAAGAATTGCTGATTCTAGTTTTAATATATTTGTTTAGAAGTTCAAAGACTTTAGTTATTTTAGCTTCATCACTTTGATCAATATTCCCTTTTCTTTCTTCTCCACTGCCATAATAGGGCCGACTTGGTTGATCGATAATAATATATGGAGCTATGAACGGAGATTTATGTTGAAAAGCAACTTCTTGCATCGCAAGCGTGAAGAATAGATGCAGAAACATATGATTAGAACTACTCCCGACGTTTTCAATAAATGACGTTTTGGGTTTTCGAAGCAATAACTTTTTATGGGAGTAGTCAAAAAAAGGAAGATACTTAGAATAGTTGGTGAGTGCTGAACCAGCATCTACTATATATTCAGCTATTATTTCTTCGATTAGTTTAATTGTGAGGTCTCTTTTCTCAGTAGTGTCAATAATGTTTATTGCATCAATTTTTTCTTGAATCTTTGCGATCTCATCATCCGTAGTTACTGACAACATATTGTCTGAAGAAGAATACAACTCCATCTTAGATTTAACCTCACCTAAGAAAAAATACTTAGATTTGTCATTTTCAAAACTCTTAAGGTCTTTCGGGCGAGTAGAGATGACCTCTTTAAGAGCTGCTAATTCAACTTCCAATGATTTTATTTCATCATTTACCTGTCGATCAATTGGCGTTTTTAGCAAATTACATTTTTTTATTTTTTCTAATTCAGAACTAAACGAATTGATCACATCGTCAAATATAGATGTTTTAATGATTTCGGAATCTTTTTCTTCTAAAAAAGAAATGGGTTTTAAACTATCTAAAGTTGATGCTGTATTGCGTTTGTAATATTTATACTCATTTTTAAATCGTTTAAGATTATTGAGTTTTCTTTCTATTAAATAAATATCACTTTCTATTTTATCGCCATCGACAGAGCTTGATATACTTGATGAAAATCCTGAAACTATCTTCTTCAATTCCTCTGCTGAAGTATCTGAATCCAAATCAAAATCGATCAGTGAGAACTCTTTAGCTTTTATGATTAATGCTTCTTCTTCTTCTTTAAATTCATTTGATTTTCTAAATATCGTTTGATTTTTTTTATGCAATTTCGCAAGTTTAGTTTCTAACTCAGCCTTCTTCTCCTTTTTCAAAATATTTTCAATTGTTTCAATTCCTACTGCCAAATCAAATATTCTTGGTAAAGCATCTCTATACCTAGCATCATCCTGTTTATCAAAAAAAACACCTGTATCATTTTCAATAATATTTACTGAAATAGTGTTGAACATAAAGAAGTAACGTAATGATATTTTTGAACCTAGCTTAATTAAGTTACTCCCATACGGAATCGCAACACCGCTATCTATACTGAATTCAGTCTCTAAAATTGATTTAATAACACTTTCTGAGCTGTTCCTTGCAACTATTGCAGGAAGCTCTCCATCTGGAGAAAAGTAATAATCGCCTGACACTTTGCCTTCAGACAAGGATCGCCTTGCAATAACATATTTTTTATCATTTATATTGAAGTGTAATCCATACCACTCAATATTTTCGTTAACTACATCTTCCGATATTTTTGAAGTGCTTGAAAAAAAACAATAATCTATTATATCAAGTATCTCAGTTTTCCCTGTACTACTATCACCAGTAATGACGTTGACCTTGTTGGGTTTGAAATTAATCTCTCTGGTTTTCCCATTTTTTAGCCACAATACAATTTTGTTGATATGGAACTTCATATCTCAATCCTTAAGGTTAAATAAAGTTTTTCAACACTATCTTCTAAAATATGAGAAATATTTCCAGAAGCATTAAATATTTTTTTGGCTCTAGATCCCATACTTGTTTCGTAATTAAAAGGCTTGGTTAATATTACATTGCCATCCACTATTTTCACGTACCCAGTATCGTTAAGGTATTGAAGTGCATTAACCGTAAGTACCAATGAGCTTAAATATCTTTTATTGAAGTTTGAAAAAAAACTCAATTTTTCAGCAACAAGTTTTTCAATATTTGAAATTGCTGTGGACTTTCTTCCAAGATGCTGAAGAAGCTTTTGATGTGATAGAAAAGGAAAAATCAAAAACAATTTTGAGATTGGCAATTCTTTACTCTGATTTAAAACAGAACCAATAGTTATTACCCCTATTCCTATATTGTTATAGTAACTAGTCATTTTTATATTTTTCCCAATATTTTCTCCAACCAATTTCGGGAATTTCAGATAAGTCGTAAAACAATCCGTTACTTAAATCTGTATCTAACAATTGCTCTAAGATAATTAACTTCTTATCTCTAATAGAGTCCAGAACATCAATACCAGCTAAATTGAAATCTGCTTCTGCCGTAACGCCCCTAAATGCTTGTCTAAATTTATTAGACCATTGATCAATAGCATCTTTCTTAAACCTATCAACTTCCTCTTCTGTGATTTCACCATTTTTAACCCAATTATCAATATTATTTTGTAACTTCAGTTTGAAACGAGTGAACATTACAATTTCTTCCATATCTTCATTTCGAACATCTTCTACTTCGAGCAACTGCTGAATGAATGTTTGGGCTTTTAAATCATCAGGAAGCGCACCACAAAACTCCTTTATCTGTAAAGTTCCATTTCTTGCAACGTCATAATATCTTCGATATTTCAAATAGAAGTCATCAAAACTTATCTGAATTTTTACATTATTTCTTATATTTATGTAATTGTCGGATCTAATTGATGAGTCAATGCGACAAAAAACATCCTCAATCTTTTCTTCTGGAATTTTGTCAGCCTTTATAGCAGCCTTGCATTTCTCAATAAGGTAATCCTCATCAAGTGCAAATAAAACCTTTAACAAAAACTCTTCGAAAACTCGTTCGTCTAAGCTTAAGACATTTTGGATAAATTCCTTTAAAACTTTGTCTTTCGAAATATTGTTGAGCTTTGTAAACGCGTCTCTTACTACACCTATTGATACGGAACCATTGCGAAATTCTGACAGTTTTTCCAATATGCTATTATTACCAGCCGAGGATTTATTCGTTGCCAGAATAAAAGTGGTTTTCTTTAAAAAAATGAGCTGACTATGCTGATCGCTCCTGTTGTCATTATCATCAGTTATTACCTTCGACCAATTAGATAATGTTTTCCAAAGGTCAAGGTCAGAAGCTGTTATATTTATTGTTTCTCCAGCACTATTTTTTCTGACGGTATGCTTTATTTGATACAATATTTGTTCATCATTGTTTAATTCCGTATGAACATCATCTTTAACTTCTAAACCCACAGATTCACCAGTCCTCAAAGACAATAATTTCCATAGGAAAAAATAGTATTGATAATCAAACGCAACTGAGACTGCATCAGCTGCTGCTTCTTCCATATAACTTTTATTTTTACTCATCCATTAAACTCTATCAAAATGCCTATCGTTACAGTCCCTTTGAGCCTGTTATTGATCACGACTACCAGACAATTTTCTGTCTGTCCGAAATCGCTTGAACCTATTAGTCAGCCTATTAAACGATTACCTATCAGATTCCTATCCGTTTTTAAGTTGTTTCAACCCATGTTTGGGATCTAAGCCTAATGCTTCACAGTACTGCACATATTCATATACAAAAAGTTTTCGCTGTCCCTTCTCTATTTTACTGACTGTTTGGAATGGCTCATCTAATAACAGGCCTAATTCACGCACAGTCATACCCTTCTTAATACGCTCATTTTTGAGCCAAGAAAGCAATCGAGTGTAACTTTGATCATTGGTGGACTTTTTCATCTTGTCCCTATTATGATGACATGCTACGATGTCCCGAAATTAGGGACAAAATTAGATTGCAAATTTGAAGTATTGTGTCAGATTTTGGCTGATCTATTTCAAAATGATAATTAGATTAGAATTCCTATGTCTAGTGAATAGAAGAAGTTAGCTATCCTAGTTTGAAATACTTGTCCATCAGCAAAATATGATAATGAATATCTAGAATCTACTTTGCCTTTAAAAGAGATTGGGGTATTTGCGAGTCTATTGACCGCGAAGGGCACTAATACTATTGAGAAAAGACATTTAATTAGAATCTAAACTATAAACACGAGGTATTTTTCATGAGCGATGAAAATAGAAATAAGAATAGCCAATATACAATGTTCAAAATATTAGACGATACCGGTCTGCATTCAGCGCATATTACTATTTCAAACCCAGCAGATTTGGCCATAAGAGTTGATACATCCAACTCAGGCATAACAACTTCCCAATTGACAATTGAAATTGCAGGTGAGGACTTTGATAAATTAACTAAAAATTGGGTTGAGATGAGGTCAAAGGAAGAGCAGGGTTGAAGCATATAACTGGAGAGATTTACTTTAAATACGTTGTGAATATCTGGTGCCTGAATCCACCTTTTTAAAAACTCGCTCATTACACCAAATGTTGTTGCTTGGTGGTCTTAAAGCATTTCAAGAAACCGCATATTAAAAGACTAACACGGCAAAATGGCGTAGCTAGTTAATAAATAGGAGCGCCTTTCAATTAGGGGTACAAGCTAGTAATTAGCCGTCATGCAGTGCTCTGGAGCCTGTAATTAATTTTGTGTAACTGCCTATCACAACATACTCTAGTCAGAGTTAAGGATAGGCAGATGCAAATGAACAAAAAAGAGTTAGAAGCTTTCGCCAAGGAAGCGGCCAAAGGCATTAAAACACCGCAAGATCTTAATGAATTCAGCCAAATGCTAAAGAAGATCACTGTTGAAGCAGCACTAAATGCCGAGATGGATGAGCATTTAGGTTATGAGAAGCACGCCAAATCGGTGATGCAAAATAGCCGCAACGGCAAAACCAGTAAGCGCATCAAAACGGAAGATGGTGAGTTTGAACTGGACACTCCTCGTGACAGAGACGGGTTGTTTGAGCCTAAGCTGATTAAGAAACACCAATCTCGATTTACCTCAATGGACGAGAAGATATTATGGCTATATGCGCAAGGGATGAGCACCCGAGAAATCGTTAAAGCCTTTGACGAATGGTACGGTGCAGATATATCGCCAACGCTAATATCACGAGTCACTAATGCCGTTATTGACCAAGTTATCGAATGGCAATCACGCCCCCTTGACCCGATTTACCCTATTATTTATCTCGATTGCTTAGTCGTTAAAATTCGCCAAGACAAACGTGTTATTAACAAATCTATATTCCTAGCCTTGGGTATCAACACCGAGGGGCACAAGGAGCTTCTGGGCATGTGGATAGCCGAAAATGAAGGCGCGAAATTCTGGCTGAACGTGCTCACTGAATTGCAGCATCGTGGTGTAGAAGATATTTTAATTGCCTGTGTGGATGGGCTCAAGGGCTTTCCTGATGCGATTAACTCAGTGTATCCCCAGGCCCAAATTCAGCTATGTATTGTGCATATGGTACGTAATTCATTGAAGTACGTTTCATGGAAAGACTACAAGGCTGTGACCACTGATTTGAAGCAGGTATACCGTTCATCCACTGAAGATGAGGCGCTGCTTGAACTTGAACGATTTAGTGAAAAGTGGGACGACCAATATCCACAGATAAGTCGTGGCGTACCCACTGGCAGAATCTCAATACTTTATTTAATTATCCTGAGGACATCCGTAAAGCTATTTACACGACCAATGCCATTGAATCACTCAACAGCGTTATTCGTAAGGCTATCAAGGAGCGCAAGATATTCCCAAGTGATGACTCAGCTAGGAAAATGGTTTACTTAGCCATTACAGAGGCATCTAAAAAATGGTCGATGCCGATCCACAACTGGCGTCAAGCAATGGTTCGTTTTATTATTGAGTTCGGGGAACGCCTCGAAAAGCACATTAACTAAATGGCAGTTAGTCGGATAAGAGAGCGATATTTCTATCGCTCCCTCTCCTAAGAACCGTGCGTG
>OJDH01000093.1_pt1 | contig 76347 bp, 56 predicted proteins | sample 1592761 | NCBI WGS metagenome assembly OJDH01 (sample SAMN05416855, study PRJEB24817) | seawater metagenome | isolation source: Sea water | place: Canada:Atlantic | collected 2013-11 | reverse complement strand
ATACGAGATCAGCCTCGGTCTCGTGGGCTCGGAGATGTGTATAAGAGACAGAAGTAAACCCATGCCATTAACATCAAAATCGTTGATTTTAGAAGATATGCAATTTAGTGAAGGTATGGTTGAGGATAAGATTAAAGCTGAATGCAAAATGCTAGCATCATTATCTGAATCAATTTTGACTAATAGTGAACGTTATCCTTATCAATTGATCACACGTAAAGATGTTAAACCAACTCAACATGACAATATTATCGTCAAAGTGGATTATATTGATGTCGTGCCGCAGAAATTCAGTATTTGGGCGATTCATCCAGTCTCTGTTGCGACACTAAAAGTGTCGTTAATCAAAGATGATAAAGAGCTTAAGTCTGCAACGAAAGAGATTGGTACTAAAGTCGCTTGGGGAACTTGTGACCGATTAGAGAAAATTGCCAAAGCCGGTGGGAAGTTTGTTGCCAAATGGACTGCAAATCAACTCAATTAAGCCAAATCGAAGAGATAAATAAACTGGTGTAGATGCGACTGCTAGTTTTGGCAGCATGGATGCTGCCGTAAAGCTTATAGGGATATATTCACAGCGTCTCGCAGAAGTATCTGCACATGCGCCCACCGCAGGTGATAGATTACAATAAAAGTATGGTCTTCAAAGATTAGCCCAATACCAATTCAAAACTAACTAATAAGAAATGTACCTAATCTTCATTTGAAGATGGCTAACTCAATCGCATCTCACAAACCCTTCTCAAAGAAATAGTACACATCCTCCGCTGGCAAGCGATAGAGACCAATGAAGGTACGACCTTCAACAGTCCCATCCAATACCAAGTGAACCAAATATAAGAATGTAATCAGCCTTCATTCAAAGGCCTGTTATTTATGTCCCCAAGGCACTGGTGGTAACGCTACTGGTTTGGTGAGATCAAAGTCGACTCTAAAATCGCGATTATCTCGAGTGAGTCGATAGGTAAACTCGTCTGGTTTGACGTACATGTGCCACACGTTCGTGACCGACACATCTAAACCGTTTTCTCTGAAGTTATTGATTGAATAGGCATCAACAGGAAATGATTGCTCGGTTGTACTGCCCATATCTGCAGTGACACCGCCATACATCGTCACCTTGTCTTCACTGCCATCTTTATGGCGATGATCATGGGCTAGGTGTAAACCATACTGAGTCTTGGTGATCACCCAAGTACGAGAGTGGTCATCGCCCACATGAAATGGCACTTTAAGTTCGTTATCACTGCATTCACGTACATGCATAATCAGCTTCTTACCACTGAAGGCGGAATCTGCCGAAGTACCACCAATCACAGCGCCTTCGAACGCTTTACCACAATGAGCGGCAAGATTATCAAAAAAGGCATTTTGTTCCGTGGTCACGGCTTGAGCCGACAAGCTAAACAATGAAGCGGTTAACAGACCAATGTGTGAGTATTTTATTGTTGTCATTATTATCTCCGATGATTTGTGATTAACCCTATCATAAGCAGATAAATTTTAACTTAAGCTCTGGGAGATATTTTTTTACCCCTCCCCTAAATTGCTCACTCGGCCAAATGCCATCTTTAATCGATCCACAAATCGCCTTAACACGAGTGGTAGTTGCTGCTGGTAAGAGTGAAGAGCGTACACATCCCTCACCTCTCCTTGGTAATCTGGCAGCACTCTTTGCAATTGACCTGATGCTAAATCGTCCTGCACAAAAATCGAGGGCGTAAGACCAATGCCTGCACCACACTTCACGCTGTTAATCGCACTAATGGAGGTATTCACCTTCAGCAGCTTATCGCTACTAAACACCATATTTTCACCATGAGGCCCCTCCAATAGAGCTTGCTGCTGCCAGGGTAAAATGACCAAATATTGCATGTTAATCGTTTTATCGGTAACACGGTTTTTGGCTAAGTACGCTGGTGATGCCACCAGAATACTGCTGAGCTTACCAATCAATATGGCGTGATATGCGCTGTCTTTTTGCTGCCCCACTGAGATGGCTAAATCCAAGTTGTTTTGCAACAAATCCAATCGCTCATCACTAAACACAAGCTCCGGCACTAACTTCGGATACTCATGACAAAGCTGAGCCACGATTGGTGTCACTAAACTCGATTCAAAAGCATGGGGAGCCGTGATCGCAATACGCCCTGCGGGCGCCAGTTCATGGGACTTAACCTCTTCAATGGTTGTCATCAGTAGGTCGAGTAGCTGCTCACTTCGCTCTGCAAGCTGCTGCCCAACCACGGTGAGGTTTAACTGGCGAGTACTGCGGTTCAAAAGGCGTACGCCTAAATCAGCCTCTAGCTGACTCACGTATTGGCTCACTGCCGATTTGGTGTGACCTAAAGACTCGGCTGCTGCGGTAAAGGAGCCTTTCTTAATCACCTCATCAAATACCAACATTTGATAAGCAAGCCTCCTTTGTTCACTTTTTATGAACATTAATTTCACTTTTTGGTTAATTATTAAAGAATCAAATAACAATAAACTGCTTAGCATAGAAAAACAAATCGATTAATCAGGAGTAACACCATGAGTCAGTCAATACGCCAGTCAGTGATGCAAGCAAGCCGTGAATGGATAGCGAGTTTTAACCAAGGTAATGTTCAAGCGTGTATCGAACGCTATTTGCCTGAGGCAAACATGCAGGTTTCTCCATTTGGCCGTTTCGATGGAAGAGATGCCATCGGCGCATTTTGGAGCGAGTTTGCCAAAAGTGGCCCAACTCAACTTGTTTACCGTAATGTGGAAATTAAAGTACTAAACGATAAACAAGCCATATTATCAGCCAACTGGTCGATGAATATTGCCAGTGGTTTTATCAGTAAGGAGCTTTGGACATTAAGTGATGACGGACAGTGGTATTTAGCAGAGGATGATTTCAGTGTCTTGACTCAATTAGCCGCACCGCTTGAGCAGCACATGCGCACAGCGCTGGTATTGGTTGATCTACAAAATGACTATTTCCCCGGCGGACGCTTCCAACTAGACAACACAGACGAAGCCACTAAACAAGCTAAAACACTGCTGACTCACTTTAGGGAACAAGGGCTCCCGGTGATCCACATTCAGCATATTTTCGAAGATGAGAACGCGGCGTTTTTTACCGCCAATACCCCCGGTATTGAGATAGCGTTGAACGTGGCACCGCAGAAAAGTGAGCCAGTTGTCGTCAAACATCAAGTAGACAGCTTTATTGACACCTCCCTTGAGCAAACACTCGTTGAGCTTGGGATTGAAAAGCTAGTGATCGTTGGCGCAATGGCCCAAGCCTGTGTACAAACGATTGCTCGCACCGCCACCAATAAAGGTTATCACTGTGAAGTCATTAGCGATGCCATCGCAGCACCGACATTGGGCTACGGTAAGCATGATTTCAGCGGAGAACAGCTTGTTGCTGCCAACCTACTGTCTCTTTCATTTGGTGGCGCTGAAGCGATTACAACCGCTGAGTGGTTGAATAAAAATGGTTAACGATTAATCAAACCAAGTTGCTGTTTTTTCGGCGGCTTGGCTTTTGACATTGTCATCGATGTACATCGACACCATAGCTAAAGCAGCAGCCAGTGCACCTAAGTCATCGGTAAAGCCCACAAAGGGCGTCAGATCAGGTATTGCATCCAATGGAGAGATAAAGTAAGCCAGCGCGCCGAAAATAACCGTCTTGGCCCACTTTGGCGTATCCGGTCTTTTTGCAGCGTAGTAAAGACACAGCGCATTATCGATAACTTCTCGTCCCGCTTTTTTAGCGAACTGTTTCACCTTAAGCCAGAAACCATCTTCGCTATAACCATCCGTTGCCGCATTATCTGAATTATCACTCATCGAAAGCTCCTTGAAAAAAGGGGAATATCATTGATATTCCCCTTTTTATATTCATTTAGCCAGCCCGTTCAAGTTTAATGCTCTGGCTGAGTACTACCTCTGGTGCTTAGGTGTCGTTCCCCAAACATTTTTCTTCGGCGGGCGTTGCTTAGATGCCGTAGAGGAATTCCCCTGTCCACCAGCTTTAGCCGTTGGACTCGGCTTACCGCCTTTGCTTTTGGGCTTACGATCAGCAAATTGATCTTCAGAGAAACGTGTTAAGGCTTTCTGACCACCTTGCTCTTTCTTGGCAGGTACACTTTTGTTGCCGCCTTTACCTTTATTGCGATTTGCTTCACGCTCCTGACGAGATTCTGCTGGCACTAAACAATTAAGCCCACCACCTATCAGTTTCTCTTTACCCATCTCGATGAGCGCGTCACGGATCATCGGCCAGCCTGCTGGGTCATGGTAACGCAACAGTGCTTTATGCAGCTTACGTTGACGTCCGCCCTTAGGCACGGTCACGGTTTCACTGGTATGTTTTATGTTCTTAAGTGAGTTAAGCTCAGTGTGATAAATCGTCGTCGCATTCGCCATTGGCGAGGGATAAAAATTCTGCACCTGATCTAGTTTAAACTTCTCACCCTTGAGCCACAAAGCCAAGTTAACCATATCTTCGTTGGTCGTACCTGGATGAGCCGAGATAAAGTAAGGAATAAGATATTGTTTCTTACCCGCTTCTTTGGAGTACTTATCAAAAAGTTCTTTAAATTTATCGTAGCTGCCCATGCCCGGCTTCATCATTTTATTCAGCGGGCCCTCTTCAGTATGCTCAGGCGCTATCTTCAAATAACCGCCAACATGATGGGTTGCCAGCTCTTTCACATAGCGAGGATCTTCCGATGCCAAGTCGTAACGCACACCTGATGCGATTAAGATTTTCTTAATGCCAGGCACTTCACGAGCAGCTCGGTAGAGATCAATCGTAGGTTGGTGGTCAGTATCCATATGGCCACAGATATCGGGGAAGATACAAGAAATACGACGACAGGTTTTTTCTGCCTTCTCACTCTTACAGCCTAAGTGATACATGTTGGCCGTCGGCCCACCGAGATCTGAGATAACACCGGTAAAACCAGGCACCTTTTCTTGAATATCTTTAATCTCGTTCACAATAGATTCTTGCGAACGACTCTGAATAATTCGGCCTTCATGCTCGGTGATGGAGCAGAATGAACAACCACCGAAACAACCACGCATGATATTGATCGACGTCTTAATCATGTCGTAAGCAGGAATAACCTCTTTGCCGTATGAAGGGTGAGGCACGCGCGCATAGGGTAAGCCAAATACACCGTCCATCTCTTCGGTAGACAAAGGCCATGCAGGCGGATTAACCCAAATGGCACGCTCAGCATGTCTCTGAAATAGAGCTCTAGCACAACCTGGATTCTGCTCTTGGTGCAAAATACGCGAGGCATGAGCATAGAGATATTTATCTTCCGATACCTTCTCAAAGCTTGGCAACAACACGTAAGTGTTTTCCCATGGCTTAGGTCTAGCCGGTTGTACGCTGATCGCCTTCGGGGCATCGTTATCAAAGATTTTTACATCTGATGGACCAGATAAATTCTTACAGCCGACATCATCGGCACCATAAGGATGCGGAATAGGATCGATCTTATGCAGTTGATCAATTTTGCGTGAATCCATGCCTTTCCAACCCGGCATAGGTTCTTTGCGGATCACTGTGGTTCCACGAATATTATGCAGTTCGGTTATCGGCTCACCAGCAGCAAGACGATGTGAAAGCTCAACCAGAGGGCGCTCGGCATTACCGTAAACCAGGATATCGGCTTTGGCATCTAAAATGACGCTGCGGCGAATTTTATCGGACCAATAATCGTAATGGGCAATACGACGCAGACTTGCTTCGATGCCACCGATGATCACAGGTACCTGCTTAAAGGCCTCTTTACATCTCTGGGTATAGACAGTCACCGTGCGATCGGGGCGTTTGCCACCAATATTACCTGCAGTATAGGCATCATCATGACGCATACGACGCTCAGCCGTATAACGGTTAATCATCGAATCCATGTTGCCAGCAGTCACACCAAAATAGAGATTGGGTTTACCTAGCTTCATAAAGTCATTTTTATTAGACCAGTCAGGCTGAGAGATGATACCGACTCTAAAACCTTGAGCCTCAAGCATACGACCGATAACGGCCATACCAAAGCTGGGATGATCCACGTAAGCGTCACCTGTGACGATAATAATGTCGCAACTATCCCAACCTAATTTATCCATCTCTTTACGAGACATAGGCAAAAATGGTGCCGGTCGCTGCAATTCAGAGCGATACTTGGGATAGGTAAATAACGTAGATTCAACTTGCATGAGTTTTACAGCCTAACTATCAAACATGAAAAATAATACCAACATTTGCGCCCACTGCATTATCTGGACTGGAAAAATGGAAAGTAATAATTAAACACTCACTCTCACGCCACAGATAAATGGGACGCGGAGTATAGCAGGAGAATGGGTGAAAAGTCGAACAAAAAACAACCAACCGACCTGATTTCAGATCGAAGTAAGGGCTTACGGCTAGTAGCCCTAAAACCAGTATGGATGTTTACCCTTACTGGCTTTAGGGGCTAAAGTCCTATAGCAAGCTAGCGATAAAATACCCAAGATTGATGCCCGCCAGTGTTAAGATCATCAACCAACTTAATAACCCGCCCCAAAATCGACCTAAATGATAGCCGCCATCCCCTTGGGTTAATCCGATAGCATGTAATATTCGCGCCACAATCCACACTAAACCTAACAAGTGTAAGAGGATTGAATTTAACCCATTGAGTTCTGCCACCAGCAACAAAGTCATGGCTATCGGGGCATTCTCAATTAAATTCGCATGCACCCGACCAGCAATTCTCAGCTCTTTATTATCGGCGCTACCAATACCAATTTTATATTTGCGGCGTAACTTGACCACTCGCATCGCAAAGACTATGACTAAGATGGCAGTGATACTGATATAGAGCCCGGATATAGCAACTGGCATACATCTTCCTAATTAATGATTAATAACGTTAATGCCAAGATGACAAGTTATCTCTTGGAAGTAAATATTTTCCATCTGATTAACCTTTTCAACACAAACTAGGTTACTATGCGCTCGTTTTATACTTACCAATCCTTGGCACTCATTTTAATCAGACTGGACCTTGCTAGTGGACAATCAGGAATTCCTAGAGAAACGCAAATTTATCATTAAGTTAGGTAAGTATCTCCATAAGTTTGGCACCCCAGCTTATCGTCTCGAAGCACACCTTCAAGCCGTCTCTCATTTCTTAGGTTTAGAGGGCTATTTTTTAATATCCCCTACCGCCATGACTTTCGTACTTCAACGTAACGATGAGCAAGAATATAACCATGTTGCTAGGGTAAAACCCGGTGAACTCGATTTAGGCTCACTGGCAAGAACCGATGAACTGGTTGAAGAGTTAGTGTCAGGAAAGAGGACTCTTAACGAGGCATTAGAGCGACTCGACGAGATTGCCAACAAACCCACACCCTACGGCCCATTATTAACTTTATTGGCGTTTGGAAGCTCAGCGGGTGCGTTCGCAATGTTGATGGGGACTAGTTGGAATGATGTCTTTTGGTCTGCACTGTTAGGTTTTATGGTATATGGCCTTGTCTACCGAGCTGAGCGTTCCAAGCGCTTGGCCGAAACCCTCGAACCGCTTGCAGCAATATTATGCGCCATTATCACCTGTGGTATTGCACAGGTCGATCCTAGCATCAACCTGCCAGTGGTCATTTTGTCCGGCATCATTATCTTTATCCCTGGATTGGCGCTCACTTTGGGCCTAGCAGAACTGGCCGCCAGAGATCTGATTTCCGGCACTGCGCGCATCATGGATGCCTGCATGCAGCTGTTTAAGCTCTATTTTGGTGCAATTTTTGGCATGGTTGTGGGAACCGCCATTTTCGGTGAAGCGATCTACTTTGAACCAGAACCCTTGCCCAACCTCGCTGTGTGGTCTGCTGTACCCATCTTATCTTTGGCTCTGGTCATTATCTTTAAAGCACGCATGAAAGACGCCCCTTGGGGTGTACTAGCGGGTATTGTCGCTTTTTGCTCATCGATGTTAGGCGGACTGTATTTAGGCGATTCTATCGGGATTTTCTTTGGCGCTTTCGCCGTGGGTGTCTATTCGAACCTGTTTGCTCGGTGGATGAAAGCCCCAGCTTCTATCGCCCTGCTGCAAGGCATCGTAATTCTCGTCCCAGGCAGTAAAACCTACATTGGGCTCAATACCCTTATTCTAGGTGAAAGCATGCTTAACCAATCTCATATTGGTAGCCAGATATTCCTGATATTTATGTCTCTCATTGCAGGATTAATCTTCGCTAACGTCGCAGTCCCCCCAAGAAGAACACTCTAGTTTCCAATCCAGCTAATGTGAAAGAAACCTATCGCAGTAATGAATTTATTTGCTGCGATATTTCACTTTGCTTAAATTAAATCATAAAGTTATTTTCATTTCTTGCTTGACTAAGCCCTCTCCTAGGTGTGTTATTAAGTTGTGATCACATTGTTTAGTTCTCACAGTAAAATACAAACTTAATCAAATGGGGTGTATCTGACGTGACATACAAGACGTATCTAGTTTCTATCAGTATTTGCCTCTTTGCTTCTCAAATGAGTATGGCCGAAGAAGTCACGGATAAAACAGATGTGTTAACAGAGAAAAAGCCACTACATAAAATCGTTGTCGTGAGTCACCCTATCTTCGATGAATCAGACCCTGACAGTTTTTTCCTTCATCACTGGGCAAATTACCTTCATATCAATACCCAAGAATCTACCATTTTAAATAAGCTCACCTTTACCGAACAAGATGGCGTGAGCCAAAAAGATATTGATGAAGCCCAGCGAATTCTAAGATATGAGCCTTACATTCGTGATGCAAAAATCAGTTTTACTGAGCGTGATCCCGATGCAGATGTCCCCGAAGAGGGCGAAGTTGTATTAGTAGAAACTTGGGATAATTGGTCGCTATTACCAACAGTGAGTTTAGGACGCAGTGGCGGAGACAGTAAATTCTCTATCGGGCTCAAAGAAGACAACCTGCTCGGGTTAGGTATACGCACTCGCATTAAATATAAATCCAGCAATGACAGAACTGGCTACAAATTTGCGGTGAAAGCACCACTAGACAGCTTGGTAGAACACTCGACCATCGCGGCCAGTTTTCACGACAATAGTGATGGTCAGGCGATTCAATTCCAATTTGATAAACCCTTCTACTCGTTAGATACCACTAATATGTACAGTATCCGCTATCTTGATGATATGAGGACCGATACGATTAGACAGAATGGTATGGATATCAATGAATTTGAACATACTCAAGATTATTTTAATCTTCAATATGGTTGGCGTATCAATAACACCACCAACTCACGCACTCGCCTCATCACAGGTGTGACCCGTGACAAAAGTGAATTTGCCAATATTGAACAGTACCCGAATACAGCACTCCCCCAAGACCGAGATTTTCTCTACCCTTGGGTTGCCTACGAATACCTGCAAGATGACTATAAAGTGCTTAACAATGTTCATTTAATTAACTACAACGAAGACTTTAATTTGGGCTGGCATCATTACCTTAAATTTGGATTGGAAACCCAAGATGTAAACAACTCATCGGTTGGCTACCACATTAACTGGAAGACAACCCGAGGCTATTTAAGCAATGAAGACTTGGTGTTGTTATCGTTCGATGGAACAGGGGTATTTGCAACACAGCAAAAGGACTTTTATAAAGTAAATGCCATGGCAGAGTACTTCTATCAAATCAATCCTAAATGGACTGCTTATGCCAAAACCCGATTGAGCACTTCTAAGAATAACTATCTTGATAGAACTTTCGCCTTGGGCGATGACACTGGTATTCGTGGCTACCCGAACGATTATCAACATGGCGACAATCAATGGTTATTTACCGCTGAACTGCGTAACTACCCTAATATTAATCTGTATCAATTTGCCGAACTCGGTTGGGCCGCGTTTGTGGACGTAGGTCAAGCAACAGGTGGCCAAGATGAGGGGAATGAGGTATCAGACCCCATAGGTAGCGTCGGCGTTGGCGCTCGAATTTATTCCTCTCGATCCAGCTATGGCAACGTCGCTCATATTGACATCAGTATGCCCTTTACCACGGGAGTCGAAGTCAATAAGTGGGAATGGCGCTTCCAAGTAAGAAATCGATTCTAATCCCCTCTACTAGCCAAATTGCAGTTGACTAACTTTAGGTCTAATACTCAATATTCCTGACTTGAAATTAACTTAAGCTTTCCCCCTCTTCTTCACGTCTAAGCTATGGTAAATTAACTGCTTACACGTTAAAAATTAAACGAGAATAAGATGAAAACGATAGTGATCACCGGAGCGAGTCGTCGATTAGGCCTCTATTTAGCCGAACAGTTTATTGCTAAAGGTGACAGGGTATTTGCCATTTCTCGTAGCCAACCCAATGAGTTTACTTCCATCGATTCACCACACTTTCATCCAGTTCAAATTGATAGCTACGATAAGCATGGCGTCGAACAAGCGGTTAGCGCTATCAGCGCAAAGGTTGAACGTATCGATCTGCTCGTCAATAACGCTTCAGTCTTCGAGCAAGATCCTGACAATAGCCAAGATATTGAAACCAAATTTATCGCTTTATTTCAAGTTCACATGCTGTTTCCGAATCTGTTCACTCATGAGCTAAAGCGGTACATGTTTGATGAGGAAAACCCGGGCGTCTTGGTGAACATGACCGATATTTACGCAGAAAACCCAATACCAGAACGCTCACTTTATTGTTCAACCAAGGCCGGTTTGGAGAACCTAACTCGCTCTTTCGCTAAAAAGTTTGCTCCAGGTATTCGTTGTAACTCTATTATGCCAGGGCCACTGCAGTTCCTACCTGATCATACACAAGAGCAAAAAGAACAGGTGCTTAAAGGAACCCTGCTGCCTTTCGAAGCGGGCTTTCACCCCGTGTTTCAGACCATAGATTTCATCATGAGCAATCACTTTGTCACAGGAACTTCGATTAAAGTCGATGGCGGTCGCTCCATATGTCGCGGATAGGATGCGCTTAGCTGTATATTTTGCTCTTAAGTGTACATTTGCTAAAGTGTTGTACAAAATAACATCTAAGAGAAGCAAACATGACTTCCAAATCTATCCCTTTAAGCCATTTGTCTATCCTCGCAATAATACTGTCACTAAGCTCAACGGCAAGCGCCGCAAATCTTGCTGCACCTTCCCAAGAAGATATGCGTTTATATGATATCGCGGTATCAACAAATCCTAAAAGACTGAAGGCTGACGTTGAAAAACTTGTCAGCTTTGGTACGCGTCATACCCTCTCACAAACCCAATCAGATACTCAAGGGATCGGCGCAGCAAGACGTTGGATCCAAGCTGAGTTTGAGCATATCTCAAAAGCCTGTGGTGGTTGTTTAGAGGTCATCACCTTAGCCGATACAGTCACAGGGAAGCGTATTCCAGATCCGACTGAAGTGGTTAATGTCATTGCAATTCAGCATGGTAGCCTTGACCCTAAACGCGTGGTGATGATGAGTGGGGATATCGATTCACGGGTTAGTGATGTGATGAATTCAACCTCTGTCTCACCGGGAGCAAACGATAACGCCTCCGGAGTTGCTGGCGCCATTGAAGCTGCGCGAGTGTTATCAAAGTACCAATTTGCTGGCACCATTGTTTATGCTGCTCTGTCCGGTGAAGAGCAAGGTTTATATGGCGGCGTGACATTAGCTCAATACGCCAAAGATCAGGATTGGCAGGTCGAAGCCGTATTAAACAATGACATGATAGGCAATATTGAAGGTATCAATGGCGTTATCGACAACCATTCAGTTCGAGTATTTTCTGAAGGTGTCCGTATTGCCGAAACAGTAGAGGAGGCTAAAGAGCGCTACTTTAGTGGTGGTGAGAATGATTCAGCTTCACGTAATCTCGCCCGTAAAATTAAAACCTTGGCCGACCAATACATGACTAATCTGGATGTCATACTGGTGTATCGCCTAGACCGCTTTGGCCGTGGTGGACACCATTTCCCTTTTAATAAAGCCGGTCTGCCCGCAGTGCGTATCATGGAAACCAACGAGCACTATGACCGTCAGCATCAAGACATTCGCATAGAAAATGGTGTGGCTTATGGGGATGTTATTGAAGGCGTAGACTTCGATTTTAATGCCAAACTCACTGCCTTAAACGCAATTAGTCTGGCATCGATGGCCTGGGCGCCTGCCCCACCAAAATCAGTGAGTATTGAAGGTAAAGTCTCGCCAAGTACTCGCTTAACATGGCAACTAAGCCAACAGAAAGAGGTGGTTGGATATCGAGTGTATTGGCGACTAACCACTGAGTCTGAATGGACTCACAGCCGTTATGTTGGCAAAGTTGAATCTTTCACCTTAGAGAATATGGTGATCGACAATTATCTGTTCGGTGTCGCGAGTGTAAGCGCCAATGGCAACGTCAGCCCGGTGGTATTTCCAGGCGCAATAGGCGCTTTTTAAGCGTCGACAGCAAAAGGGCTAAACTTAGCCCTTATCACAGTGCTTTACTTTACTCGTTTGGCGCGATCATTAATGACTGGCGAAGCAATTGCATCTTGGGTACGGATCAATTGCAGCTCATAGGCTTGCTGATTAAACGTTTCCAATAACACCGCATCCACCGCTGCATTGGTACGCTCAAACGCTTCAACAGACTGATAGCCAGCTTGAAGGTTAGCCAACATCAGACCACTGATTAAGTCACCTACACCCACAGGCTGCTTCTCAAATTCATACAATGGACGAGACACTAAGTAGCTGCCACTCTTGTCCACCAGCAACATTTCAAATTGCTCTTGGTTCGTTGCCGCTTTGGCTAGATGCTTTACCAATACCATCTTCACACCGGCTTCTAATAAACTCTCACAGGCATCAATAACCTCATCGAGATTATGCAGCTGCCTATCTGTCAGTGTTTCAAGCTCAAGCAGGTTAGGCGCGAGAATGTCTGCCGCAGCTAAAGCTTTAGTTTTAAAAAACTCCTGTACCCCAGCCGTGACAATACAACCTTTCTCAGGATGACCCATCACAGGATCGCAAAAATAGATGGCTTGCGGGTTAACTGCTTTTATTTTAGCGACAGCTGCAACGATTTCAGCCCCCTGTTCAGGACTACCCAGATAGCCACTTAACACCGCATCACAGTTTCTTAACTCACCAATATTATCCAGTCCTTGCACTAATTCAGTGATCTGACCGACAGGCATCACTGTGCCTTTCCAGCCTTGGGCATACTGGGTATGGTTGGAAAACTGTACGGTGTTAATTGGCCACACTTCCATGCCTAAACGACGCATAGGGAATACAGCACTGCTGTTACCGGCACAGCCAAATACCACATGGGATTGAATGGATAGGATCCGCTTCATGGTCACAACCTTTAATTCTATAAGCGAGTTGAAAATAGGGAGCCCCTCGTGACCGCCTACTGGCAGCTATCTCGAGGTCTCGTCACGTGGATTATACCAACTAGATGACGCATTTGTTCAGGTGCAAGTAACAAAAAGCCCTGAACACTCTCATGTTCAGGGCTTTTTCCTACAATTAACCTTTACAGATTAATTGTAGTTAAACGAAGCAGTAATTAGCGGTTATGACGCTTACGCTCGTTTTCAGTCAAGTAACGCTTACGAACACGAATGTTCAAAGGTGTTACTTCTACTAGCTCATCATCATCGATGAACTCAAGCGCTTGCTCAAGTGTCATTTCGATATGTGGAGTCAGTACTTGTGCTTCATCAGTACCTGATGCACGCATGTTAGTTAGCTGCTTACCTTTCAAACAGTTAACAGTCAAATCGTTTGCACGAGCGTGAAGACCAACAACTTGGCCTTCATAAACTTCTGCAGCGTGAGTAATAAACAGACGACCACGAGCTTGAAGGTTAAACAATGCGAATGTCAGTGCTTTACCAGTGCCATTAGAGATCAATACACCACGTGCACGTTGACCAATATCACCACCTTTCACTGGACCGTAATGGTCAAATGAATGGTAAATAAGACCAGAACCTGAAGTAGCTGTCATGAAGTCAGTTTGGAAACCGATTAGACCGCGACTTGGGATAACGAAGTCGATACGTACACGACCTTTACCATCCATCTGCATGTCTTTCATGTCACCCTTACGGATACCAAGCTTCTCGATAACTGCACCTTGATGCTGCTCTTCAACATCAACAGTTAAGTTTTCGAATGGCTCACACATCTCGCCATCGATCTCTTTAACGATAACTTCAGGACGAGAAACAGCTAGCTCGTAACCTTCACGACGCATGTTTTCAATCAAGATTGAAAGGTGAAGTTCACCACGACCTGAAACACGGAAACGATCTGGACTTTCAGTTTCTTCAACGCGCAATGCAACGTTGTGAACCAATTCCTGCTGCAGACGCTCAAGGATATTACGTGAAGTTACGTACTTACCTTCTTTACCAGCGAATGGAGAAGTGTTGACCTGGAAGGTCATCGTTAGTGTTGGCTCATCAACAGACAACGGTGGTAATGCTTCTACGTTAGTAGTTGCACAAACTGTGTCTGAAATTAATAGCTGACCTAGGCCTGTAATAGCAACGATGTCACCAGCGTTAGCAATTTCAACTTCGGTACGGTCTAGACCCATGTAACCTAATACTTGGCCCATCTTACCGTTACGTTTCTTACCATCAGCACCAATAATAGTGACCTGTTGGTTAGTCTTAACGCTACCACGCTTGATACGACCAATACCGATAACACCTACGTACGAGTTGTAATCGATTTGAGAGATCTGCATTTGGAAGTCACCTTCCGAATCGGCATCAGGAAATGATACTTTCTCAACAATTGTTTCAAACAGAGGAGTCATATCGCCCTCTGTTACTTCTGGATCAAGTGAAGCAAAACCGTTTAGTGCTGAAGCATAAACGATTGGGAAATCTAGCTGCTCATCAGTAGCACCTAAGTTGTCGAAAAGATCGAATACTTGATCGATAACCCAGTCAGGACGAGCACCTGGACGGTCAATCTTGTTGATAACAACAATAGGCTTAAGGCCTTGAGCAAATGCTTTCTTCGTTACGAAGCGAGTTTGCGGCATTGGGCCGTCAACTGCATCAACAAGAAGCAATACTGAATCAACCATAGATAGAACACGCTCAACTTCACCACCGAAATCGGCGTGACCAGGAGTGTCAACGATGTTGATGCGGTAATCATTCCACTTGATGGCAGTATTCTTTGCCAGAATCGTGATTCCACGCTCCTTCTCAAGATCGTTCGAATCCATCACACGCTCAGCGGCTTCTCCTCGACTCTCAAGGGTTCCAGACTGGGCCAGCAACTTATCTACCAAGGTAGTTTTACCATGGTCGACGTGCGCAATAATGGCGATGTTACGTAAATTCTCTAACACAGATAAACCTCTTACCATCAAAATATAGGGGTATTTGTAACAGCTCAAACAATAGCTGTTGCAATAAAAAACGTGCCATTCTACTCTAGCCGAGGGCTATCGCACAGGATTATTTTTTAGACAGCTATAATAATCCGTTTTATTTCACTTGCACCAATACGATGGCCGCACCAATATCGAACAAACATCGCACCATATTGGTGCGAACGTCGATATTCATAAAGAATGTAAAGCAAGAGATCGCAATAAAATTAGTAAGTTATAAATATGGCACAAGTCTAGCTTATAGTTTATCAAATCACGATGTGCATTAATTTAAATAAACACCTTTACTCTACTCGGAGACTTAGAATGTCAGCTGAATCAGTTTTACAACAACTAGAAGAATTAGAAGTTAAGTTTGTTGATCTGCGCTTTACCGATACCCGAGGAAAAGAGCAACACGTTTCTATCCCGGCACATCAAGTTAATGCCGATTTTTTTGAAGACGGTAAGATGTTCGATGGTTCATCTATCTCAGGCTGGAAAGGCATTAACGAATCAGACATGGTATTAATGCCAGATGCTGAAAGCTTCGTACTTGATCCTTTCACTGCTGATACTACTGCTAACATTCGTTGTGACATTTTAGAACCAGCAACAATGACTGGTTACAACCGTGACCCTCGTTCAATTGCTAAGAAAGCAGAAGATTACCTTCGCTCTACAGGTATTGCTGATACCGTTTTAGTCGGTCCAGAGCCAGAATTTTTCCTATTTGACGACGTAAAATACGGCGCAGATATGTCAGGTTGTTTCTACAAGCTCGACGCTGAAGAAGCAAGCTGGAACTCAGGTAAAAGCTATGAAGGTGGTAATACCGGTCACCGTCCTAGTGTTAAAGGCGGTTACTTCCCAGTGCCTCCAGTCGATTCTTCACAAGATATTCGTAGCGCAATGTGTCTTATTCTTGAAGACATGGGGCAAGTTGTTGAAGCACATCATCACGAGGTCGCGACTGCAGGCCAAAACGAGATAGCTACACGTTTTAACACGCTAACGCTAAAGGCTGATGAAGTTCAAGTCCTTAAGTATGTTGTTCATAACGTGGCACACGCTTATGGCAAGACAGCAACCTTTATGCCTAAGCCAATCGTTGGCGACAACGGCAGCGGTATGCATGTACACATGTCACTAGGCAAAGATGGTACCAACCTGTTTGCTGGTGATAAGTACGGTGGATTGAGCGAAGTAGCTCTGTTCTTTATCGGTGGTGTCATTAAGCACGCACGTGCTATTAATGCGTTTTCTAATCCAGCAACTAACTCGTACAAGCGTCTGGTCCCACATTTTGAAGCACCTGTGATGCTGGCATATTCTGCCGCTAACCGTAGTGCTTCGATTCGTATTCCAGTAGTACCAAGCCCGAAAGGCCGTCGTATCGAGCTACGTTTCGGTGACCCAATGGCTAACCCATACCTAGCCTTCTCTGCAATGCTTATGGCTGGCCTTGACGGTATCCAAAACAAGATTCACCCAGGTGAAGCAATGGATAAAGACTTATATGATCTTCCTCCAGAAGAAGCGGCTGAAATCCCAACAGTAGCAACGTCATTAGAGAATGCGCTTGAGTGTTTGGATGCAGATCGTGAGTTCCTAACTCGTGGTGATGTATTTAGCAATGATTTCATCGACTCATATATCAAGCTAAAAACTGAAGATGTTGTCCGAGTTGCTCAAACAACTCACCCTGTAGAGTTCGAGCTTTACTACAGCTTATAATCTCTCAGTAAGATCAGATAAAAAGCCCTAATCTATTAGGGCTTTTTGCTTTTTATATTTAGACCAACTTTGACTCAACTCACGCTTTCAATTTTCCAATCTCGTTGGCGATAAGCCCCTCCATCTACTAATCTATTAAGTACATTCAACTTAATAGAATAAAGTAATGCTACGAATTACAGTCAGCCTTTTTCTTGCTCTTATCCTTACCGCTTGTAGTCATGAGCCTAAGTCACATAAAGTCACCATTGCCATCAATCCTTGGCCTGGATACGAATTGATTTACCTTGCTGAAAGTAAAGGTTTTTTTGAAGATGTTGAACTCGATTTAACATTAGTTCAAACTGCGAGTCTTTCTGACGGACAAAGAGCCTATATAAGCGGTCGTGTCGATGGGTTTGCGAGTACCATAGTTGAAGCAGTCCAAGCTCAAGAATTTGGAGGAGACCCATTAAACGTGGTCTTGTTGGCTGATTATTCCAACGGAGGTGATGTGATACTAAGTCAGGCTCCTTATCAGTCATTAAGCGATCTAAAAGGTAAGAAAATAGGCTGTGAAGTCAGCTCTCTCGGGATCTATATCTTAGCTAGAGCATTGACTGTGTATGGAATGACTTTGGACGATGTAGAAATTATAAATGTGGAGCAAGGCAATGCACTGCACTCTCTCAATGCTGGTCAAATAGATGCGATGGTGACTTACCCACCTTATTCATTCGAAATATTAAATGACTCACATCAGGTAAATCATAGAATTTTTACTACCGCAGAGATACCAAACGAAATTCTAGATACCATCTCTATCTCTAAGAAAGTGGTCAGTGAAAATCCCGATTTAATACCCAAACTTCATCAAGCTTGGCAGATGGCTTATGAATATCTCAAACAGCATCCAGTTGAAGCAGTCAAGCTAATGGCTGAACGAGAGAAAATTTCTGAAACCGAATTTAATCAATCTCTTACTGATATCTATTTGCTCAATAATATTGAACAAAAAAATCTCCTGAAAAACCAAGAAGATCTGATATCTCTGGCCCAATCAGTGTGCGATACACTCAACAAAGCAGCAGCATTTAATAGCTCATGTGACCATATAAAAACACTTTTTTATTCTGGGATCTAACATGAGTAAACACTCCATTAATCTTGAACGGAGGAGCCCTTTTATTACAAGAAGTATTGCCATAAAACTCAATTTAAGCACTCTGATTATTGGTGTGTTGATCTGCGGGATCTTAAGTGCCTACTTTGTTCAAGAGACGCAAGAGAGAATAAAGATACAAGCTAATATTGAGCTCTCGCAGATAACAGATACGTTAAAACTTGCCCTAGAAACAAATTCTCAACTATCTAACATGGTACGGGTTGTGGGTGTATTAGCGACCTATGAGAATATTGATCGCCTTTCGGTAATCAAATCATCGGACATGAAAATCAATGCTGATAGTTTAGCTCAACACAATGGCAAATTAGCTTCAAAAGTCTTCCATCCTTCTATCATGGCCTTGCTGCTTTCTCCGACAAAAAATCATAGCCAGCATTCAGGCGATTTTATCGGCCATAACTTGCACCACGCGGTTCAATTTCACTTAATCGATCCCGAAGTTAATCGTCTTAGACCTTATATTATCTATTTTAAATACGACAACACAGCGCTAGAAGCAGGGATCAAACAAAGCCGAGATAACTATCTTTTAATCGTCATTTGCGGCCTCGCATTACTCCTCGTTATCAACCTTTGGATACAGAGAGTGGTCATATTGGCTCCTCTCTCTCGGATCACCAATCAGCTTAAGCATCAAGCCAGTAACGACTCCATTCCAAAACCATTAAACAGCACGACTAAAGATGAATTCAACATACTGATTAATAGCTATAATCACTCTATTCATAAACAGCTATTACAAAAGAAAGAACTTGAAAAATCTCACCGTCATATAAAAAATATGACTAGTGTGCTTCCGGTGCATTTAGCTTATGTAGACACTGAACAAAAAATCCAATTTATTAACCGCCATAGTTTGAATTGGCTAGGTTATGACATTAATGAAGTGATAAACCACACTTGCGAAGAGATCATTCCAGCCAATCTATATAGAATCATGCAGCCTTATATCAAGCAAACGCTTAATGGTGAGTTTCTAACTTTCGACGTTGAGTTTAAACATATCAACCAGGGATACCTTCAATTTCATGTTACCCAAGTGCCTGACATTGATATTGATGGCAAAATTAACGGTTTTTTTATCTGTATTGAAGATCAAACTTTAACAAGGAACAATGAGAAGAAGTTAGAAAAATACGCTCTCGACCTTGAGTTTAATAATTGGGCTTTAGATGAGGCACGTGAAGTAGCGGAAGCAACTGCCAGAACGAAATCTGAATTTCTTGCCTGCATGAGCCACGAAATACGTACCCCAATGAATGGTGTTCTGGGCATGTTAGCCCTGTTAAGCAGAACAAAACTCGATCAAAGCCAACAGCACAATTTAGAGTTGGCACAAGGCAGCGCTAAATCTCTACTAAAACTCATTAATGACATTCTGGATTTTTCTAAAATTGAATCAGGAAAGCTTGATATTGAATCCATCGAGTTTAACTTACAACAAACTTTAGATGAACTAATACAACCCTTAGCTATTCGTGCACAAGAAAAAGATCTTGAGCTTGCACTCGATATAACTCAAATCCAGCCCGTCTATATTGTTGGCGATCCCGGACGTATCACTCAGGTACTTACCAATCTCATAGGTAATGCCATAAAATTTACACAAACTGGCAATATCAATGTCATTGGACAACTGTCATCGATGGACAATAAACACAAGCTAACTTTTACCATCGAAGATACAGGTATAGGCATGAGGGAAGATAAAATAGAAGAAGTTTTCCAGCCATTTAGTCAAGCCGACAGTTCCACAACTCGTTACTACGGTGGTACCGGTTTAGGACTCTCAATAGCAAGACAATTAAGCCAACTTATGGGAGGAGACATATCTGCAACCAGTACAGAGTTTAAGGGCAGTACTTTTACATTTGAAATAGATATAAAGCTGCCAAGCCAGACGCCAATTCACCAAAAGATATCAGCCCCCAATCTTGATAAATTACCTATTTTATTACTTAGCACCACTCCTCTTTCTGACAACATACTCGAGAATATTCTCATTGGATTAAATGCTAGGGTAACAAAACTAAACATGCCCTCTGGTGAAGATTCATTTCAGCATTGTGATTTAGACAAGCTTCAACCTAAAATCATTATCTTGAGTTTGCCAACGGGAAAGCAGGCCATTGAAGTCGTACTCTCCAAGTTGAAAGATGAGCCTTTACTCTCCCAAATCCCTACCTTACTGAATTACAGCACTATAGACGCGCCCGTTATCAGTCATTATATCAAGCAACAAATCTACGCTGGTTTTAATAAACCTATTTATCAGCCTGAGTTAATGACCTTACTCACGAATTATAGCCAAGACCAGCTCTCAATAAGTAAAGATACAGTCATTGAAAGTAACGATGATTGGCAACTAACTAAGCATTTCGGTTCCACTCAGCCTAGGTTGCTATTAGCTGAAGATAATATGGTTAATCAGTTGGTTGCAGAGGGGATCATTAATGAATTTGGACTCGAAATCGAAATAGCTAATAATGGCATCCAGGCGTTAGAACTCCTTGAAAAGTCGACTTGCGATAATCCTTATCATCTGATTTTTATGGATTGTCAGATGCCAAAGCTTGATGGCTATCAAACAACACAAAAAATACGTGCAGGTGAAGTTGGAGAAATCTACAAAACAATCCCTATCGTCGCAATGACAGCCAATGCGATGGTGGGTGATAAAGAAAAATGCCTAAACGCTGGCATGAACGACTATATCTCTAAACCTTTGGAGCCTGAACATATTAGAAAAGCCCTGTTAGCCTCTTTGGCTTATCTTATCGATGAAGATAAAATACACCATTCAGGCTAAACAAGCTTCAGTAAACGTTCCCCTTTTCCACGCTAAGAATTATATCCTAATGACGTAAGTTGACTCCAGAGATGTCCCGCTATAACGTATTTGCTAACTGTAAGAGTTTAATTATGCAAACGGATAAATTATGTGGAACGGACTTCAGGCTTATCGAACATCAATCATACTCCTCTCTGCACTTGTGATTGGCGGTACTTTAGGTCTAACACTCCCTGAGTTCGCTTTAAAATTAAAACCAATCGGTCAAATTTTTCTAAATCTACTCTTTATGATCATTGTCCCCTTGGTCGCCATTAGCGTGACTTCCTCAATTGCGCGTATGACTGATCTTAAGAAACTGGGCCTGATATTGGTCAGTATCATGCTTATCTCTATTGTTATGGCCATAATCCCTGCAGTCGGTATTATTGGGTTGGCAATGACATTTGATCCCGCACAGGGGGTGACACTGGATCTGCATCAAAGTATGCAAACAGAGCCCGGTAGCATGGATTTTGTTTCTCTATTAACCACCAATGATTTCGTTAGTTTGCTTTCAAAATCCAATATCTTAGCCTTAATTATCATGTCAGTGATCTCGGGGATAGCCATCGGCCAGTCAGGCGAAGATGGAAAACGAATCTCCTCGATGCTCGACAGCTTAAACACCGTCATAATGAAGATAGTGTCCATTCTGATGTTCGCAGCTCCGGTTGGATTAGGCGCCTATTTTGCTTCAACCATGGCCAGTCAGGATTCTGAGCTCATCGTCACTTTTGCTCGCGCTATAGGGTTATTTTTTATCGCTGCAATTATCTATCTAACACTTGGCTCCTCAATTTATGCTTGGATTGGAGGAGGAAAAGCTGGCGTTAAACTTTTTTGGAAAAATGCCATTGAACCAGCAGCAACAGCCTTAGGTACCAGCTCCTCATTGGCCAGTTTACCGGTTAATCTCAGAGCCGCAAAAAAGATGGGAATTAAAGACGAGATCGCAGATATTTGTTTGCCTCTGCTGGTGAACCTAAATAAGGGTGGCGCTTCAATGATCACAGCCCTAAAGATCATCTTTATCTATTCGCTATTAGGGCTAGAGTTTACTCCCGACGTTTTTGCCATCACTATTTTAATCTCAGTGTTATCCGCCTTTGTCATTGGAGGCGTCCCCGGCGGCGCTTTTTTAGGTGAGATATTTATCGTCACAACGCTAGGTCTTCCTTTAGAGGTGATCCCAATCTTAGTCATTATAGGCGCTGTAACCGATGCTCCTTCTACGGTGATTAATGTGGTACACGATCTTAATGCGACGCAAATTGTTAAACGCATTACTCAAAAGCGTGATCAAACAAAGATAGCTGCTACATGAAAATATCTACCTCATTTACGCTAATGGCTCTCTTCTTAGCGCTAACAGGATGTCAGATAAGTACTACTCAACCATCTAATAACGGCAATACTACATTGGCTGAAATTAGCATGCATAAGGGAATCTATATTTCGGGGCATGAAGTAAGTTCATATCAGCCTTGCGAAGAAGCATTAACCTATTGGGTCACGGCGACACCCGCAAGTGACACTCTTAATCAACTTTCAATAAGGTTAAGCGAGAGCAGAAACGCTCCTTATCAACCTATCTATATAGAATCTGAAATACACCCCGTCGATCGTAACAGCCACCCAGCATTTATCGATGGATTTGCAGCTGACTATGATGCCGTTATTGAGATAACCAATGTAACAGTACAGCTTAACGATATTCCATCAAACTGCCAGCAGGCAAAGCGAACTCATTAAAGCTCATTGGCGCGAGGGTATTTCCTTGGCAATATTGAAGTCACATTCATCAATAAAAAATCACTAGACGACCGGTCTATTTGTGATTATTCTAATCAAATGAAAAAAGATACCCAACTCACACGCCAGCATATAATCGACTCTGGCTACACGCTAATTTCCAGCAAAGGTTTCACTAATGTTGGCTTATCGCAAATCTTAAAATATGCCGATGTCCCTAAAGGATCTTTTTACCACTACTTCAAGTCAAAAGAGCAGTTTGGTGAAGAGATCATCTCCGATTACTTTACGCATTATCTTCACTCTATCGATGAACTTTTCTGCACCGATGAAGGCACCGGCTTAGATCGTTTGATGCAGTATTGGCTTCGCTGGCAAATAAACCAAAGCGATACTTGTGAGAATCAACAGTGCTTAGTCGTAAAGTTAAGCGCTGAAGTAGCAGACCTCTCCGAGTCAATGCGGATTGCATTAGATACAGGCTCATCAGCAGTGATCGACCGTATTGCAACCTGTATTGAAACGGGTATCGCAGATGGCTCTATTGCACAAATGCACGCGTTTGATACTGCTGAGATACTTTATCAAATGTGGCTAGGTGCCAGCTTACGCAATAAGTTGAGTCGTGATCCAAGAATTATTGAACGCGTATTAGATGCAACAAAGTTCCTACTCGCTCAACCGCTTCATATTGCACATTAACCAATAAAATTAGCATCCTTACTATTCTACCTTGGGCGCTATTCCCCAATTAACAAGAAGACTGATCAACAGCACAATGTTGGTCAATCAGATAGGAAAATCATGTACAGCTTTGACTATTACAACCCAACTCACATCAGCTTTGGTGAGGGTAAGATTGCCGAATTAGATAAACTCGTCCCAGTTACAGCAAAAGTATTAGTGCTATTTGGCGGCAACAGTGCCAGAAGTACTGGCACATTAGATGAAGTGAAGGCAGCGTTAGGTGAACGCAATATCGTAGAGTTTGGCGGTATTGAAGCGAACCCAACCTATGAAACCTTGATGCAAGCAGTTGCCATTGTGAAAGAGGAGAACATTGATTTTCTCCTTGCTGTAGGCGGTGGTTCTGTCATCGATGGCACTAAATTTGTTGCCGCTGCAGCCGTGTTTGCAGGTGATCCATGGGACATTTTACTCAGCTGGGGGGCTAAGGTAACTACTGCAATGCCTTTTGGTACAGTGCTCACTCTACCTGCAACCGGTTCAGAGATGAACAGCGCCAGTGTCATTACACGTAAAGAGTTTCAAGCCAAGCTCTCTTTTATGAGTAACCATGTCTTCCCTCAGTTCTCTATATTAGATCCAACTAAAACATTAACATTGCCAGAGCGTCAAGTCTCAAACGGTGTGGTCGACGCGTTTATCCACATCACTGAGCAATACCTTACTTTCCCAGTCAATGCACCAGTACAAGACAGGTTCGCCGAAGGCTTATTACAAACACTGGTAGAGCTAGGCCCACTTGCCCTCAGCCAGCCTGATAATGTTGAAGTTCGAGCTAACCTTATGTGGGTTGCAACAATGGCATTAAGTGGCGTGATTGGAAAAGGCGTCCCCCACGACTGGGCTACGCACATGATTGGCCATGAGCTGACTGCCCTCTATGACATAGATCATGCCCGTACTATCGCAATGTTGCTCCCCGGAATGCTGGACATCAGACGTGAAAGCAAGCAGGACAAGTTATTGCAGTATGGCGCGCGAGTTTGGGGAATAACTCAAGGGACTAACGATGAACGTATCGATGCAACGATTGAAAAAACCCGTGAATTCTTCGAAACCATGAAGATAAAAACACGTTTATCAGACTACCAGCTGACTAAAACCCATATCGACGAAATCATGATCCAACTTGAAAGACATGGCATGACAGCCTTAGGTGAACATCAAGAAGTTGATTTAGCCATGAGCCGCCAAATATTAGAACGCAATCTATAAATCATTAACGCTCTTAAATATCCCTTAAGAGCGTTAATACCGAAGTAATAAATCATCATGACTCCATAAAGGAACTTCAATGAACATTTTAATGGTACTAACTTCACATGATAAATTAGGCGAAACAGGTCTTAAAACAGGCTTTTGGCTTGAAGAGTTTGCAAGCCCGTATTACTGTTTTAAAGACCAGAAATTTAATGTCACTTTGGCTTCCCCAAATGGAGGACAACCACCGCTCGATCCAAATAGCGATAAACCTGATTTCCAAACCGCGGCAACAGATCGCTTCAGTAAAGATGAGAAAGCACAGTCACATCTCGCCAATACTCTTAAATTAAACACCATTAACGCAGATGATTATGACGCAGTGTTTTACCCAGGAGGTCATGGGCCATTATGGGATCTTGCTAATGACACCGACTCAATTGCCCTTATCGAAGCCTTTTATCGAACTAACAAGCCCGTCGGTTTAGTTTGCCACGCCCCTGCCGCGTTAAAAGATGTTAAAGCTGATGATGGAACTCCTTTGGTCCGTGGTAAAAAGGTCACAGGCTTTACGAACAGTGAAGAAGCAGCAGTACAGTTAACAGACATAGTGCCATTTCTTGTCGAGAATATGCTGATAAACCATGGTGCTTTATACAGTAAGGGAGATGATTGGGGGAGTTACCTGGCCATCGATAAGCATTTAGTTACAGGCCAAAATCCTGCTTCATCAGAAGCCGTTGCCAATGAAATGATTAAACAACTGAGCGCTTAAGCAATCTTGATAGACATAAAGACTAATGGCCGCACTTTCAGGTGCGGCTTTATTTTGTCATCATTTCAACACTCCCTCTGTAATAAAAATGGTCATACAAAAAACGATAGTTTTTACCATCTGTATGACTCCAAGATAAACCATTGAAAATTATAATTATTGTATTTTTATCTATGCTTAGGTTTATCTAATTCAATAGAATAGAGATGCCTCATTAATTTTCACCATGATTTTGCATTAAAAAAAAGCTAATCTTTAATAGCTTACAAATGCATAACATAGGAAAGATGATGCGCTTAACCTTAATGATTCTCCTTATTTCAGTGACTCTCATGTCTCAAGCCGCCGTTTATAAATGGATCGATAAAGATGGCAACGCTCACTACTCTGATGAACCGGTAAATAATTCACAAGTTGTGCAGTTTAAAAGTAACACTCAAAATCAAGTCACACCTTTGCCTCCGCAATCAGGCACCATGAATAGTGACAACCAAGAGGAATTAGCCCCATCAACAAAATACACCATTGGCATACAGTCCCCCCAGGAAGAAGCAACCATAAGAGACAATAATGGTGACATCACGATTATGGCGGCTATCTCACCTAATCTAAGCTCTGGAGATGTATTGGTTATCTTAATGGATGACAAAGTCATGGGAAACGCTCAAACCACATCCATTTTTAGCCTCAAAAACATTCCCCGAGGCGAACACACCTTTATTATCAAAGCTGTAGCGCAAAACGGCAGACAACTTGCATCCTCCTCACCAAGAAAGATTTATCTTCATCGAGCAATAGTGAACAACAGCAGAAAGCCAACACCGTATAACAAGGGAGGTTAACTAACTCACTAAAATATATACGGTTAGACTGTTAGTTTACTTAGAATGACTCAATAAAAGATAGTTGCAGCTTGCACCAATTTGATGCACCATTATAGTGCAACGAGTCAATAGGAACGCTAATGGACACTAAACACCTGCTCGATAATCTCGTCACTGCAGTCATGGTAATAGACGCTGATCTCAAGCTCTGCTATGCAAATGCTGCAGCAGAACAACTATTGGGAGTTGGGAGTCATCGCTTAACCGAGCATTTTCTTGCTGATAGTTTTCAAATCCTTGGTGTTAGTACAGATCTGTTATCCAATTCAATCAGAGACAATCAAGGACTCACCGTTAACACGGCCTCATTAGTCACTTTAGATAACCAGCATCATACTGTTGACGTAACACTTTCTCCTTTAGAGCAAGAGCAAGGATTAGCCCTATTAGAGCTACGTCAGGTGGATCAACAACTGCGCATTCACCAACAACTGACACTTGATGCACAACAGCAAGCAGCACAATATCTAGTGCGCAATCTGGCACATGAGATCAAAAATCCATTAGGGGGTCTTCGTGGCGCCGCACAGTTATTATCGAGAGAACTGCACGATCCTCAACTTAATGAATTTACCGATTTAATCATTGAACAAGCTGATAGGCTAAGAAACTTAGTCGACCGTTTACTTGGGCCACAAAAGCCAACTAAACATAGCCTGCACAATATTCATGAAGTGATTCAAAAGGTGCTAAAACTCGTCACCATGGCTATCCCTTCAAACATTACCTTAGAGCAAGATTACGATCCTTCGATTCCTGATATTCAAATGGATCCAGAACAGTTGCAACAGGCAGTGCTAAATATCCTCCAAAATGCGATACAAGCACTGGATATTCAGGGAGGGAATATATTGATAAAGACTCGTACACAACATCAAGTAACGATAGGCACTCTAAGACACAAAATCGTCATCGCGCTATCAATCATTGATGACGGCCCAGGTGTAAAACCAGAACTCCTCGATACACTTTTTTATCCCATGGTAACCGGTAGAGATAATGGTTCAGGACTTGGCTTATCTATTGCGCACAACTTTGCCAGATTGCATGGCGGAAGAATTGATTGCCAATCTAGTTCAGCGGGAACCGATTTCACCATTTTGCTTCCCATTGAAAATAGATAACAGATGAATAACTTTAACATCAGCGTAATAAAGCGAGAGGAAAAAAGAGTATGAAAGAACAAGTATGGGTACTCGATGATGATAGCTCTATTCGCTGGGTCGTTGAACGAGCACTAAAAAGCGCTAACATTAGCAGTGCGAGTTTTGCAGCCGCTGAATCTTTATGGGATGCACTAGAACTCAGTCAACCCAAAGTGATTATTTCCGATATTAGAATGCCGGGTACTGATGGATTAAGTCTACTTGAACGTATCAAAGTGCACTACCCTGAAATCCCCGTCATCATAATGACAGCTCACTCAGATCTTGATAGCGCCGTCAGCGCATACCAAGCAGGAGCATTTGAATACCTACCCAAGCCATTCGATATCGATGAGGCAATAACACTCGTTGAAAGAGCCCTCACCCACTCTAACGAACAAGCCATTAAGCAGCCTGAAGAGCTTAGTGTTAAAGCGCCCGAGATCATTGGTGAAGCTCCTGCGATGCAGGAAGTGTTTAGGGCTATCGGACGCCTATCACGCTCCTCTATAAGCGTCTTAATCAATGGGCAATCAGGAACAGGCAAAGAGCTTGTCGCCAGTGCGTTACATAAGCACAGCCCACGTAAAGATAAGCCCTTTATTGCCATTAATATGGCCGCGATCCCTAAAGACCTGATTGAATCAGAGTTATTTGGTCATGAGAAAGGGGCTTTTACTGGTGCAGGTGCAGTAAGACAAGGTCGATTTGAGCAAGCAAATGGTGGCACGCTTTTCTTAGATGAGATTGGGGATATGCCACTTGATGTCCAAACCCGTTTATTGCGCGTATTAGCCGATGGACAGTTCTATCGAGTCGGAGGTCACTCTCCGGTTAAAGTGGATGTTAGGATCATCGCAGCGACTCACCAAGATCTAGAGCTACTAGTGCAAAAGGGAGCCTTCAGAGAGGATCTATACCATAGATTAAATGTGATACGCGTTCACTTACCCGCATTATCACAGCGCAGAGAAGATATCCCACAGCTCGCACGACACTTCCTGAACTCAGCAGCGAAAGAGATAGAAGTCGAAGCTAAAACTCTAACAAAAGAGACAGCAGAAAAACTCTCTCAGCTCCCTTGGCCTGGGAATGTAAGACAACTAGAAAATACCTGTCGATGGTTGATGGTCATGGCCTCAGGCCAAGAGATTCTCCCCCAAGATCTGCCACCAGAGCTACTCAAAGATCAAACTAAAAGCAGACAAACTCAAACTGGAGAAGGCGCTGATTGGGAAGAGTCACTAAAAATCTGGATAAATGACCGACTCCAAGAGGGCGAAAGCGATCTTCTCACAGAAGTCCAACCCGCATTTGAACGCATACTACTAGAAACAGCCTTAGCCCACACCAATGGTCATAAGCAAGAAGCGGCTAAACGACTCGGATGGGGACGAAATACTTTAACCAGAAAGCTCAAAGAGCTTTCTATGGATTAAAAGCAATCAATATAAGGCATTAAATTTCAAGCTAAGCCTACTCACAAGAGTAGGCTTTTCTATACCTAGAGAAAATCACAAATGAGTAATACCAATCAGTAATGAGTTGTGATCTAATAGATACACCACAAACCACCAGTATCCCTCTTTGAAAAATTACACAGCAGAAGAGATCTTGGCCCTATCTAGAGCTGAAAAGGAACCCCGTAAAAGGATCCGATTGTTGGCAGTGTCTCTATTTTTAGAAGGACACCGCCGGAATGAAGTCGCCAATAGACTTAAAGTTGCCAGGGGCAGTGTTAATACATGGGTAGCAAAATATCTTGCTCATGGCCTTAAAGGCTTGGATGCTAAAAAGAATAAAGGTAGAGATAGCTATCTTACAACACGGCAAAAGCAACAACTTAGCACCTATATCGAATCAAATAGCATGAAAAACTCTGGTGGCAGACTGACAGGCGATGACATCCGAAAACATATTCAGCACTATTTCGATGTTGATTATCACCCTAACGCTATTTATAAACTATTAACTCAGCTCAACTTTAGCTGGATAACCAGCCGTTCCAAGCACCCCAAACAGTCACCTGAAGCCCAAACGGCTTTTAAAAAAGTTCCAACTGGAAACGATCCTTAACATCCCAGGTAGCGTAGCACTTGAACAGGTCGATATTTCGTTTCAGGATGAGGCTCGCTTTGGGCAACAAAACACAACGACACGTTTGTGGGCGAGAAAAGGGACCCGTCCTAGGGCGGTGCGTCAGCAACAATTTAAATATGTTCATTTCTTTGGCGCTGTTTGCCCGCAAACAGGAGAGACTGAAGCGTTAATTACGCCATACCTAAGTAAGGATATTATGCGTCAACATCTATCACTGATATCCCAAAGAACAAAGCCTGGTAGACACGCGGTTGTTGTTATGGACGGTGCAGGCTGGCACACCGATGATATCGCGGATGAATTTAACAATTTGAGTATCATCAAGTTACCCCCGTACTCGCCAGAGCTAAATCCGATAGAACAAGTATGGAGCTGGTTAAGACAGCATCATCTTGCTAATCGCAGTTTCAAAGGTTATGAGAATATAGTGGATGCTTGTTCGATTGCTTGGAATTACTTTATCAGTGACTCAAAGAGGGTGATGTCATTATGCCGAAGAGACTGGGCAATTATGACTAAGTGTTAAGATGGACCGGTATTAGTGATATCAATAAGGGAATAACCATTATCCTCAATCACTGCCTTGTTCAGCTATCCAACGGGGGCTCTGAAACGACCATCTTGAGGTGGCTTGGGTATAATAAGCCCCTTCCACCCTCTAGTGACTCTTCACATTAAACCTGCCAATATCAGTCTCAAATAACATCAATTTAATCTGGCACAATTGTGAATGTCGATAAGCTTCCTAATCTAGGCCCTAAGTCTACAGCTTGGTTAAATAACATAGGGATTTACACTCGCGCTGAACTGCACGCTGTTGGTCCTATAACCGCCATGATAAGGCTAGAGCGTGCAGGACATACATCGAGTTTAAATATGTTATACGCCTTGGTCGGTGCGCTTGAGGGAGGGCATTGGCAAGAGATAGCTCACACTCGCAAAGGAGAATTAGTGTTGGCACTTGATGCAGCAAGGGAACTAGAAAAGCTTAACTTCTAGATAGAGTAAATAATGATTGCCACGGTTAACATTTCCCCATTAAAAAGCCCCGTAATGCTTAACGCATTGACGGGGCTTTTGTTATCAACTTAATCAGTAAACTGAGCTAAGTGATTAATCTTTATTTTCAGTGTCTCTGTCCATGTTTTCAGTCGTCTCAAGCCAAAGGGCATTGATAATTCCGAATGAACACGCCAGTAATACACCAAGTATCCAAGCAAAGTACCACATAGTGTCGGCTCCTTATTAGTATAGTGACGTCTTGTTATTATCAATGAAGCTACGAGATAAACGACCAAACATCTTCATGTAAGTGTACACAGTGTAACTCAGTACAATTGGTATAAAGATAATCGCAGCCCACGTCATCACAGTTAACGACATTTCACTTGCTGTTGCATCCCACATAGTCAAACTTACATTTGGCTCGAGTGAAGATGGCATAACAAATGGGAACATGGCAGACCCGCACGTTAAGATCACAGCAGCAATTGCCAATGAACTGAACAAGAAGGCAAAACCTGAACGATTTAAACGACTTGTTAACAATACTAAAATTGGCATCAGTAATCCCAATACAGGGAACATCATCGTCACTGGATACTTATCGTAGTTTGCTAACCAAGCGCCTGCTTGAATCTCAACCGTTTTAAGGGTCGGATCTGAAATACCATAGGTACTTAAAGTAGAGGTGATCACATATCCATCGATACCATTCACCAACCAAACACCCGCAGCACCAAAGCAGACAAACAGTATGATAGAAAGAACTTGAGAAGCATTAGCTGCACGTGCTCGCAACTCCCCTTCTGTCTTCATCTGTAGCCAAGTGGCACCTTGCATCATAAACATGCTGACACAGACAATACCCGCAAGCAGACCAAATGGATTCAACAGACCGAAGAAACCACCATGATAAGTTGCACGTAAGTACTCATCAAAGTTGAATGGCACACCTTGAAGCAAGTTACCAAACGCGACACCTATGATCAGCGGCGGCACAAAACCACCGATAAACAATGCCCAATCCCATGACCTGCGCCATCTTGGATCTTCAATTTTAGAACGGTAATCAAAGCCAACAGGACGAAGGTACAAGGCAAACAGTACCAACATCATCGCGACATAGAATCCCGAGAATGAAACGGCGTAAACCATAGGCCAAGCAGCAAACAATGCGCCACCCGCTGTGATTAACCACACCTGATTGCCATCCCAGTGAGGGGCTATCGAGTTGATCATAATACGGCGCTCAGTATCATCTTTACCTATGATAGGCAAAAGTGCACCAACACCCATATCGAAACCGTCTGTGACAGCAAAACCAATGAAGAGCACGCCAATTAGCACCCACCAGATCAATCTTAACATTTCATAATCAAACATAATCAGATCTCCACTTAGGCTTCAAGGTTTTCAAAATGATAACGGCCAGTCTTCAAACAACTAGGACCTTGACGAGCGAACTTAATCATCAAGTAAGCCTCGATAACAAGTAGCACAGTGTAGAATAAAGAGATCGATATGATACTGAACCAAAGATCATTGACTGACAGACTCGACGCTGACATAAAGGTCGGCAGCACTTCAGAGATGGTCCAAGGTTGACGACCATATTCAGCCACAAACCAACCACACTCAATCGCAATCCAAGGAAGAGGTAAGCTAAATAGCGCCGCTTTTAATACCCAAGGCTTCTCTTCAATTTGATGACGTGTGCTCTGCCAGAATGCCGCAGCGAATACCAGTAGCATCACCATACCGGCACCAACCATGACGCGGAACGACCAGAACATAGGTGCGACACTAGGAATTGAATCTTTAGCAGCTGCAACAATTTGCTCTTCTGTCGCATCAACGACATTATCAGTGTAACGCTTTAGCAAGAAGCCATAACCTAAATCGACTTTCGCCTCTTCAAATGCAGCTCTTAGCTCAGGCGTTTCATTGCCCGCACGCAGTTCAGTTAACATGCCATACGCTTTCATACCGTTACGGATACGTACTTCATGCTCAGCAATCAGGTCGTGAATACCTGTTACCTGCTCATCTAATGAACGCGTCGCAATGATGCCCATGGCGTAAGGTATTTTGATGGCATAATCAGTTTCCATCGTCTCTTGATTTGGAAAACCAACGACCGTAAACGCTGCTGGTGCAGGTTCTGTATGCCATTCAGCTTCAATTGCAGCTAATTTAACGCGCTGCGCTTCACCGACTTTATAACCAGATTCATCACCCAGTACGATAACAGACAGAATTGACGCCATACCAAAGCTTGCCGCTATCGCAAAAGAGCGACGTGCAAATGGTAAATCACGTTTCTTAAGAATGTAGTAAGAGCTAATCGCGAGTACAAACATGGCACCAGCGACATAACCTGATGCAACCGTGTGAACGAACTTCACCTGTGCAACAGGGTTAAACACGACATCTGCGAAGCTTGTCATCTCCATGCGCATGGTTTCGTAGTTAAAGACAGACCCGACAGGGTTTTGCATCCAACCATTGGCAACCAAGATCCACAAAGCCGACATATTTGAGCCTAAAGCTACCAGCCAAGTAACGGCTAAATGTTGACGCTTGCTAAATCGATCCCAACCGAAGAAGAACATACCAACTAAAGTAGATTCAAGGAAGAAAGCCATTAATCCTTCGATGGCCAGCGGCGCACCGAAAATATCCCCTACATAGTGGGAATAGTAAGACCAGTTTGTACCAAACTGAAACTCCATGGCAAGACCAGTGGCCACACCAAGAGCAAAGTTAATACCGAACAACTTACCCCAAAATTTGGTCATGTCTTTATAGATCTGCTTATCAGTCATCACATAAAGTGATTCCATGATCGCTAGCAGAAAGGCGAGACCCAAAGTTAAGGGAACAAACAAGAAGTGATACATAGCCGTCATCGCAAATTGAAAGCGCGATAACTCAACAACCTCTTCTAAAATCATTAGTGACTCCTTAGGTGGTACATCCTTAAAACCATGAGTAGATCCCCATCTTTCATAGCTAAGGCCTATTTAGGAATATAGTTTTAATCGTATTTAACGCTTTTTAGCGGTATCGACGGTTAAACTGCATATTTTTATTCATTGACCGAGTTTTCAGACTATCGCCTATTCTCGATCAGACTTTTTTGACCGTTCTCACAAAAAAGCAATAAATTGTGACAAAGGCATAGAAAAAACAGTAAAAAACTAGCTAGAGGCTAATTTTCAGTTACTTAACTCGATTTTACTAAGCTTTCACCCCTGTTTTATACCATTCAAAATTGATTCAAATCAATCAAACACTCCGCTTAAAACGGGTTTTGTGGTTAAGGGCTAGTTCAACGCACAAGAGTCTTGACAAAAGTACCAAGCATGATAGGAGTGCCATGAAATTGATAATAGATAGACTTTTACTTAGTTTAATAAGATAACAATCGAAACTACTGCTAAACACACACTCAAACTTCCGAACGCATCAAATTTATTACAACCAGATAAAAATAAAAATAAACCGCAAGTAACTGTACAAAAAGAATAAACACAAAAATTAAACATATTTAAAACATAAAATAACACACTGAAGGATTAGTTTTAATAATGATAAATTATAATTTTTCTCGTTTGAGCATTTTGACGTTCCAGCATATCATTCGTCCTGTGTTAAGGAGACGGTTCGTTAATCCGGTGAAGTTGCCCGGCACAACCAAACTCCGCTCACATCACTTAAATTACTGTGTGGAGAGACCCAAATGAGAAACCTATTCGATCGTCTAGTAAACAGCTACAAGCGTGTTTTCGTTGAACTTTATACAGCTAGAGAGCTATAAAATAGCTTTTTAGTACGCAAGTTTTACTTGAAGTTTTGTTAGCGCAAAGCGGCCACCTGACTCAATGAGTTAGGTGGCTTTTTGCTATCTAGCATCAAATAAATCCATTACCACCATCTTACTTTAGCCACCCCTTATATACTATAGTAGTCAATTAATCTCTCATAGTAAGGGATTTAAACACTTGAATAGCTTATTCCACTCAAATCCCTATTAATCTAAATTTAGTGTCTACTTATGCTCAAAATGATGCGTAAACCGTTAGTTATATTGATTTTATCTATGGTATTTAATCAAAAAAAAAGAGCATCGAAAAATTCGACGCTCTTTTTTTTCATCTTAGTTTAAGTATCCCTTAATTTAGCTAACGTCTACTTAACCTTTGCTTGTTTAATGATAAACCTTAGGCTCAAGAGGTATTCCCAGCCTATAAACAAGGTTCAGAGATACCAATTAAGGTATCTCACCACTGATTAACCAATCTCAACACGTGCATTTCTAAACATTCTCATCCAAGGACTATCCTCACCCCAAGCATCTGGATGCCATGAGTTAGCCACAGTCCTGAATACACGCTCTGGATGCGGCATCATGATCGTCACTCGACCATCAGAGCTTGATAGTCCAGACAATGCATTAGGCGAACCGTTAGGGTTCTGAGGATACTGAGTTGCTATCTCCCCTTTACCATTAACATATCTCAAAGCAATCGTGCCAGACGCTTCAGCAGCGGCTAACGCTTGATCTGAGATAAACTCGGCACGACCTTCACCATGAGACACAGCGATAGGCATACGCGAACCTTCCATTCCCTGAAGGAACAAAGAGGGACTCTTCTGCACTTCAACTAAACTAAAGCGTGCTTCGAAACGCTCAGAGCGGTTACGTACAAACCTAGGCCAGTGCTCAGTGCCAGGGATAATATCTTTTAGGGTTGATAACATCTGACAGCCATTACACACACCTAACGTTAAGCTGTCGTCTCGTTCAAAGAACTGACTGAACTGCTCACGAGCACGACTGTTAAACAGGATAGACTTAGCCCAACCTTCACCCGCGCCTAATACATCACCATAAGAGAAACCACCACAAGCCGCTAAGCCTTGGAAACCCTCTAAAGTAATACGTCCACTGAGAATGTCACTCATATGCACATCGGTACTTTCAAAGCCTGCACGATTAAACGCTGCAGCCATCTCTAAGTGTGAGTTAACGCCCTGCTCACGCAAGATAGCCATTTTAGGTGCAACACCTTTTAAGATGTACGGTGCAGCAACGTCTTCGCTTGGGTCAAATTTAAGATCAACGGTCAAACCAGGGTCGTTAGCATCTTGCTTAAGTGCGAACTCTTCGTTAGCGCACACAGAATTATCACGTAAAGACTGCATTTGGTGCGTCGTTTCAGCCCAAATTGTTCTCAATGCTGTACGCGATTCAGCAAAAAGCTCACGCTCACCATCACAAATGGTGATCTTATCTTCTTGTGTCAGCGTACCAATGGCATGACAAGCAACACCAGCAGCGACGAATTTAGCTTGAATCGCCTCGCTTTGTGCACTGCTCACCTGCAACACACCACCAAGTTCTTCGTTATATAAACGCTCTATATCCGTGCCCGAGATAGAGGATAGATCGATTGACAACCCAGTGTGACCGGCAAAGGCCATCTCCACTAGCGTCGTAAATAAACCACCATCACTACGGTCATGATAAGCAATGACTGAACGCTCACGAACAAGCGGTTGCATCACTTCAAAGAAACCACGCAGTAAACTCGCATCTTCAAGATCCGGGGCAGTATCACCAAGCTCACCGTAGACCTGAGCCAAACATGACCCCCCTAAGCGGTTATGACCAGCGCTTAAATCCACCAGTAAAAGTTCAGTGTCACCTTTATCAGTACGCAATTCAGGCGTCACTGTATTACGAATATCTTGTACTGCGCCAAATGCGGTAATCACCAAAGACATAGGAGAAGTGACGGCTTTCTCTACGCCATTGTCTTCCCAAGCCGTCTTCATCGACATCGAGTCTTTACCAACCGGAATAGTCAGATCTAACTCAGGACATAACTCTTCACCAATCGCTTTAACCGCTTCATAAAGACCCGCGTCTTCACCAGGGTGACCCGCTGCTGACATCCAGTTTGCAGAAAGCTTAACGCGCTTGAACGAGCCAATATCTGCACCAGCAATGTTCATGATTGATTCTGCTACAGCCATACGAGCCGATGCGCCAAAGTCCAACAAGGCTAACGGGGTACGCTCACCTAGTGACATGGCTTCACCAGTGTAAGAGTCATAGCTTGCTGCTGTTACGGCACAATCTGCAACAGGAATTTGCCAAGGACCTACCATCTGATCGCGATTAACAAGGCCGGTTACACTTCGATCGCCAATCGTAATAAGGAAGGTTTTCTCAGCAACCGTAGGTAAGCGCAGTAGACGATGTGCGGCTTCTTTTATTTCAATTTTATCTTGGTCTAACTGAGGAGAGACAGCTTTAATCGTCACCGCTTCACGACTCATCTTAGGCGCCTTGCCCAAAAGAACCTCTAAAGGCAGGTCAATAGGCTTATCACCAAAGTGCTCATCGGTTAAAGTCAGGTGACGTTCTTCAGTTGCCACACCAACCACTGAGAATGGCGCACGTTCACGCTCACAAATAGCGGTAAACACGGCAAGATTTTCAGGAGCAACCGACATAACATAACGTTCTTGAGACTCGTTACACCAGATCTCAAGCGGGCTCATTCCTGGCTCATCTGAAAGCACGTTTCTCAATTCAAAGTTAGCACCACGACCACCGTCGTTGACTAGTTCAGGGAAAGCATTTGATAGACCACCAGCACCCACATCATGGATAAACTGGATTGGGTTTTTGTCACCCATCTGCCAACAGCGATCGATCACTTCCTGACAACGACGTTCCATCTCAGGATTTTCACGTTGCACTGAAGCAAAATCGAGATCTTCACTAGACTCACCAGACGCCATTGAAGAAGCTGCACCACCGCCTAGACCGATATTCATTGCAGGGCCACCGAGTGCGATTAATTGCGCACCGACAGTGATCTCGCCTTTTTGAACATGTTCGCCACGAATATTACCTAGACCACCAGCCAACATAATGGGTTTATGGTAACCACGGACTTCTACGCCATTATGGCTGCAGACTTCCTGCTCATAAGTTCGGAAATAACCCAGTAAGGCTGGACGACCAAATTCGTTGTTAAACGCAGCGCCACCCAATGGGCCTTCGGTCATGATATCCAGTGCAGTAACAATACGCTCAGGTTTGCCGTAGTCGGCTTCCCAAGGTTGCACAAATCCTGGAATTTTTAAGTTTGAAACACTAAAACCAGTCAATCCTGCTTTAGGCTTAGAACCACGGCCAGTGGCACCTTCGTCACGAATTTCTCCGCCAGACCCCGTTGCAGCACCCGGATATGGGCTAATTGCCGTTGGGTGGTTATGGGTCTCTACTTTCATTAAGATATGCATTGGCTCAGTATGATAAGCATAAACACCATTGTCTTCAGGGAAGAAACGGCCAGCTTCATAGCCTTCCATTACCGCGGCATTATCTTTATAAGCAGACAAGACACCATCAGGTGTCTTCTCAAAGGTATTCTTAATCATCTTGAACAAAGATTTTGGCTGAACTTCACCATCAATAGTCCAATCAGCATTAAATATTTTATGACGGCAATGCTCTGAGTTCGCTTGGGCAAACATCATCAGCTCAATGTCATTTGGGTTACGACCTAGCGCGATGAAATTTTCAACAAGATAATCTATCTCGTCATCAGCAAGTGCCAAGCCTAAATCATTATTTGCTTTCTCAAGTGCGCCTCGACCAGCACCCAAAACATCAACGGTGTTGAACTCTTTAGGCTCTGTATGTGCAAACAAGACCTTGGCATCATCAAAGGTGCTTAGCATCACTTCGACCATGCGATCATGGATTAGGCCATTCAGTGTTTTTTGTTGTTCAATGCTCAGTACATCAGACTCAACATAGTAAGCAACACCACGCTCTAAGCGTTTAATCTTGTTAAGACCACAGTTGTGCGCAATATCAGTCGCCTTCGATGACCAAGGTGAGATAGTGCCTGGACGTGGGGTCACAAAATGAAGTGAACCTTGTGGTGCATGCGCTTCAATAGCGGGACCATAAGTGAGGAGTTTGGCAAGTTGCGCTGTTTCACTCTTATCGAGGGATTCAGACAAATCGGCTAAATGGATATATTCAGCATAAATACCACTCACTGGAAGTGATTCACTGTCAAAAGCTTCCATTAGTTTTTGAACTCTAAATGCTGATAAAGCAGGGGCTCCGCGGAGGATCTCCATCACGTCATGTCACCTTATTAATTATAATTGCAGGGTCAGATCTGGCGCTATTATAGGGAAATATTTCTGACAAATCACTCCTAGTATTTTGTCGAAAACAGTGTTTGCTGACAAATACAAACAAACACAAATATCGGGCCATAAATGCTTTAATTGAGAAGAAATGGTGTAATTCTGGCTATTTAACAACCAATAATGCCTCAAGTGGTTATATCTCATGTTTTACTAATCGAATTGATTTCGTAAAAATAGCCGTTAACGGAAAATATTGAGCACGGACAAGGAGAAATTTAGACCATAATATAGACAGTGATTCATCCTTACTTCCACCCTCTTTCATAATAACTTCTGCCAAAAATTTGGTTTAACGCGACATATGATATAATCGACTGCTTGCCCAAGGAAATGGGCTCGATAATGGGTATTAAACTTTGGTGACTATGAAGAAAATCTTGCTTGTTTTACTGACTCTGACATTAGTGGCTTCCTGCCAGAGAGTCACTGTGGAGAGCACAAAGCTGGCACCTAAGGCCATTAAGAAAACGGTACTCAATGTCGGAACCCTCTACGGTTCACAAATCTACGTCACTACCGGGCAAGGTGAAGCAGGCTTCGATTATGAGATGGCCAACCTCTTTGCTGATTACCTCGATCTTGAACTAGAGATGAAGCCCTACTCAAATATTAAAGAGCTTTATCAAGCGCTCAATAAAGGCGAGATTGACCTTATTGCTGCAGGACTCGCCGACACTAAAACTCGTAGGGAAAATTTCCGACTCGGGCCACCTTTATATCGAGTCAACCAAGTCCTCGTCTATAAGCAGGGAACACCACAACCTAAAGATATTTCACAACTCGACGATGACATTACCGTGATCGCTGATTCTTCATTTGTTGAAACGTTAGCCCAGCTACAAAAAATGTACCCTGAACTTGTGTGGGATCAAGAAAAAGAGAAAGACAGTGATGAGCTTTTGGCCATGATAGCCAGAGGGGACATTACTTATACGATTGCCGACTCAACCACCTTTGAGATCAATCGCCGTTATCTACCTGAGCTCAGAGCGGGCCCAATTCTGAAAGAGAAACAAGCCATTGTCTGGCTGCTTCCGGCACAAAACAGCGACAAATTGATGAGTGAACTACTCAACTTTTGGCATGAAGAGAAGCTTGATGGCACCCTAGCCCACCTTGATGAAAAATACTTTGCCCATGTAAAACGCTTCGATTATGTCGATACCCGAGCATTCCTTAGAGCCATCGATAATAAACTACCAAAATATAAAGAACGTTTTCAACATTACGCAGGTGATCTTGATTGGAGAAAACTAGCCGCCACCGCCTATCAAGAATCACATTGGAACCCTAATGCTCGCTCTCCAACAGGCGTTAGAGGCTTAATGATGTTGACCCTGCCAACAGCAAAGCAAATGGGAATTGAAAATCGTCTCGATGCAGAGCAAAGCATTAAAGGTGGGGCAAAATACCTGAGTAATATTCTTAATCGACTACCCGATTCGATACCAGAGAATGAGCGAATGTGGTTCGCTTTAGCCTCCTACAATATTGGTTACGGTCACGTGGAAGATGCCCGTAAACTTGCTGATTCAATGGGATTAAATCCAAGTGCTTGGCGAGATCTAAAAGAAGTACTTCCTTTATTACAGAAACGAAAATACTATAAGCAAACACGTTATGGATATGCCCGCGGTAACGAGGCAGTTCATTATGTCGATAATATTAGACGCTACTATGATACCTTGGTCTGGGTCGACAATCAGAATATGTTATTGGAAGACGAACAGGCCTTAATAGAAGAATCACAGCTTGCAGAGCAGTTAGGGCAAGAAGTACAGGAGTTATCTGGCGCTCAACCTCAATAACAAAAAGGAACAGCCAATGAAAAAAAGAACCATTAACAATGTATCCGCAAGACGTCGGTCTCAATTGAAGTTAAAACATCAACGAACCTTAAACAGACAAAAGCAGTTTTTCGTCTTTCTTCAGCCTTCTACCTAGTACCATCATTTGAGATTAACTGCCCAAATGCAGTTAATCTACTAAGCCCGTGCCACACTACTTAACTTCATTATTCAAAGTGTCGTTATTCAATGCATCACGTTTCAACTGTTGCTTAAGCACTTTCTTCTCTTTACGACGTCGTCTGAAAAACAAACTCAGCTGTTCACCGCACTCTTCAGCTAAAACCCCTTGGATCACTTCTAGCTGATGATTAAATGCTGGATGACGCACTAGATCGAGCACGGTACCTGCAGCGCCAGTTTTCGCATCATTAGCCCCAAAGACTAAACGCGACACACGCGAGTGAACCATCGCGCCTGCGCACATAGCACAAGGCTCTAAAGTGACATATAAAGTGGTGTCTAATAGGCGATAGTTTTCTAATATTTTGCCCGCCTGACGCAAACACTGCATCTCAGCATGAGCTGATGGATCATGTGATCCAATGCAAAAATTAAAACCTGTGCTGATGACTTCATCATCTTTAACCAGTATGGCACCCACGGGCACCTCACCTTTCTCTTCGGCTTTTTCGGCCATATCCATTGCCATTTTCATATAATGAATATCGCGTTCTAACTGTGACAAGTTACACCTCAAACTCTTATGCTCAGACAACTGCCTTGGCTTTAACCTTGATTAACATTATACCCTTTCAATCCCACTCAGAATAAATATATTACCGCTTTCTTTAGGGATCGCTATAAAGCCCCTAGCCAGTTAACTCGTTCGATACGAGAACCAAAGAATCGAGCGCCTTGAAGAGTATGATGCCCATAATCATAAAACAGTTTTTGATAACTCTCCGTGATGGCGTAACACACCTCTTTACTCCTATCACACACATAATCCATACGGTCGAGCACAACGACCTGTTTATATTTCATCGTAATGTCATCAATCTTACTATTCAGCTGTTTTCTGAACTGACCAGGATCACGGTGCTGAAATTGCTGAAAATGCTTGTTATTCACTTTCTGTATATCACTGGCGGTAATATTCTCAGCACCCTCATTTTGAAGAAGCAAGTTAAACAAGAAGTCAGCATAGGTTCGATGGCCAAACTCTTCAAATTCATAAATATTCTTAACTAAAGAGACCTTCTTTCCATCTTCAATCACCTGTTCTATCACAGAGCCAAACACTTCAATATCCTGTGTTTTATACTGGGAAACAAACATGATCACATCAGCCGCACCGTAATTTGGAGAGTCGAATAATCGTTTATCTAGATTAAAAATTTCAGAACCAAAGCGCGCGATTTGAAACTGCTCCATGGTCTGCCCACTGCTGGTTAATACATTGAATATATCTTTAGAATGTGAATTGCCTACAATCAGCAAACGCACTCTGGGATCGGCATCGTCGAACCACAACGTTGTATCGAAGGCATTATTATCGACGCCATACTCCGCATCACCGCTAAGCGCCCTTAGCTGACTCCAACTTTCAGCCCCTAATTCGCGGTTATCAGGCTGATACTCTCCCACCTTAAGTTGGGCATAGATCTCGCGGGATTTAAAGCCATCACTTAGGTTTAAAAGGCTGCCACCGATAAGAAAGATACTCGTAGTCACTCCGGTAAACGTAAACACAAATCGGCGGCTATAAGCACTTTTATTTCGAAATGGTTTCTCCACAAAGCGCCAACTCAAATAAGCAAGCACTAATACTCCCACGCATAAGCTCAACATAAGTCCTGCAGACGGGTCGGTAAAGCTACGGTATTTTACAAAAGCAAAAATGGGCTGATGCCATAGATAAGCGCTGTAACTTATCAGCCCAATTCCAACAAAGATTTTTTGACTTAATATGCGATTAACTAAGGTGCCCTGCTGAGCAAACACAATGATAAGGACTGTGCCCACCGTCGGCACTAAGGCATATAAACCAGGGAAAGGGATGGATTCATCATAAGCAAAAATGGCAAAACAGATTAAGGCAAGTCCTGACAGACTCAAGACATTATTCAAGCCAATATAAGCGGTATTCGGCGTGTGTCGGCTCAAGTAAAAAGCAGCAAAGACCCCAATTAATAACTCCCAACCCCGCATAGGCAGAAGATAGAAAGCGGCGGTCGGCATCTTGTATGAGCCCCACTCTCCCAACGCTAAGCTTAATAAAAACACCACAAAGAGCACTGTCACTATCCAGGTTTTGCCCATGCGCCAGGTAAACATCAAAAACAGTGGGAAGAAGATGTAATATTGCTCCTCAACAGCCAAACTCCAAGTATGCAGCAAGGGTTTTAGCTCAGCCGCAGTATCAAAGTAATCACTCTCGAGCCAGAATAGGATGTTTGAGGAGAAAGTAGACACGGCCAAAATGCTTTGAATAAAATCTTTCATGTCTACCGGCATCAAGTAAAGCCAAGCAAATGGGAAACAAGCCGCCATCACAAAAAAGAGCACAGGCATAATCCGCCTCGCCCTGCGCTCATAAAAATTAACCAGACTAAACCTGCCCTGCTCCATCTCAACAAGTATGATGCTGGTGATCAGATACCCACTGATAACAAAAAAGACATCAACACCGACAAAGCCACCACTAAAAATATGGAATCCTGCGTGGAACAAGATAACAGGGATCACTGCCAAAGCTCGTAAGCCATCAATTTCCGGACGATATTTCAATATCAAACCCACCCTAATTTTTTAACTTTAATGTTGATTTTTTAAGTATATGAAAGGTTTGAAGGCTTCGCGATTAAAGAGATTAGACAGGAGGGAAACTACAGGCATAAAAAAGGGTTAGTGAAATACACTAACCCTTTTATTTAACTAACAGTGAAGATTCACTTTAGTTGATTATTCCCACTCAATAGTGGCAGGTGGCTTACCTGATATATCATAAACAACGCGAGAGATGCCATCGACTTCATTGATAATACGGTTCGATACACGACCGAGGAAATCATAAGGAAGATGTGCCCAATGAGCTGTCATAAAGTCAATGGTCTCAACAGCACGCAATGAGACGACCCAATCGTATTTACGGCCATCACCCATCACGCCAACTGAGCGTACAGGAAGGAAAACAGTAAATGCTTGGCTCACTTTGTTGTAAAGGTCGGCATTGTGCAGCTCTTCGATAAAGATAGCGTCAGCAAGACGAAGTAGATCGCAATACTCTTTCTTCACCTCACCTAATACACGTACACCTAGACCAGGGCCAGGGAACGGGTGACGATAAAGCATGTCATAAGGTAGACCTAGCTCTAGACCAATCTTGCGCACTTCATCTTTAAACAATTCACGCAATGGCTCAACCAGTCCCATCTCCATATCATCTGGCAATCCGCCAACGTTATGGTGTGATTTAATCACATGAGCTTTACCGGTTGCGCTGCCTGCAGATTCAATCACATCTGGGTAGATAGTGCCTTGAGCAAGCCATTTGGCATTAACACACTTCTTAGATTCTTCATCGAAAATCTCGACAAACACACGGCCGATAATTTTACGTTTAGCTTCAGGTTCAGCTTCACCTTTCATCGCATCTAAAAAGCGATTTTCAGCATTCACATGGACAATATTAAGTCCGAAGTGATCGCCAAACATATCCATCACTTGCTCTGCTTCATTAAGACGCAGTAAGCCATTGTCGACAAATACACAGGTCAACTTGTCACCGATAGCACGGTGAAGCAACATAGCAACAACTGATGAATCAACACCACCCGATAAGCCCAAAATCACTTCATCGTCACCAATCTGTAGCTTCAGCTTTTCGATTGCATCTTCGATAATTGATGATGGTTTCCAGTTCGCTTCACACTGACAAATGTCCAGTGCAAAATGCTCAAGCATACGCTTACCCTGACGAGTATGTGTCACTTCAGGGTGGAACTGTACGCCGTAGAATTTTTTATCTTCGTTAGCCATAGCCGCATACGGACAAGTGGCTGTGGTCGCAACAGCAACGAAACCTTCTGGGATTTCAGAGACTTTATCACCGTGGCTCATCCACACATCTAACAGAGGTTTTCCTGAATCACTGATCGCATCTTCGATGCTCTTGAACAGTTCAGACTGAGTCTGAAGTTCAACCTGCGCATAACCAAATTCACCTTCACCAACGCCTTGGATAACTTTACCACCAAGCTGTTCTGACATGGTTTGCATGCCGTAACAGATCCCAAGTACAGGGATACCAGCATTAAAAACATATTCCGGTGCACGTGGAGAGTCTTCTGCTGTGACACTTTCAGGACCACCCGCTAGGATGATGCCATTTGGCGCGAACTCTTTAATTTGTGCTTCAGAAACATCCCAAGCCCAAAGTTCACAGTAAACACCTATTTCACGAATACGACGTGCGATCAGCTGAGTGTACTGAGAACCAAAATCTAAGATTAGGATCTTATGCTCATGAATATTGCTCATGGAGAAACCTTTATTTTGTCTAAATTGCCAATATCAACTTCAGCTCAGGTTGAGACTAAGGTTGACTAAAATGGATTAACAGACGGGCGACACAATGTCGCCCGTCTCAATCATCTTTTTACAGATTTAGTTATGAACCAAAGCTATAGTTCGGTGCTTCTTTGCTAATCGTTACATCGTGAACATGAGACTCGCCCATACCCGCAGAGGTAATTTTTACAAATTCCGCTTTTTCATTAAGCTCTTTAATGGTTGCACAACCGGTAAGACCCATGCACGAACGTAAACCGCCCATGTGCTGATGGATAATCTCTTTCAGCTTGCCTTTGTAAGCAACACGACCTTCAATACCTTCAGGCACAAGCTTGTCAGCAGCATTGTCACTTTGGAAGTAACGATCTGAAGAACCTTGAGTCTGAGTCATTGCACCTAATGAGCCCATACCACGGTATGACTTATAAGCACGGCCATTATAAAGTTCTGTTTCACCAGGCGCTTCATCTGTACCTGCAAACATAGAACCCGCCATGATGCATGATGCACCGGCAGCTAATGCTTTCGCTAGGTCACCAGAGAAACGAATACCACCATCGGCGATAACCGGAATATTGAGATGTTTAACCGCTTCAGCGGCATCAGAAACTGCCGTTATCTGTGGTACACCGACACCAGTAACGATACGAGTGGTACAGATAGAACCAGGGCCAATACCGACTTTAACCGCGTTAACACCGGCTTCTACAAGGGCTAATGCACCTTCGGCAGTAGCCACGTTGCCACCCACGATTTGAAGATCAGGATACTTAGCGCGAGTGTCACGAATACGCTGTAACACGCCTTCTGAATGGCCATGTGAAGAGTCGATAAGCAAGATATCAACGCCAGCAGCAACTAGAGCATCAACACGCTCTTCGTTACCAGGACCTGCGCCAACCGCAGCACCAACACGCAGACGACCTAACTCATCCTTACATGCATTCGGCTTACGCTCAGCTTTTTGGAAATCTTTAACTGTAATAAGGCCTTTAAGCTTAAAGTTGGCATCAACCACGAGCACTTTCTCAACACGATGAGAATGCATGAGTGTTTGAACTTCATCTAGCTTAGTCCCTTCAAGTACCGTCACAAGACGATCTTTAGGTGTCATCACCTTATCAACTGTACGGCTCCAATCAGTGATAAAACGCACATCACGACCAGTTATGATACCCACAAGTTCGTGTGCATCATTCACGACAGGATAACCGGCGAACCCATTTTTCTCTGTCAGTACTTTAAGCTCATCAAGAGTGGTTGCCGGCGTTACGGTGACAGGCTGTTGAACAATACCCGCTTCGTAAATTTTAACCTTACGAACTTCTTCGGCCTGTTGCTCAATCGTCATATTCTTATGAATAAAACCGAGTCCACCTTCTTGAGCGATCGCGATCGCTAAGCGAGCTTCAGTCACGGTATCCATGGCTGCAGACACAATAGGTGTGTTCAGTTCTATCGTATTAGTCAGACGAGTCTTGAGAATGGCAGTATTAGGGAGAACGGTAGAGTGCGCTGGAACCAGCAACACATCATCAAAAGTAAGTGCTTCTTTTTTTAATCTTAACATGCAACATCTCCCCAAGAGAGTAGTAAATAAAGGTGAAAATATTGCGGCGAGATTATACCTTGCATATTTGGCTTGGTAAATGGAAAATAGTAAAAAAGTGCCATTAAGCGTGAAAAACTGATGAATAAGCCAAAAAATAACGTTTACACCGTCTCCCGTCTCAATGGCGAGGTTCGCCAACTTCTCGAAGGAGAATTGGGTAAAGTTTGGCTAAATGCGGAGATATCAAACTTTGCAGCCCCTGGTTCAGGCCATTGGTACTTAACCCTCAAAGACCATTTCGCGCAAATTCGCTGTGCCATGTTCAAAGGCAAAAATCGCTCTGTCACCTTTAAGCCTATCAACGGTCAACAGGTACTGGTAAAAGGGGCGATCAGTGTTTATGAGCCAAGAGGCGATTATCAGCTTATTCTTGAATCGATGATGCCAGCAGGCGATGGCATGTTAGCTCAGCAGTATGAAGCGTTAAAAATGAAGCTCGCTGCAGAAGGTCTATTTGCCACCGACACCAAACGCCCATTGCCTGCCAATATTAATAAAATTGGTGTGATCACCTCAGCCACTGGCGCCGCACTCAGAGATGTACTCAATGTCTTAGCCAGACGTGACCCCTCTATCGAGGTGGTAGTCTATCCGACCCAAGTTCAGGGCGAGCCCGCTGCCAAACTTATCTGCCGCGCCATCGAAGTGGCCAATGCCAGACAAGAGGTCGATGTATTACTGCTCACCCGTGGTGGTGGTTCTCTTGAAGATCTGTGGTGCTTTAATAGCGAAGATCTCGCCCACGCCATCTACAACAGTGCCCTGCCCGTAGTCTCAGCCGTTGGCCATGAAGTGGATACCACCATCAGTGACTACGTCGCCGATGTAAGAGCGCCGACTCCTTCAGCAGGCGCTGAGCTGCTTTCAAAGGATGCCGACGACAAAGCTCATAAACTGGCAGCAGGTTTATCTCGATTGAAGCAAAGTTGGCAACACTACCAGCTGAAAACAATTCAAAGAACCAGCAATCTGGAGAATCGTCTCCATCGACAAGATCCTAAGCGCACGCTAGAGCAGTTCGAACAAAGATTTGATGAGATGCAGCTACGACTTAACGCTGCACTCAATACCCGATTGCATACCTTGGCCATCAAGCAGCAAAACTTGCACCACAGACTCAGCCAACAATCTCCCGAGCACAGGTTAACCCTAGAATCTAAGCGTCTTGATTATTTAACCACACGGTTAAACGATGGCATGAAAGACAAGTTAGATGATGTCGAGATGAGATTGAAAAATAGCGCCCATCAACTGCAAACAGTCAGCCCGCTTGCCACACTAAGCCGCGGTTACAGCATCACACAAGATGCGTCAGGTAAGGTGTTACTTGATGCTGCAGATGTCAAAACAGGCGATCTGCTCACCACAAGATTGCTCGATGGCGAGCTTCGCTCTAAGGTGCTTTAGTCACTTATCGAATAATAAGTTTCCAAGTCTCTTTGTTTGGTTTCATTTGGCTAGTTTGGCACTTGTGTGATTTAACTAATACCATAGCTAAATTGGTGTTTATTGCAGCAGGTGCAGTGCAAGGATGCACCAATGTCGCAGTGGCAGGATGCCAAAGCCCACAGCCGCATCTACACCTGACTCTGGCTACCACATAAGTATCTCTTCGATTTAGGTTCTTCTAGTCGCTAGCTCATTTTGGACAAAACTGGTTAGATCATTAAGTCTGCTTAAGCTTACTTCGGTTAAAAAAAGTATCTGAAAATATTCGAGAGCCCTAATTCGCTACGGCCTTTATCACTATCGAATTTGGCCCATTAAAGTCTCAGTATACTCACACCATGTAGCCTTATAACTCAGTTATCTCCTATCATGATATTTCTAACTTTAAAACACTATAAAACAGTCGCTTATATATGTGTAACATTAGATAATAAGCCTAGAATCGCACTTTAATACTCTCAATTAAGAAGTTGGTACTCAACAACATGGAATTTACAATTACATTTATCCAAATATTTTCGTTGGGTGTTTACCTTATGTCTCCAATATTAATAATAATGGCTATGTTAATCGTATTTTTGGGGCTAATTGTTGGACACATTGAATCGTGGAGCAAATTTGATGCAATATATTGGGCCTTTATCACAGCGTTAACTGTTGGATACGGTGATATTAAGCCCCTAAAAAAAACATCAAAAATAATCTCTGTGTTTATCGGGGCTTTTGGAATCATGCTTGGCGGAATACTCGTCGCTATAACAGTAGAGACCTCATCCAATGCTTTCTACAATCACACAAGCCCTGAGCAGATTCAAAATATTAAGAACAACATAGACTAAATACCTAGCCGTTTAAATTCAAAAGATAGGACAGCCACATCTTTTGTCTATTCAGTGACCCCAACTAAGCTTTAAGTTATCTTGCTTTAGTTTACTATGAGGTAGCTTCTATCACTTCAGCTCGCCGGATGTAATTTCTAGGGCAACAGCTGATGCAGAAACAACTCCATTCTCTCATGTGATTAATCGTTGTGTTAAAAGGACTTATCTCTGCGGTGAAGATGAAATGACGGGGAAGAGTTTTGGACAAAAACTTGTTTACTTGTCAGATAACAAGTTTCAAATATCTTTGTGGTTGGTTTCATTGGGCTGGTTTGGTATTTAGTTTATTTGTTGAATACCATAGCTGAATTGGTGTTTATTGCTTGCAGCAGGCCTTATGTGTAAATACTTCTATGACACGGCGCAAGTATATCCCTATAGCCTCTACGACAGCGTCCTTGCTGTCGAAGGTCATAGCCGCATTCACACTTGGTTGTTTATCTCTTCTATTGAAGTTTTGGGCTCTAGCTCATTTTTGGAAAGGAATGTGTTAGTGTTAATACTCTAAACCCTCTAGCCCACATTACGATAAGTAAGGCTAAGTTCATTCTAGTCACCCTCTAATTGGCTGGCCAAGTTAACCGTTTCACTACACACATCAATATAACGACGGCCTAACTCAAGATAAGTTAAAAAAAGGTACTGTCTGACTTATAAAACCGTGGCCAAAAAAGGTTGACCACTACACAGTGAACCGTCACTTACTCACTAACCCAACTCTGCTGAATGGAATAAGCTTTTGCTTTTTGTGTAAGGAAGTAATATGAAGTGTTACCATTGAGTATATCGTATACGCTCTTGCTTTTGATGAACTTTTCTTCAATAAGTGATTCAACATAATTCTCTGCGAATATACGAGAGCTTCCTAAAGCTCTATGAAGGGAATCGAATGTAAATGATGTATTTCCTTTGTTATATGCTTCAATCATCCATCTCAGCAATTCTATTTTTTTGTCAACCTTACTTTCTGCTGGCTTTTGTTTAGCTGTAAGGTAAGGGTTTGAGCCTAACTCAGGCTCCTTATACAAAGGACTACCGTGTATTTCACGCATTAGCTCATCAATAACCGACTCAAATTCATTATCATTAGAGAAGTCGATATATAGCTTTGACTTTAAAAATGTTGGGACATCGTTAGTGCCTTGCTGGCGAATGATTGGAATAATTTTATTATCGTCAATACTAGACATTAAAGAAGAAGTAACAATCATCTTTTCATAACCAACTCCTCCAGTACCTTTGTTGGCTTTCTCTACATACTTTTCAGTGCAAACCATGAGTACTCGATCTACTTCCGCTAGCTGGGTTTCCATAAAGTGAGGTAAATCAGCACCAGCACCTAGCCCCCAAGCATCTATTCTAGAGTCTATCCCTGCATGTTTAAGTCTTGTCGCAAGGTCTAAGACCCACTGTTTGTGTTCAGCGCTATCATGAGAATAAGACAGGAAAACCTTTGGTACAGTTGTGCTCATAGAGCTCCTTTGTTAACTTATTTAAATATGAAAATGTAATCAGCCTTCATTCAAAGGCTAGCTAACTTTACAGCAGAAGCATTTTGTACAAGTACACAAAATAGCCTTGGTTATGGTGAGTTAACGTATAATACTAAGATATATCGCGCCAATATTTACATTTTAAAATCATCTACAATGATACCCATAGAGCATGTCATCGGCATATTCCCCTATGGCATCAACTCCATAATGCTCGTAATTATTTTTCCTATTCCGAGCTTGTTCTTTAAACTCATTTGTTCTTTTATCACTGGAACCTTGGGGCATGAAATATCGATTTAGATCTCTTTCATTATTTAAAAAACTGGCTGAAAACCGAAGTATTCCTTCGTACAGGTTAAAAGTAGTATGTGCCAACGAGTGTCTAACCTCTTTGCCATCTATAGAAGATCTATCATATAAGCTATACGGTATTATCGTCTCATTCTCTGAGCGACAAAACATTCTGATATCTAAGCCATTTTTTCTGATGAAAATATAAGCAATATGCGCATTATTTAGATTAGCAAGTACAGCCTTATACATTCGTTGATTTGATTTTACTTGAATCCAACCAATTTTACGTAGAGTTTTGAAAAATATATCGGGGGTACAGATTCCATAAACTAACGCCCCTTTTGGAAGAAGTATATTATTCTCATTATCAACTAAACTTTCTGTTCTCCTACATTCAATACGCCCACTGCAATCCCAATTAAGGTATCGTAATCGAGTAATACAGGCATGTCTTAGTTTGCCATCAGCCCTTCTCACGATAACTTCATCACCAGATTTAAAATTAGTACGATAACATTGCACTGGGAATTCTTTAGTCGATTCAGCATAGGTTACATATGAAATTATATAACTCATAATTAAATATCCAAAGCAACTAAAGTAGGTATCGAAACTTCTGACATTTGTTCTTCTCGCATTACAAGTCCATGTTTAAAGATTGATCTTGAGTCTAACTTAAGTCTACAAAAATATTATTGATCAATCCTTTATTATCAGTATAGAGACTAAGGATTTCTTGTTATTTACATCTAGGATTTACTCGGATTAGAAATGTATTACAAAGAGGTAACCGCTGCATTGAGTAAAATGCGGGCACTAACTAACAATGGGAGAGAAACAAGTTAGCCCCTACCAAAAAAACAAAGGGGTTGTAGCTAATTAGCATTTAGAGCGTAATAGATGAAAAAATATAAGGCTATATCTGCGTAACATAAGATAGCTAAATCTCTACCGCCAACAAGGTTTGGGGCATAAACAAGTTAGCCCCTACCAACTAAGCTAAATCGAAGAGACAGATGAACAGGTGTAAGTGAGCTCGAGGACTTCGATTTCAGGGATGAAATCGTAGAGCGCCCAGGGATGGGTCTACAGCGTGCCGAGAGATTACTTGCACGTAAGCACGCTGCAAGCGATAGATAACAATGAAGGAACGACCCTCAAACACACCACCCAATACCAACTCAGCCAAAAGCTAAATCAGAAAATGTAGCCACCTTCATTTGAAGGCTAACAAGCTGGATCCTGAAACTAGTTCCGGATGACGGCAAAAAAGATTAACCCCAATACCAACTCAGCCAGAAGCTAAATCAGAAAATGTAATCAGCCTTCATTCGAAGGCTGGGGTTAAGTTTCTACTCATGCCATTTGTGATTTATGCAGCAAGTTCCAGATAATCCAAAGAGTTCAGCTGATATATATCAAGGAGGATCTCGAAGTTTGAACCTGTGCCTTCATGGGGTAATAGCCTGAGTTTATGTAAAATCAGTGCTTGAGATTTACGCTCCAATATCAGCTCTAAATCCAGCATCTCTTGATACTCAGCTTCAGCAAGGCTGTTTTTACTCAGCTTGCGTAATTTGCGGTAGGGGAGCAGTACTCGCTCCTCCCATTGCCGTACTTCTTGGGTTAACGTCGACCAAGCTTGGGGAAGCAATTGGTACGCTTGTTTATCTAACCAAATAGAGAGCAGTAACAGGTTGATATTGACCTCATGGTCATCCTGAAGCCGTAAATATAGAGCCTGATGCTCAAAATAATAAGTGTCACAAGCTTGCCACAACGAAATATCAAACTGATTAAAGTATGTCATCTAGCGTTTCCCTTGCCAAAAAGAGGATATGACCATAAAAACGAAATTAAATAGCGGCTCGAACTTCTATTTCTATCTCTTCAATCGACTCTTGAACGTCTAGCCATTCTAGCTCACTCTCTTCTACAGCTTGAGCTAACTTAGTTCGTTCAATTAATACTTGAGTCAATTTATCCTTCTTTTCAGCTTCATACAAGCTCATATCCGCAAGCATCTCTTCAATATCGGCTAATCGGGTATTGGCTTTCTCTTGGGCTTTTTCGAGTTGCACCTGAATTTTACGCATTGGCGATAGCTTCTGCCTAAGTTCTGCTTCAAGGCGCTTTTGCAGTTTTTTATCTTGTGCTGGTTTGATCTCTAAGCTGGCTTCGACCTTGTTAGCGGCCTTAGCTGCATCAAGTAGCCATTGATGGTAATCATCAAGGTCACCGTCAAAATCACGAACATGGCCGTCATCGACAAGGTAATAATCGCTACAGCTTAATCTTAATAAATGCCTGTCGTGCGAGACGATGATCATGGCGCCTTCAAATGACTGTAATGCCATGGTGAGCGCGTGACGCATCTCGAGATCCAAGTGGTTGGTTGGCTCATCGAGAAGCAAGAGGTTAGGGCGTTGCCAAACCAAGAGCGCCAGCACTAATCGGGCTTTCTCACCACCGGAGAATGGGCGCACGGCCGAGAGCACCATGTCGCCATTAAAACCATAACAACCGAGGAAGTTACGCAGCTCTTGCTCTTTGTGGGTTGGTGCCAGTCTAGACAGATGCTGCAGCGGCGAATCATCTAAGCGTAAGCTTTCTAATTGATGCTGAGCAAAGTAGCCGATATTCAGCCCTGGGTTTGTTTCATACTTGCCCTTCAAAGGAGACAGCTCTCCTGAGAGCAATTTAATCAGGGTCGATTTACCTGCACCGTTTCGCCCTAACAGGCCGATACGTGCGCCAGGAACCAAGTTAAGCTGTACGCTTTTAAGGATCTCTTTATCGCCGTAACCCACAGAAACATGTTCCATGGTGACTAAAGGATTTGGCAGAGTATCAGGCTCTTTAAAGGACATGTGAAACGCACTGTCAGCTTGAGCTGGGAGCAGTTCTGCCATACGTTCTAAAGCTTTCAAGCGGCTTTGAGCTTGCTTGGCTTTACTGGCTTTATAACGGAAACGGTCGACGAACGTCTGCATATGATCACGTTCTTTTTGCTGACGTTCAAAGGCGGCTTGTTGTTGAGACATACGTTCTGCACGGATGCGCTCAAAAGCAGTGTAATTGCCTTTGTAGTAGTTGAGTTTGGTGTTCTCAACATGAATAATTTCTGAGACGATACCGTCGATAAAGTCGCGGTCGTGACTGATCAGAATTAGGGTTCCCTGATAAGCTTTAATCCATCCCTCTAACCAATACATGGTGTCTAAATCTAAGTGGTTGGTTGGCTCATCGAGAAGCAAAAGATCTGAGCGACACAATAGTGCTTGAGCCAAGTTGAGGCGCATACGCCATCCCCCAGAAAAGCTTTTTACTGGGTTGCTCTGCTCAGCGTCACCAAAACCAAGGCCTGCCAGCAAACTGGCTGCGCGAGAATGGATAGCGTAACCACCGACAGCATCTATTTTGCCGTGAAGCAGGGCGATGAGATTACCGTTATCATCACTCTGAGCTTTGGCCAGTTGCGCCTCAAGTTCACGATATTCAGTATCACCATCAATGACATATTCCAGTGCAGAAACGTCAAGCGCAGGGGTTTCCTGAGCCACTGTTGCCACTTGCCAGCCGCTCGGGAGGCTGAACTCGCCTTTGTCCAAGCTAATATGGCCTAAAATGAGGGCCATTAATGATGATTTTCCTGTTCCGTTAGCACCCACTAATCCAACCTTATGGCCAGGGTATATGGTTAATGAGGTTTCATCTAAGAGTGTCTTAGAACCGCGGATCAGTTGTGCTTGAGTGATGGATATCATGAAATAAGACTTGGTGACCGAATGCAATTGGCGCAGATGATATCTTACAAGTGGCTCTCATACCAATCACTAGTGTCGATAAACAGGGCAATAAAGGCGCATAGAGTCGGGTGATCTGCCTTTGTTTATGGCAAAATAGTGCACTAACATAAAATAATTAGAATATAAGGTTGGAAAGACGTGGCTGAAGTAAAAGTAAAAAAGCGTTTTGTTGCAGGTGCTAAATGCCCTAAATGTAAGGCCTTAGACAGTATTGTATTATTTAAGCTTAATGGTGTTGAAACCGTTGAGTGCATCGAGTGTGATTACAGCGAACAGCAAGCTGATGAACAAGTTGCCAAGCAGGCGACAGGCGATGTGATTGGTGTGTTTAAGCCTTAGGTTTTGGTGCTGTAGAACGGGCTGCGCCCTGCGAGGACGGCACTACGTGCCTGCTAGAGCGCTTCGCTGCTAGAAAAAGCTGAGACGAACGTCGCGTGCGACCCACTCGAGTACGGAACGCGTTGCTTACAGAATAGCCTACGGCTACAGGAACGCTTTGCTTACAGTAAAAACTAAACTGAGCATTTGCCATTGCCGTCATCCCGGGCTTGTTCTGGGATCCACTCTTTTGATTTTAAGCAATGCACGAAGGGCTGTGCCTTACGAGGACGCTTCGCTAAGTTCAAGGGATAGAAATTTAAACTACCTTGTCGCTTCTGCAGGTTGTTTTCTAACTGTTCGGTAAGATTTAAATTGAGCCTCTAATGGGACGAAATCCCATTAGAGGCTCTTTTTTAGAGCGAATTAAAGCAGATTACTGACCTAATTCAGTTGGGAATGCAGGCGGAGCGTTATGGCGCACAGGTGTGAAGTCTTTTAACTGCTGCTGAACTTCCACAATGGCGCGATCTAATTGAGGATCGTTACCTTTATTCACCGCAACTGGATCTAATTCCACTTCAATATCTGGCGTCACGCCTTCATTTTCAACACGCCATTCATGATCTGGGGTAAAGAATCTAAAGTTTGGTACGGTCACTCGGCCGCCATCAATAAAGTTACGGTTGGCAGAAATACCAATTAAGCCACCCCATGTTGTTTTGCCTACTAACGTCCCTAGTTCTAGACGCTTAAAGGCGTAAGGTAAGAAATCTCCACCTGACCCTGCATCTTGGTCAATTAGCATCACTTTCGGGCCATAAATAGCCCCTGCTGGCGTGTCATAGACCATATCACCTGAACGGTATTTCCAGCCTGACAAATGCTCACGGCTCAATACATCAATAATATAGTTTGCAGCTTGACCACCACCGTTACTGCGCTCATCTAAAATAATGCCTTGGCGATCAACTTGAGCAAAAAACATGCGGTTAAATGAGGTGTAACCCGCCGTTGTTGTATTGGGTAAGTAGACGTAGCCCACCTTGCTATCCGTCGCTTTCTCGACATATTTACGGTTGTTCTCAACCCAGTTCCAGTGACGTAAATTAAAATCTGATTTAATCGGCTCTACCACAACAGTATGGGCATGTTTAGCTTTGCCATCGTAGCTGACGGTTAAACGAACTTGTTTATCAACCTTGCCCACAAACAGTGAATAGAGATTAACGGAGGCATCTACCGATTGACCATCAACTTCTAGAATGTAATCCCCAACATCAATGTTATTGCCCGGTATCGCCAGTGGTGCTTTTAAATGCGGGTTCCAAGCTTCTCCAGTGTAGATATTGGTAATGCGATAAAGGCCATTTTTGATTTGAATATCAGCGCCTAATAATCCCACTGATATTGTTGTTTCAGTATGAACATCACCACCGACAATGTAGTTATGACCCACTTCCATTTCAGAAATCATTTCGCGCATTAAGGCATTTAAATCTTCACGGCGACCGACATGTTTTAGTAGTGGCTGATATTTATCGTATACCGCTTGCCAATCCAACCCATGCATTTTGGGATCGTAGAAATAGTCACGCTCGTTGCGCCATGCTTCATCGAAGATTTGGGCCCACTCTTCGGCTGGATTAATGAGGGCTTTAACATCTGCTGTGTTTAACGATTTAAGCTCAATTGTCTCTGCGACGGTGGCAGTAGAGATTGCATTTCCACTTCCTACTAACAACAATTGTTTGCCATCAGCAGAGACGGTGACAGAATCAATATTGTCAGCAACATTGTCTACTTTACGTTCTTCAAAATTGAAACGTTTTAACTGTGAAGTGTTTAATGGATTACCATCAATTTCAATACTTGAGCCTATTTGTACGCCCTCAATGAAATACAGGTTGTTGTCTTCTGCAGCCGTTAACCCCCAGTAATTACGCTGTGGCACTGGTAGAGATACAATTCGCGATGACAGGCCTTTAATGTCGATGTTAGGCGTGGACGCATCGCTGTCTTTTTCATCTTCATCCTTGTTGCCGTGAAGATGACGATAGGATTCGTCAGCAAGTTTAGGCATTAATGGTGATTTGCCCTCTTTTTGTAGTACAGCAGCATATAAGCCATAACGAAGTGGTTGCTCTTGGCTTGATAGGTCTAGTCCAAATGCGGTTAATCCTTTATTGGTTGAAGAGGCAAAATACAGATACTGACCGTCTGGACTAAATGCGGGTGCTGCATTGTCACTCATGCCATCGGTGACTTTATGGTGCGAGTTATCTTCAATGTCGTATAAATACAAGTCACGTAAATAGTTAGTGTTATTTTGGGTATAGGCTAACCATTTACTATTGGGCGAGCTCACGACATCATAATCTGTCATCGCAATATTCTTCATGACTTTGGTTTTCTTACCTGTCTTCAGCTCAATTAACCATAAGGCCATATTGGAGTCGCCAAAAATGATATGTTTACCGTCTGGCATCCAATTAAACAGGGTAAAGTCGGCGGTATGTTTGCCTAAATCGACACTTTTTTGGATTTGACCAAACTGATCGGCCAATACCAGTTGATAGTCTCCACCTTTATCCGTGATATAGGCGACTTGATCACCTTGTGGCGACCAGAGTGCATCACGCTCATTCTGACCTGATGTGTTGGTCAGGTTGTAGGTACTTCCATCTTTCACTGGGACGCTAAACACTTCACCACGGGCACTGAGTAATACTTGTTTGCCTGTTGCTGAAATCTGGCTGCTGGAGAGTGCTGGCATGGCATCTTTCCACTGGGGGCGGCGTTGAGGCAAGTCGGCTTGAATATCAATATTAAGCTGGCGGTTTTTACCTGATAGGGTATCAAGTACAAATAATGCGCCGCCCTTCTCGAAGACAATGTCAGTGCCAAAGGCATTGGCATTAGCAATATCCCAATCCTTAAAATCAGTCACTTGTTCTACCTGACCATTTTTAAAACTGTAGATGTTTTTATGCTTGCTGCGATCTGAAATAAAATACACATGGTCACCAACCCACATTGGTGAACTATCAGAAAAGTTGCCGTGGGGAACTTCTTCATAACTGTGCTTGTTGAGATCGTAAATCCATACAGGTGGTGTGGTGCCACCACGGTGATTACGCCAGCCATTTTTGCCGCCATGGGCTAAACGCTCAGGGTTATACGCTAATTTAGATCCATCAGCATTTACCTTTCCATCTGAAACAACCGCCTCCATCACCTTGACGGGGAACCCGCCTTGGATAGCAACGCTAAAGAGTTGTCCAGTACGGTTGTGAGCGATGTCGCGGCGGGAGGTAAATAATACCTGTTTGCCATCGGCAGACCAGCCTTTCACTTCATCAGTACCGGGGTGCCAAGTTAATCGCTGTGGTTGACCACCGTCAACAGACACCAGATACACATCACTATTACCTTCGTAGTCGGCAGTAAATGCAATCCATTGTCCATCGGGAGATAAATGGGGATTAGTTTCATTGGCTACATGGGAGGTAATACGTTTTACTTGCTCACCTTGTTGGTTCGAGACGTAAATATCACCAGCATAAACAAAGGCTAATTTATCTTGGGCAATACTGGGCTCTTGTAGTAATAACGTTTGTGCTTGAACGCTGCCAGCCAACATACAGGCTGCAGCTAGGGTAAGTTTTGTTTTCATTATTAATTCCTAGACGATATCGTTCCACTTTTGTAAAACCAATATCTAACGCGTTATTTTTGTAGATTACTTTTATGCCAGTAATTAATACAAACTAGAATTGAATCAAATTGTAACTGAGGCTTCGAAAGCATATAGTTTTTAACTGAAATGAGTGTTAACTATCGCCATCTACAATGTAATTATCATCAAGTTTACTCAAGTAATCCTAAGCGCGCACTAGGATTAATCCTGAGCCGTTATGTGCTTAGCCCAATTGACAAAATGCATCGGGATTGACGATGTAATTTTGTTTGATAGAGTTGAAATTATGACAATAGACGATTCATCTGAACAATTTATCTCTTTATACCAGAGCGTATATAAGAATCTTCATTCTGCTTGGGAGGACGATGTACAAAGGCCGTCCTCTGAGGCAATAGCAGTAATGAATCACCTTGTAATTAGCGGCCCGTTAACGGTAACTGAAGCTGCTACTCACTTTAATCGTGCCCAATCTGCAATGAGTGAGTTGATTGACCGATTACAAGCCAATGGATACGTTGATCGGGTTAAAGATGCTCGAGATAAGCGTAAAACCTTTGTTTGGTTGACGAAAAGTGGACGAGAAATATTTAACAAAACTCAGGAAGTGCTGGATAGAGAGTTGCTGGAAAACAGCATGGAGTTATTAACCGTTAGCGAGCGCACTGCTTTAATAAAAAGCCTTGAATCTATTGCGTCCGCTTCTCAAGCGATATTAACCAAGAAGAGACAAGAAGATGAAACATTCAAATCATTGTGAAAGTTGTGGTATGTCAATTAATGACGGTACTTATTGTCAGTATTGCACTGATGGTGATGGCAAGTTACAGGCGTTTAACGAGAGATTTGAGCGCATGGTTCAGTGGGTCATGAAGGAGAATAAAGACCTTTCCAGAGGCGGAGCTGAAAATACCACAAAGGAATACATGCGTACGATGCCAGCATGGCAAAACCATCCCGATATTAGAGAAACATAATTAATATGGGTAAGGGTACTCAGTAAGCTGTTAAATGAATAAAGCCTGCCTACTGCAGGCTTATTATTTGATTATCTTTCAGTGAGTCACATTTAGTTTTTATTGAAGCGCTTCTCTAATATAAATCCCATAATGCCACTGCAGAGTAAAAGCACGCCAAGTATCTGTAACCAGGCATTAATGCTTCGGGGGATCTGTTCCTCCTTGTCTAGCTTGTAATAGCGCTTTCCTCCCGTAACATCCATGACAAAACTTGGGCCTCTATTTTCTTTAATCAACAGATAGTGGGTATCCTTGCGGTTGGCCATCTCAAGTTTTTTAGTTCGCATTAACTGTCTTCCATCCTCACCACTAGTATCCATAATGCGGGACCAAGATGAGAAGATATCATGGTGTTCATCAGCGAACGCAACCCCTTGGGATTCATATTGATAGCGGGTTTCATTGAAAAACTGTTTACTGGCACCGGTATAAAAAAGTGTTAAACCTAAGATAATTAAGGCGCTAGAGGCATAAAGATAACGTCGGATATCTCGGTATTTCATTTTATTTGTCTGTGACAACATGAGTTCAATATCAGGGATTAGATTGAGCTGTTGTTGGTTCGCTTTGGTATCAATAGCCTCAATAAACTCTTGAGTACTTATCGATAAAGCTGAGAGTAGGTTACGAAATATCTCATTAGAGGGGATGGATTTATCATTCTCTAGTTTAGACAAGTAAGATTGCTCAATACCCGCAAGCTCGGCTAGCTCAGGCTGACTAAAGCCTTTTTCAGTTCTGAAGTGCTTTATCTGCTTTCCTATGGTCATACTAAAATCCTTGTATTGATAGTCATTGAATGAATAGTAAGCTGCCGGCTGCAATTATACCCAAGCTACTTCAAGATGCAGGATTCAGCATATTGAGGTTGCTTGGGTATATATTCTTGGGTATTCATGTATAAATAAGAAGTGGAATATTGACGCATACCGATGAATATTCTGTTCTACATCATATAAAACTGTTCAGGACTGCTTAACACGATTCGAAATGCACTGAAGTGGATGGCCTTCGGTAATGCTTAATTTTGCCCTCCTTAACATATTTATGTCTGTTTATTCTCAATCAAAAAGATAAAGATATTCTGCGATATCCGTTGTTATCAATGTGTGCTTGCAATGTTACCGTTTGGCGCAAATTAGATTGCTCGCTTATCGGAGAAAAATATGACACATGATCATTACGTCACTTTTAAGGTATCAAAAACAGAAGCCATTGTTACTGTTACGTTTGATTTCCCGCCTGTCAATATTCAAGGCATACAGATGCTGGAAGATTTGAATCGATTATCTGAAGCTTTGGAGAATGATTCGAGTGCTAAAGTGGTGGTTTTTCAGTCTGCGCATCCCGAAATATTTGTGGCTCATGCAGATACAGGTTTCCTCAAAAATATCTCAACCAAAGCGGTAGCAAAAGAAGACGTTGAAATACTTTTTTTACAAAAAGTCTTACAGCGCATTAGTGCTTTACCACAAGCAACGATTGCCAAAGTTGAAGGATTTGCTCGTGGGGGTGGTCATGAGTTTATGTTGGCTTGTGACATGCGGTTTGCTGCAAGAGGAAAGGCCAAATTTATGCAAATGGAAGTGGGCATGGGGATACTCCCTTGCGGTGGTGGAGCTTCAAGAATGGCCAGACAAGTTGGTTTAGGCAAGGCGCTGGAAATTATCCTAAGTGCGCGTGATTTTGACGCCGATGAAGCACAGGCTTACGGCACCATAAATTTAGCGTTGGATGCTGATGAAATCGGCTCCTATGTTGACGCGTTAGCACATCGTATTGCACAGTTTCCCGCGGAGTCTATAGAGGCATGTAAGCGTGTTGTTTATGCATCGATTGATTTGCCAATAGAATCTGCTTTAAAAGAGGAAGCGTATTGGCTCTACCAATGCATGAGTAAGACACCTGCTCAGAAACGCTTTCAATACGCAGATGATAATGGCGCACAAAATGATATGGATAATCAACGTAACTGGGAAGCATTGGTTATTGGAATACAGGAAGTGACATGACCGCTAAAAGCAGCTGCATGGTTATGAGTCTTCAGGTGTGTAAGTCGATATCAGTACATAGGATTTAGCGTGTGTCTGATGGATAACGAGCTTAATCGTAGAATAAGCTCGTTCTTAGCTACGGGGTCTCAGGTTAATCAGAAAATCCTTCACGCAAAAATAGGTGACGGGTTTGATTAAATAGAGACTCATCAGCTTGAATAAAGTTGATGGCCAGTTGCACGTTCTCTATGCGAAATTTAGGCAACTTAGCGATTTCATACTCATTCATGACGATACTCATGGCTTCTACTGTCCACTCTGGTTCACCTAGACCGATATCGGTTTCATCGGGATCAAAGTGAGTCACCATCCAATCCTGAAGTTGCTGAGCTGTGATGGTTGAATCACCCCAAGATTTTAGGATATCGATGAGTGCTTGTTTGCTGATATTAGGTTTCGTTGTCGTGTCAGTCATAGAAATTGGCTCTTTTGGGTTCGTATTTGGCATAGATTGGAATCTTGGCAAAGGGTAACTGAATTGATAGATAATACCAATTACATTAAATATGTAGTCAATTCAGAGGCGCTCAAATTTTTCAATTCAAGGCGCATTGATGAAAGAATGGTTACTCCCTTGTAAGTCAATGAAAAGCAAAAGTGGAATATTTGAGAGCCTCCCCAGGGCGGCTGATGTTCAAAGAAAATGGCAAAGTGCTGGATACTGCGTTGAATAATTTAGATATAGAATAACTATTAGCTTCAATCATCCGTAAGCCACAAGGATCTGGTGCGTGTCGATATTGCAGGAGCAATATATTGACCTTGTCTTCAGCGGTTTGAACACAAGTGCTTGGATAGCATTTTTAGTTTAGAAGTCGGCAAGATAGCGGTAGAGTTGATGTTTAAAGGCGTGAGTGCAAGTCAATCAGCCATCGGGATAAGCCTCTAATTTCATGACTTATAATGCTTTGGAACCGCCAAGGGGCTGGCTATATTGTTATCCTCTTTAGGACGTTTTAACTTGATGCATATAAAATGGAGGTTTAGATTGGGCGTACAACACTCAAGTGGAAGCTACTTATGGAACCCCGTAGCCGTAACGCTTTAATCGTTTTACTTGCCGTCTGTGTGTTTTCTTTTTCAATTCTCTTGTTCATTGGTAGTGAAATTTACCGGCAAGCTCCACCAATTCCCCAAATCGTCGTCGATACAGAGGGAAATCAAGTCTATAGCTATGATGATATCGATACCGGCCAGATGGCGTGGCGATCGATGGGCGGTCATCAGCTGGGTAGCATTTGGGGGCATGGTGCTTACATTGCTCCTGATTGGACTGCAGACTGGCTTCACCGCGAACAGCAGGCTTGGCTGGCGATCTCCGCGAGTCTCATCTATCAGAAAAGTTTTGATTCCCTCAATTATGAGCAGCAACTGATCTTAACGGATGCTTATCGGCGTGAAGCTCGGAAAAACACCTACAACCCTGATGATGGCAGCATAACCCTGTCGACGGTTCGGGTTGCGGCCATCGCAGTGGTGACAAATCACTATGTTTCTCTGTTTGGCAATGAGCCTGAAACAGAACAGTTGCGTAATGATTATGCCATGATGGATAACACGTTAGGCACGCTGGAGCGGCGAGAGGCTTTTACGGCTTTTGTGTTCTGGACTGCTTGGGCCGCCATTAGTGAAAGGCCTGGGCAGACTTATACCTACACCAATAATTGGCCCTATGATCCCACCATGGGCAATGTGATCACCTCTGATTCCATTTTTTGGTCCATTTTAAGTGTTGTTTTTCTGTTAGGGGGCATCGGCGCGTTGGCTTGGTATCATTCGGCTATCAAGCATGATGAACTGCCCCATGTTGATGTAGATCCCTTGATGGAACGCAATGCGTTACCCGCTCAAAGGGCGACCTATAAATATTTTTATACAGCAATTGCTCTGTTTGTAGTGCAGATATTTCTTGGTGGGGTAACTGCCCACTATGGCGTTGAAGGCCAAGAGTTTTATGGTATTCCAATTGCTGATTACATTCCCTATTCGCTGACTCGAACTTGGCATACTCAAATTGCCGTATTTTGGATTGCTACTATCTGGTTAGGCACGGGGTTGTTTGTCGCCACCGCTTTGTCAGGTCAAGAGGGTAAATATCAGAAACTAGGAATTAACCTGCTTTGGGGGGCACTATTGGTTGTGGTGGTCGGTTCCATGATCGGTGAATGGCTGGCGATACAGCAGGACTGGATGAGTTTGGAAACCGGCTATTGGTTTGGCCATCAAGGACAGGAATATGTCGACCTAGGGCGTTTCTGGCAGATACTGCTATTTGCGGGACTGATGTTCTGGTTGGTGCTAGTCACGATGGCGGTGTATCCGGTATTTAAAGATAAGTCAGAGCAGAAACCGCTGTTTATCCTGCTTTATGTGTCAACTCTGTGTATCGGTTTCTTCTACGGTGCAGCCTTTATGATGGGAGAGCACACCAACCTGGCCATTAATGAATACTGGCGCTGGTGGGTAGTGCACTTATGGGTCGAAGGATTCTTCGAAACCTTTGCGACTGCGATTTTGGCTCTGATATTTGTGCGGCTTAAACTTATTCGTGGTCGCAGTGCCACCTTTGCCGTTTTGTTCTCGACCGCGATATTTTTAACCGGCGGTATTCTTGGAACCTTGCATCATCTGTACTTTACCGGAACACCGACCTCTGTGATTGCCTGGGGATCCATGTTCTCCGCCTTGGAAGTGGTGCCGTTGAGCTTGATAGGCTTTGAAGCTTATCAAACCTATACCATGCGAAATAAAGCGCCTTGGATGGCCAGATACAAGTGGGCGATCATGTTTTTTGTCGCTTCCGCCTTCTGGAATCTGGTGGGAGCTGGTTTACTAGGCTTTTTGATTAATCCTCCCGTCTCTCTGTATTTCATTCAGGGGTTAAATACTACCGCTACTCATGCTCATGGTGCATTTATGGGGGTTTACGGCATGCTGGGCATCGGCTTGATGCTGATCTGCCTAAGGCATCATTTCGATCTCGATAGGCGCACTAACAACTTACTTAAGGGGTCGTTCTGGTCGCTTAATATTGGCCTGGCCGCCATGTTGAGCATGTCGCTGTTGCCAGTGGGATTGATCCAGTTCCGTGCTGTACTTGAAAAGGGATATTGGTATGCCAGAAGCCCTGAAATATTGCAGAGTGAATTGGTGCGCAATTTTGTGTGGGCGAGAATGCTGGGGGATGTATTGTTTATTATTGGTGGCGTGTTGCTGGGCTTGTTTGTCATGGGGTTAGTGATGAAGAGTTACAGGCGTACGCCTACAAATTAGGTGGAACATAGGTCGTGAGTAGGGAAAATTAAAGTCGAGGGCAATGAGCTTGCCCTCGTGAACTGCTAGATTGCTAGCTTAAAGTTTATAGATCTGAGTGTGGACCAAATACTTCGTAGTGAATGCGATCATCACTCACGCCGAGTGCGACGAGTTGTTGCTTGGCAAACTGCATAAAGACAACTGGACCACATAGATAGAAGTCGCCATCAGTAACAGGTAATTGTGATTTCAACAGGGCCAAATTCATAAACCCTTGCTGAATATTGGCATTGTTATCCGCATCATTCAGGCCACTAGTGTCGCGATACCAAGTATGGTGCTGAAGGTTAATTTGTTCACTTAATAGATTAACACGCTGATTAAATGAGTGCTGCTCTACATTTTCACAAGCATGCAGATAGAAAACCGGCTTATCAAACTGCTTATCGGCCAACATCTCTAGCATAGATTGCATCGGAGTGACGCCCACCCCTGCAGAGATCAGTACGACAGGAGCTTCGCGTTCGATATAGTGGAAATCACCGGCTGGTGGATAGACGTCGACAATATCACCGACATTGAGGTAATCATGCAGGTGGTTAGAGACCACACCAGGGATCCCAACGGCTTCGCGTTTTACTGAAATTCGGTAGCTGCTGCCGTTGGCTTTATCTGACAGAGAATACTGGCGCATCTCCAGATATTCGTGATTAGTTGGCGCGACTTTTATCCCTAAATATTGTCCAGGTTCATAGCCGATAACGGGTAATTCATCGATAGGGACAAAGATAAAGCTAGTGACTAGGTTGGATTCTTCACGTTTCTCGACCACTCTAAACTGCCTTGCGCCAAGCCAGCCACCGGGTTGATTAGCGCTCTTTTGATACAGCTCATCTTCGCGTTGGATAAAGATACCAGCAAGTAAGCCATAAGCTGCGCCCCATGCTTCTTCAACATCAGGAGTAAAGGCGTCGGGTGCCAGTTCTCGCAGGGTTTCAAGCAGATGGTGGCCAACAATTGGATAGTGATCTGGCTGAATATTAAAACTTGTGTGTTTATGAGCAATGCGCTCAACGGCGCCAGAAAGAGCCCCTAAGTTGTCGATGTTTTTAGCGTAAGCCGCAACCGCATTAAATAGTGCTGCAGGTTGACCACCAGTTTTTTGGTGGCTCATATTAAATATGTTTTTAAGCTCTGGATTGTGGCTGAACATTCTTTGATAAAAATGTTCAGTAATCGCTGTACCAGCAGATTCTAGTAAAGGAATGGTGCTCTTAACTATGCTGATATGTTTTTCAGATAACATCTAAATATCCTTCTTGTGTAGGTAGTGTTTTTTTAATGAAAAGGTTAACTGGCTCGTTCGCTCATCAGAATGCGAGCGTAGTGCCAAATGAAAATCGAGAAAGCGGTTATCCAGCAAAGGGCACTGATATCCCAGCTTAATACTGGCATCTGTAATAGCGGCAGAATAAACCTCACTAATGTGCCGATAAATATCAAGGCAAAAGCGATGTTGATGGATGGATGTGGTTTAAGTGGTCTGCCTGTATGGCCTAGGGATACTCGAGCGATCATCGCGAGAATCATGCCACCTATGGTGCCAATAGTGATTAAGTGGAGTGCATCGGCAAAGCGTATTAAGTCGGTAAAGTAGCTTAGTCCCAATGCGATAAGTCCAAGTCCAAGTGCGAGGTAAGCCGCATGCAGTGACCAAAGTAGTGGGACTTTTCGTGTAGAGATTGGATCCCAGTACCATAACCTCAACAAGTGGATAGTACCGGCACTGATTAAGACAATGGCTGGAGTGAAAGGTAGCTCAACAAAATAGCCGCTGAAGAAGATGCAGGCGCCGATAATGGTGACCACTGGCAGTGCCTTGTCGAGGATAGGTGTTGATATCACTTTAGCATTGCTTGCACCGCGTCCAGTAAAGAACGGGATAACTCGGCCTCCAACGATGCCAACTAGCAGTCCGAAAGTTAAGATCGCCGTGCGGGCTAGGTGTAAAGCAAGCTGAGTATTGCCGCTATAATCGGCAATTAAAAAACTCATATTAAGCAGCATCATTACTGAAAGCAGTGGAATAAATTGATAGTTTCGTCGACTCTTAGCGCTGATAACCATAGAGGCCAGAAAGCCGATACAGGTTAACCACCAAACACCTTGTAGGACGATAGCGAGTACCTGAACTCTAGGATCGTCACTCCAGAGTAAAAGGCGAACTGCCAACCAGATTAACGTCAAGTTGAGTAAGGTGGCTCCATTGATACTGCGCTTATTGGTCCAAGTTTGTGCGGCTGTCAGCAGAAAAGCCACCGCGATGGTTGCACCAAATCCAAATAACATTTCATGAATATGCCAAGCAACAGGCGTTAACCCTGCGGTAGCCAGCGCGGGAAGGTATCCATGGAGAAAGAGAACCCACAACGCAATACTCAACACCGAGCTTAAGGTACTGACGAGAAACCATGGACGAAAAGCAAGATCCCAGAGAGGTTGCTGGCTCAATCTAAGTATCTTAGGCGGCAACTTAGCACTCTCTTCAAGTTCTCCTGTTGAGTTGAGTTGTTGATTGAGCCTTGTTTTGCTGCTCTGCTGCTTATTTGGTTCATTTATCATATGGAAGGATTTGCTCATCTACTGCTCTTATTCATCAAATGCTAATTAGAAATAGTGGTCTATATTGGAGATCTTTAAAGTTGAATATTGCCTAATCCATGTAAGCCGATACAACGCATCACGTAACCTATTTTGACAGCTGTAGCAAAAAGAATGAGCGCAACGTGGCTCGCTACTTGTGTCCATAAAGAGAAGTATTCATCATGGGTATAGCCAATAACGATGCAAATTATGATGCCTATCATGGCGATGGACATAGCGCCGTTACCACTGAGCAGAACCCGCGAAAAATTCCGCTTATATTGTCTTGTTAAGGTGTCACTGTTAAGGCTAGACCATGTCGTTGAAAAGTTTGGTTGAGTTGCTGTGTGTGCTGTATTCATACGTAGACTCCTTAAAGTTGACCCGGTTGATTGCTGCCTATTGAGTGAGGATTCACCTAATGCTGTTTTACAGCTTCATCGCTTAATCGCTTCCTCTTCACTCTTTCACTCTTTTTATAAAGCGAATACTGTGCCAGTTATTTAAATTTCTGATTTAATTGGTATTTATTATGTGAGAATGATAGTGTGAGTCATTATGACTACCACTATAGTGTAGTCATAATGACTCTTGTGATGCCTTTTGTATCAACTCATGCTAACGTGTTGCTCACAGCAGTAAATCAATGAAACAGAGAGGTAAATGATGGGAGAGGTCTCTTCGCAAGCCCTGATAGAGTTAGCACTGGATCTGGCCAATAGTTTAACCACCAAAGATAGATTCGAACGGTTACTGAGTACCATTAGGCATGCGGTGGAGTGTGATGCTGTGGTGTTACTTGATGTACAGTCAGGCTTTCTCAAGCCTTTGGCGCAACAGGGTCTGACACAAGATACCTTAGGCCGTCGCTTTGAAATTACCGCTCATCCAAGATTTGCCGCTATTTGTGAGTCATCGACTCCCATTCGTTTTGCCGCCAGTAGTCCATTGCCAGACCCTTATGACGGCATGTTACTCGCCCATGAAGGTGACTTACCTGTTCATGCCTGTATGGGATTGCCCTTGATGTCTGATGGGAGGTTAATTGGAGTGCTCACACTGGACAGCATGACCCCCAATGCCTTTGATAGTATTCCCAAGGGCAGTTTAGACGTGATCTCCGCCATGTCGGCAGCGACATTGAAAACCGCCATCTTATTGCAAGAACTGGAGCATCACTCCCTGCATAATCAGCAGGTGGTGGCAGAGCTGACCCATGAGGCTTTGGTTAAAGATGGTGGCGAGCTTATTGGTAACAGCCTTGTCATGCTTAAACTTAAGCGCGAAATCGACATGGTGGCGACGTCTGATTTCTCCATTCTTATCGAAGGGGAAACCGGTGTCGGTAAGGAGTTGGTGGCCAGAACGCTGCATCGCCAATCCAAACGAGTGGAAGGGCCGCTGGTGTACGTTAACTGCGCCGCGTTACCGGAAAGCCTTATCGAGAGTGAGTTATTTGGTCATGTAAAAGGCGCATTTACCAGCGCAGACCGAAGCCGAATTGGTAAGTTTAGTTTGGCTGATGGCGGAACCATATTTCTCGATGAGATAGGTGAGTTGCCACTATCGGTGCAGAGTAAATTGCTAAGAGTGCTGCAAAACCAAGAGATTCAAGTTGTCGGTAAAGATGATGTCGAACGGGTCAATGTTCGTATCTTGGCGGCGACGAACCGCACACTGAAACTGGAGGTGGCTGAGGGACGTTTTAGAGCCGATCTATATCATCGCCTGAGTGTATATCCTATTTCTGTTCCTCCACTGCGCTCCCGTGAAGGTGACGTTACCCTGCTCAGTGGATATTTTATCGAGCTAACCCGAAGAAAGTTAGGCATGCAGCAACTCACTTTGTCTCCTTCTGCTTTAGAGGTGCTTAACCAATATGCTTGGCCTGGCAATGTCAGGGAGTTGGAGCATGTGATTGCTCGCGCCGCTTTGCGAGCAAAAGGCAGCGCAAGGTCTGTGATTGTTCGTATCGGTTTAGCGCATATGGAGCACCTAGTCGCGACACAATCAGAGCTATTAAGTCCGAGTCAAAAACCTAGTTTGTCGTTGCCAAGCGAGCAGAATTCAGATCAAACTTCAATGGTAGAAATTGACACTAACCTGAAATTGGCGACTGAAGCATTTCAGCGGCAGGTGATCACTCAAGTCCTCTGTGAAGTCGAAGGAAACTGGTCTGCAGCGGCAAAACGTCTGGAAACCGATAGAGCCAATTTGAATCGATTAGCTAAACGGTTAGGGATACGCGTGGCTAAGAATATCGTCACGGATAGTTGAAGGATGAATACTTTAATGGCAGTAAATTAATAGGTTAAGTTGCAGCGACATAGAAAAGAGATTAAATCGATATGAGGAAGATTGCATCGCTAACCGTTAGCTATTAGCTTGAGCCTCATTAATTAGAACCGGAAGATAATAAAATGAATAATACGGCTTCGGGGAACAAGCAGGGTTTTCCTAGAACATTTTGGATTGCAAACGGGGTAGAGCTATTAGAGCGTGCAGCCTATTACGGGGTGTTCATTGTGATCACCCTCTACCTGTCTCGCATCTTAGGTTTTACTGATGTTGAAGCCGCTTGGTTAGCGGGATCTTTCTCCGCGGGCTTATATTTCCTCCCGACATTTACCGGTGCACTGGCTGATAAAATGGGCTTTCGAGGAGCGTTGTTGCTCGCGTTTGGTCTTCTGACTGTCGGTTATGCGGGGCTGGCGATTTTCCCAGCGTTACTCGAAGGACAAGGTTTGGTCGAGTATGGCAGAGAGGTGGCTTATCACGGTTTAGAAGAGGCTGATATTCGCTGGGCGATTATCCCTATTCTAGTTATTATCATGATTGGTGGCTCATTTATTAAGGCCGTTATCACGGCTACAGTTGCCAAATCCACGACCACGGCTAATCGAGCAAGAGGGTTCTCCATCTTCTATATGATGGTTAACATCGGTGCTTTTTCAGGTAAAACCGTGGTTAAACCCTTGCGTGAGTCTATGGGGGATTTGGGGTTAATTAATCTTAACTATTTTGCTGCTAGTATGACGTTAGTGGCGTTTATCAGTATCTTCTTTTTCTTTAAAAATGCTGAATCGAACACTGAAGGGAAATCCCTCGCTGAAGTGGTAAGCGCGTTAGGTAAAGTGTTAACGAATGGCCGCTTGATTGCGCTTATCCTCATTATTACTGGTTTTTGGATGGTGCAACATCAGCTGTACGCAACAATGCCTAAATATGTATTACGTATGGCAGGAGAGGGAGCATCACCGTCTTGGTATGCCAACGTGAATCCTTTAGTCGTCTTCTTAACGGTGAGTTTTGTGACCTCATTGATGAGCCGAAAAAGTGCACTTTTCTCTATGACGATAGGTATGTTTATCATGCCACTTTCAGCGCTCTTGATGGCCTCGGGCAATATGCTGGAGGGGAATATTGATCTGGGCTTTATGCAGATGCACCCGATTGCAGCCATGATGATTCTCGGAATTGTATTTCAAGGATTGGCTGAATCCTTTATCTCACCGCGTTTTCTTGAGTACTTCTCTTTACAGGCTCCAAAAGGGGAGGAGGGACTTTACCTTGGTTTTTCACATCTTCACTCGTTTATCAGCTCCTTATTGGGTTTTGGTTTGTCTGGTTACCTGTTACAAGCTTACTGCCCGGATCCACGTACCTTCGAGTCACATGAAGCTTGGGTCAGTGCATCGGCTAATGCTCACTATATCTGGTATGTGTTTGCAGCGATCGCAACCGTGTCAGCAATCTCATTGATCATTTATGGTTATGTGATCAAGAGATTGGATGCCGATAAGCTGGTTGAGGCAGAGCCAGCAACAGCCTAAATGTGCTAATAATAACATCATCAAAGCCCTGTTGATTCGGGGCTTTTTTGTTTATCTTCATTATATATTTTGAATATATCACTATCCCTCGATGCTTTTTTTGAGTAAACTCCCCGCGATTAATCGACTTGCTACACTGTTGTCTAACTTGTTCTACTCAAAGGTGTGAACTCTATATGAAGCTTTATCGAATTGCTGTGTGCGTCATGTTGTTGATGCTATCTGGTTGTGGTGTGATTCAGGATTACCGTCAATCGCAGATGTTTAGCACTTTTGATGATTTTAGACCGGGCCCAGATGGTGGCAGCGATCTTATTTGGTCTAAGCGTGGGATAAAAAGTATTAGCGATCTTAATGGCATACTTAAAGAATATGACAGTGTCATGGTGGATCAAGTGTGGCTAGTATTGGACGATAAGACACGTTATGACAACTTATCTGAGCAGGAAATTGTCGAAGTTTCTGAGTATTTGATAAAGAAAATAAGAGAGAAAGCTTCAACCCGTTTTAAGCTAGTGTACACGCCGCAAGAGAAGACATTAAGAATAAGTGTTGCCCTGACAAACATTGAAACCCCTAATCCTATCTTGGCGGTTACAAGCAGTATTCTTCCTTTTGGGCTCGGGATCTCAACGATCTCTAAAGTGGTCACTGGCGAGCATACCAATGTGGGCAGTGCCACTATCGAAATGATGATCAGTGATGCCACGACAGGGGCGCCAATTGTAGCTGTTATCGACAGAAAAGCGGGCAGTAAAGATCTCAGTACGATGATCGATTCTACCGATGATGCACGTGATGCGATTGATTGGTGGGTAGAAAGGATCGCCTTAACCTTAAAAGGCCAAGTGGCTGGCTAGTTCACTTCTCTGAATTAAGCACGTACCTAGCTGCTAATCGTTGCAGCTAGATGTTACTGTTAGATGTACGTAAAACTTCTCCCACTTTTGTTTCTTTCTTGGTTGTTTATCTCAGTAACCATTAAGGATGCGAGCAACTCATTTCAATACTTGCTATAATCACGCCCATTATTATCTAGCCCCAATATTGTCTATTTCACACGATGAGACCTGGCTCGATAAATTCGATTGATATCAGCGGTATATCTAAATCATAGATTTGATTGTCGCTTTCATGATGAGTATTTCGTCGTGATAAAAATAGGAATAGACCTTGAGCCAAGTTACCCCAAATGCAGACAGTAATATGTCATTCTCGACATTAACGCTAAAACCTGAACTAGTAGATAACCTAAAAACCATGGGTTACGACTCGATGACGCCGATCCAAGCGCAGAGTCTACCAGCAATACTCAATGGTGAAGATGTTATCGGCCAAGGTAAAACTGGCTCAGGTAAAACAGCGGCCTTTGGTTTGGGTCTATTGCACAAGCTAGACGTAAAGCGTTTTCGTATTCAGTCTTTGGTACTTTGCCCAACGCGTGAACTTGCCGATCAAGTGGCGAAAGAGATCCGTACTCTTGCTCGTGGTATTCACAATATTAAAGTATTAACCCTGTGTGGCGGCGTGCCAATGGGACCGCAAATCGGTTCTCTTGAACACGGTGCTCACATTATTGTTGGTACTCCTGGTCGTATTATCGACCACCTTCAACGTGAGCGTTTAAACCTTGAAGATGTCAATACCTTAGTACTTGATGAAGCGGATCGTATGCTCGAGATGGGCTTCTTGCCAGATCTAGACTACATCATGGCTGAGATGCCACGCGAGCGTCAGACACTACTATTTAGTGCGACTTTCCCTAAGCAGATTCAGAAGATCGCTGAAGAGATCATGTTTGAACCAGTTATCGTTAAAGTGGCTTCGACCCATGATGACAACACTATTGATCAGCACTTCTATCAGTTAGAAAGCAATAAGGATCGTCAAAAGGCGCTGCGTTTACTGCTACTTCAGCATAGACCTGAGAGTGCCGTGGTTTTCTGTAATACCAAGCGTGAAACTAAAGAAGTCGCTGCTACTTTGGCGAATGATGGTTTCAGTGTTGTGGCATTGCACGGCGATCTTGAGCAAAGAGACAGAGACATTACCTTGATGCAGTTTGCCAACAAGAGTGCTTCAGTCATGGTGGCTACTGATGTCGCCGCTCGTGGTCTAGATATCGAAGCGTTGGACATGGTCGTTAACTACGAGTTTGCCTACGACACTGAAGTGCATATTCACCGTATCGGTCGTACAGGCCGCGCAGGTAGTCTGGGAACAGCGTATACCTTCTTTAATAGCGAAGATGACTACAAGGTTAAGCTGCTAGAAGAGTACCTAGATCGTGAGATCACTAGCGAAGCACTGCCACCAGAGAACTTGTTAGACACCTTACCGACTCAGCCTAAAATGGTGACCTTGCAGATAGATGGCGGCAAGAAGAACAAGGTTCGTCCTGGTGACATCTTAGGTGCCTTAACTGGTGAAGATGGCATTCAAGGTTCTGAAGTGGGTAAGATTAAGATCACTGAATTCCGCTCATACGTAGCAGTTGATCGCAAAGTGGCTAAGCGTGCTCTGCATAAGATCACCAATGGCAAGCTTAAAGGCCGTACTTACAGAGCGTGGGAAATGCGCTAGTTTACTAGCCTAAGCGTTGGGACTAAGTTTTCTGGCTTAAATAGCAACGTCTTGCTACATAAACAATAGAAGGGAGTGAACTCAAGTTCATTCCCTTTTTTGCACATGGAAGTGCGTATTCCTGATCGCAGGGATAGCGATGGAAGGGATAGCGATAGAAGGGATTTGTTGGGGGGATTATTGAGGGTGTTTTCAGAAGTGATAGATAACGATGAAAATATGGCATTCAAAAAATCAAAATATAAATGCAGTTAACCTTTATTCATCAGTTACTAACCTGGTGCTGCTCTTTTCTCTTCATACATTTTGTGATCAGCGGTAGAGACTAAGGCATCTACATTTTTCCCATCGGTAGGGTAAATGGCTGAGCCCATACTGGCACCTAAATTGAAATCTATGCCGTTGATGGCGAATGGCATTTTTATCCGATCTTTTAATAGAGTGGAGAGGTTTTCAAGTTCTTCATTATTGGTGACATTTTTTATCAACACACAAAACTCATCGCCTCCCATACGGCATACTAGATCCGTTTCACGGGTGCAGCTGGTGATTCGCTTTGCAATCTCTTGCAGTACCCAGTCCCCATATTGATGACCATAGGTATCATTTATTGGTTTGAACTTGTCTAGATCAACATAGATCAATCCAAAAACGGCGCCAAAATCCTTTGCTCTGTTTTCTATTTCCACCGCTTCTTCTTCAAATTTACGGCGGTTGGCTAAACCAGTTAGTTCATCATGGCGTGCTTGATGTTCTATCAATGCCTGCATCTCCATCATCTCAAGCATCTGCTCTTTTAAGGTAATGCTATAGGTCACTTCATTGAGTGCACTTTCAGACATCTCTATGGCTTTGCGGATCATCAGAGTGAATCCCAACAGTAAAAACAAGGATGAACAAGCGATAACACCTTTGCTGTGGTCATCGAATCGTGTGACCGCATGGAGGAAGATCATGGAAAGAATGAGCATGCCATAAGCAATGTAATATTCTGGAAAGCTAATATTACTGACAAGAATAATGGCAAACAAACACACGAGAAAAATGTAATAAAGCTGTACGTGATCCAATGGAACATCGGCCAACAAAATGAAAGGACTAACACTAAATAAAAAGGCGATAAATAGTCCAAAGAAAAAGCGTTGGGTTAGCCTTTTTTTGAGTGTTGCATGATCAGCTTTGAGTGCTACTTGTTCATTGCCTTTCTTATCAATCATGTAGATTATTGCAATGGATAATACAAATGAAAATTGCCAAATAGCGACTAAAATCAATGATGAATCTAAGTGGTAATGGTAAATAGCTAAGATAAATGAGGCGATAAGCAGCAGAGGTGAATTTTTGATACTTTGGCTAAAATAACGATCAACCCTTGCCATATAGACACGAGTTTCAAATTCATTGACTGGTGCAGATGATAATAAAAACAGGTTGTTTTTCATTGTATCCTAGAGAGCCATTTGTCGTAGGTCACAGCCTTAGACTGCTGTACTTATTTATTATAGGTGCTCCAGAAAAAGCTAGGGTGAAAAGAGTCATGATCTAGAAAAAAAACGCTTCAATCTATGTTGTATCTCTTCAAAAAAAACCTTCATGGATAACTCACTGCTTAGTCATAAATCCACTCCAAAGACCTTCACTGTTGAGCCGTGCTTAACTGTTGAAAATCTGCGAGCTAAAAGAGGCGTAAATTCTGTTTATAGTAAAGTTATTTATGTTGAAAAATATATGTAGTTATTAATAGTGAGCAAAGTCAAAAGTTGAAATAACAGTGATTGAGTATAAATAACGATAAGTGGTAACGTCATAAATGCATTAATAAAAACATGGCTGAAATAAGTTTGTATTCACTTTACACATTTATAATAGGTGTGTTTCCTGATTAATTAGAAATGAATATTAGCTTATTAAATAATGGTTGTAATTAAACTGTTTGTTAATTGTCGCTAAGTTGCGACTAAGTGTTGGTTTGGTTGTGAGTTTTTGTGGTTATATTTCGATAAGATTTTAGTTTTTTGGACTGATTAATATCTGTCTCTTATACACATCTGACGCTGCCGA
>OJDH01000092.1_pt1 | contig 76873 bp, 78 predicted proteins | sample 1592761 | NCBI WGS metagenome assembly OJDH01 (sample SAMN05416855, study PRJEB24817) | seawater metagenome | isolation source: Sea water | place: Canada:Atlantic | collected 2013-11 | reverse complement strand
ACGAGATCAGCCTCGGTCTCGTGGGCTCGGAGATGTGTATAAGAGACAGGGCTTATGTTGGTTATGTGACGGGGATTTGCCTGGTGGAACGAGAAGTTTGATTCGATTTTTTGGTATTATTTTTATACTAAGTAAAGATTGCATTTAGCGTTGAATAAAGTACTCGCGTATTTGCGTTATACCTACTCTAGTCAATCATTAAGCGCATAAGTTTTGACTACTTGAGTTTTATCGGACGTTAGGCGGGCTGAGGTCTATGGAATGGGTTTTATGGCCCTGAAATGAAAAAGGCACGTTGGGCGTAATCCCAATGTGCCTTTGGTTGATAGCGAGCCTTTAGTTGTATAAGGCTAGCGCTTAATTTTGTGCGCTTTGCCCATCATTATTGCTTGGAGCATCGGCTTTAGTCGAATCGTGTTTATCAAAACTCTGTTGCTTTGAATTTGCTTGCGCGCCTTCGCCATTTTCATTGCCTTCTTTAGCGGCGTTACCCTTGGTCATATTCTGTTGGCTTGCCAACATCGAATCGAGTTTTTCACCACCTTTTGCACCAAAATCCAAGGTACGAATAGGGAAGGGAATGAGGAAGTCGGCTTCTTCTAAGGTTTTTTTGATCAAAATAACCGCCTCGTGGCGTGCCACCATAAAACCGGTATCGCCTGGGTAGTCTATCCAAAACCATACCAGCATATTAATGCTGCTATCACCAAAGCTCTCTACGTAAACCGCGGTTTCTTCTTTTTTGATGACGAAGTCGCATTCGTTTATTTTATCTGTGAGCAATTTTGCCGCCGCCGCTGGGTCGTCGCCATAAGAGATGCCCACCGGAATTTCTAGCCTGCGAACACCAAGCGTGGAGTAATTAGTGAGTATGTTGCGAAACAATATTTTATTAGGAATAACTTCGATTTGGCCGAAAAAGGTTTCGACTATCGTGTTGCGCAAATTGATGGCACGTACGTTGCCAAACACGCCCTCTGCTTGCACTACATCGCCTAATTCAAATGGTTTTCTAATTCCCATTGCAATACCTGCAATCAGGTTTTCTGTCATGTCTTGGAATGCAAAGCCGATGGCCAAGCCTACAATACCCGCACCCGCTAGAAGTGAGGTCACTGTGCCAGAAAGACCTAGAAACTCAAGGGCGATAAATAAGCCCGTACACATCACAATTGCTTTAAATATGGAAGCGAGCAGGTCGGCAATTTGTCGCGATTCTAATGCTCGATGTAAACCTTTTCTAAGCATTTTACTCAGCACCCTGGCCAGTATTGAGAACACGATTGTGATCACAATGGCGACCACGAAATTAGGCAGGTGAGCGATTGTTTGTTCTAACCAGCTTTGAAGCTTGTCATTTATCAAAGAAGAAAATTCGCCTAGCGCTTTGAATTCCATGAGTTGATCCTAGAGTGGGTTAAAAGAAAAAAGCGAGTACCATAAGGTACTCGCAAAGGGAACGCACTGTGGATGTAGGACAGTGCAGCAGCAGTAATTCTAATGAGCCGGTCGTAGGTTTTGGGCTAACTTCTGGGCGTCAAATACGGTCAATGGTGTTTTTGGCTCGCCCTTACCCATAGTGATGAGCAGCGACGACATAATGTTTTCTTTCACTTGTTTGGTGGTAACTTCGCCGCCGGCATAATTTGGTGAAGACGGTGTGGCGCAGCCTAGTAAACCGCAGGTGGTTTCACCTTGCATGGGCTTCGTTGTGCTTGGGCCTACACGTGTTACGTCTTTGGTCTCAATGTCGGTGTCACTGTCTACGATAGTGAACCAGTTGTATCCACTTGCGCTGGTTAGTTCAGCGGCGTGAAGTAGGGCGAAATTGGTGGCTTCTTCTTCATCGGTATTTTTGTTGCCTTTAAATACCACGCGATATTGATTTTCACTCAGTTGAACATGGCTGTAGCCTTCGTCTCCGTTTTGCATAGCTGCCTGATATTGAGTCGGGTTGACTGAACTACAGCCAAATAAGCACAGGCAAATCATGCACAAGGTTAGGGTTGGCTTTAGTAAAATGTAATCAGGCAGTATATTCATAAGGCATACTCTTTAAGGTCTTGGCTGATGATGCGTCAGCGTTCTTAATGTTATATATATTGCTTAATTCAATACTGATGCCAATGTTGCAGCCCTTTAAAAATAAGGGGTGTAGGCTATGGTGATATTAGTGGGTAGCAACATTTACTGGCTGAAGCGTAAAAAGTGCTCACCCTGGGGTGTGCTTTTATCGAGGGGTTGGATGGGCAATAACGAAACAGGGAAAGCATTGGCTTTCCCTGTTAACTTCCGGGTGTTGGAGTTCGTGACTGGATTACCGCGAAGGTGCTGTGCTTACGTTTCGCGTAGCGCGTTGTTAGCGCTCTAGCCGAGATATGGTGTATCACTGAACCTTTAACTAACCATAACACTTATGGCGAAGGCTAAACCTCTGGGGCGATAAGCATGGTAAGTGATGCGGGGTTTACCTCGATGAATAATTCATCGTCTTGGTAGGTTTCACCGTCAATCACATAGTTAAGGGGGCCAGCACCCTTGATATGGACTTTCTTGATGCGCTGGTGGCGCACGCTTTTCTCTTCAGCTGAGTTAAATAAGCCTGGGGCAATTAATTCAGACAAACTGAACATATGATCGCCCAAGGTGGCATCACCGGGTAGCCAGGTTAAATCCAATAAGCCGTCTCGCACATTAGGCTCGCCGCCACCTTGGGCTAAAACTGTGGTAAAGGGCGCGGCATTGGCAACCACTAAACTGCACACTGACAGCTGCTGCGTGGGCTCGTCGTCTATGGTGACGTCGAGCTGCAGAGATTCATTCACATTGACTGCTTCCCACAGGGCTTTGATATAAGCCATTTGGCCACCTTGGTTTTTTTCCTCACGGTCTGCGTTTTCAATCATTTTTTGTTCAAAGCCGACTGCTGTGACCAACAACGCCAGTTTTTTGTTGCAATTGGCAGTATCAATTTTCGTCGCTATGCCATTCTCAATATGCTCACACGCGACCTCTATCGGCATAACTTTGGTTCTCGTGCCAAATAACGCATGGGCTAAAGCGTTTGCTGTTCCCATGGGGATAATGGCAAATTGGGTTTGGGTATTCACCACAGCCGATGCGACCTCGGTTAATGTGCCATCGCCGCCGCAAGCAATTACGGTCGTAGCGCCAGCGTTAATAGCCTGTTTCGCTAAGTCATAGGCGCTAACGTCTGGTGTGCTCTCTACCACTTTTAGTTGCATAGATGCACTGAGTCTTTGTTCTATGAATTCGCGATTCTCGGTCCATTTACCGGCACCCGATACTGGGTTTGCGATTAACCATGTTGGGGCTTTGGGCGTTAGCACACCTTTATCAAAAATTTTGCAAAGCGCCCTCAGCTGATGAGGATTAAGGCGCGCAGTTTCACGCACATCTTGAATCTTTTCAATGGCTTGGCGTACGCTTAAGGTGCGATCTTTACTTAATAAATATGCAGCCATTACCAACACCGAGCGACCACGCCCTAAAGCGCAGTGAACTACCACACCGCGATTCGCGCGGCGATGATTCTCAATCCAGTTCACGGCGCTGATTAAATCTTCTTCTGAGGGGCTTTGATGGTCAAGCACAGGCACATTTAAATAGGCTAAGTCTTCTGAGGTGGCGGTCCAATCTAGTCCGTCAAATTCGGCGGTAACATCTAAAATGGCTTTAACATTAAGCTCTTGAAGGTGCGCTACATCGCTTGGAAATAAGCGGCAAGCCAGAAATAAATCATCATCTATTTTTTGAATGGCTGGTACTTTGTCGTTTTTGCGCGCCCAACTATTGTACAGCTGCACTCCTAGTAGAAAGGGAATAAACAACCAGCGCACGTAGAAGGGAATTGAACCGTCTTGTTTCTTTCTAAAAATAGCCGGCTTTTGCAATAAGTATGCTGCGCCTACAGCAAGTAGAGATAAGCTGATCCAAATCAGTGGCACGCTGACAAATAGAGTGGGGCTGAAGTATGCCAAGGCGAGCGCAGCCAGCGCACCTGCTAAATAATACTTAACGATAAACATGATGCTATTCCTTTCTTTCTAAGTGGCTGCGACCGACTTTTTAATGCGCAATACGCCCTAACTTTTGCAGTGACTATTCGCAATGTCGATTCGCCTGCTATTCCCACGCTAACATTCGCTGTAGGTTATATGCGTCGTGATACAAAGATGCTACTCAATTTAAATGTGAGCTTCGCTTGGTTGAAAGCAAAGCCACCTAAAGAAAGTAGCATGGGTAGTCGGCAAACTTGGCAGCACATGTTAAATGGCTTTATTTAAAATGATTTAGTCCCTCGGATTGGGTAATCGTTTTTGCGCGTATAGCCTAAGCCAGAAACCAACATGTTTAGGTCTGGGCGAACGAATGGGCTATTCGCAATCTCTAACACTTGCACTTTATTGTCGCTGTTAACAACGAACAAACCTGGTTCAGGGAAGTCGTGGTCTGTTTCAGCTTCAGATGTAGGCTGTGAAAGATACAAGCCAAGTGCGCTCATGTGCTCTTTCGTTAAACCCGCATATACGGGAAACTCAACCGAGACGTCATCAAGCTTGGTGTTAAGTTGTTCAACCGAATCGGCAGATACGGCCACAATATCAACTTTGATCTCTTGAAACTGAGAGCGCATTTCTTGTAATTGCGTAAGGTACTTGCTGCAAATTGGGCAATGCACTCCACGATACACAACCACCATGGTCCAGTGCTCTGCGTCAATTGGGGAGACTAGGCTTTGGGTGTTGCCTTTAGTGTCTAGCACTTGGATCTCAGGAAAAGTCGCGCCTGGGGTTAATTTTTCAGAATTCATTTTCGTCCTCCTTAAGGGTTGGGTGATGTGTATGGGTTGGCCGCATTCAGTGGCAGTCCAGTCGTGAACCTAGGCGGACTGTTGCTCGCGCATTTCTTCGCGATAACTGTTAGCCAAACGATTCTTTTGCGTTTCATTCAGCACTTTACCGGCCATTTGGAAAAACTGTTGTTCTTCATCATCTAAATGGTGCAAGACCAAATGTTGCAGACTTTTCATATGCGTCAGCCATGCTGAAGAGCTCATGTCTGTGTCTTCGAGTTTTTCGATCAGCTCATCGATTTCATGATGTTCAGCGATAGCGTGGCGAGACTGATCCGCCATGTCATCTGATTTCATCAGGGGGGCATAGAAATAACGTTCTTCAGCTAAGGCGTGACTTTCAAGCGCCTCTTTTAACGCTTTAAAGGTATGAATACGTTCGTCACTTTTACCTGACGTGTTAAGTAGTTTGTCCATTAAGTCGCGTTGAACGTCGTGATCTTTACGCAATGCTTCGAAAATTTTCATTATCTTATTCCTTTTCATTTTGCTTTGTTTTTTCGTTTATCTAACGTTCTTCCTTGCGAGCACCGTACCAACAGGGGTAACTTTATAATTAATTGAAATTTATAGGATTTATGTGGGTTGATTATGTATCAACGATTGTTGACGTGGTAAAAATTACACGTCAGCAGTAGTTATTTCTGTGTTTTTGGTGTGAGTCACGCATGATCTTTAATTTAGTAATGAATCGATTTTGGGTGCTTTGCGTAGTAGCTGTAAGGGGTTAGCTATAAGTGGTTGGTTGTTAGCAGTTTATGCATATTGCAGCGAGAGTCAGTGGCTACACGGGAATCAAAGCAAGGCTTCTAAGAGCAAAGATCAAAGAACGATTAGCTCATCTTAACAATTAGCTTTAATGAGGAGGGAATATGAAAAAAGCGGTTATGGCATATATAGGTTCGTTACTGGGATTTTTGTTGTTAGATGCGATATGGCTGGGGTTGGTGGCTAAAAATAGCTACATACAAGCGATGCAAGGGCTCATGCGGGAGGACGTACACGTTTGGCCTTGGGTGGTATTTTATAGTCTGTACTGCATGGCCATAGTGTATTTGGTTGTTTTACCCAGCCAAGATAGTGGCAGTGCTCGTCCTGTACTGGCGGCTGGAGCGGTACTCGGTGCTGCGGCTTACGGGGCGTATAATATGACAAACTACGCTTTATTAGCGGGCTGGCCGTTAGGTATAAGCTTGCAAGATTGGGCTTGGGGCACGGTGGTAACAAGCTTAAGCAGTTACTGTGGCTGGCGCTTAGCTCGTCGTTGAATCTAACCGAAGGCTGATGAAAAATAGCGAGTGTAAAGTAGTGGCAGCAAAGTCTCCGCGACAGCAAATACTGTCGCGGTTTGCCAATTATTTATTCAGCTTGCGTATGTGGCTGTAGTTCAGTAATGCAACGAATACTGAGCCGCCTATTGCATTGCCCAACAGCACTACAGACAACGCTTTTAACATCTCAAGCAACGATAATTGGTCAGACGTAAAATACCCCACGAGTAGTTCTACTGAGCCAGCAATTGAGTGGTGTAGGCCACCTAGCCCGATGATGAAAGTCACAATATAAATACATAATATTTGGCTGGTGGTGGAATGCGTTGACAGTATTGTCCATGCGCCTAAGGCCATTAACCAACCTGCAAGGGTGGCGCTGGTGAGTAAGGTTAGAGGGGAATAAGACAAAATATGTTCAGCGATAATGAAATAGCCTTCGCTGGCGTGAATCACCTCGTCGCTCATGGCGAGTAATCCCGCACTTATTACACCGCCTAATATGTTCCCCGCGATAACAATACCCCACAAACGAAACATGCGAACAATGTTGATGCGCCTGTCTAGAATCGGGTAGAAGGCCGTCGCTGTGTGTTCTGTAAAAAGCTGAGTGCGACTTAAAATACACATCACAAAACCCAGCGGGTAGACCAAGGCGACCAATACGCGGTTAAAACCAGTAGAGAGGTCGCCCACTATGGTTGTCATGACTCCTACGGCCAATACGGTAAAACAAATGATCATGCCTGCGGCCAATGCCGACATGAATAGAGACATGGCGGGCCGGGCTAATTGCTCAACTCCTTCATCAATGGCTTTTTCAAGAATGTCGTCTGGGTGGCGAAAGGTCTCATCGACACGCTTCACTATGACAGAAGCATACTCCTGGCTTTCACGTGTGCGCTCTTTCGTTCGCTCTTTAGCGCTTTCATCAAATAAGAGCTCCCCTGAGGTGGAAACAATACGTGCTTCATGATCGTGTTCGCCGTGCTCTAAATCATCTGCCATGTGTTTATCCTTACTAGTGTTTTATCCACCAAATAACGGCTACCAATATGGTTAAGCCGATGGCTGTGGGAAGCTTATATTTTCTGAACAGTGCCTCTGCATGATTACCTGCCAACTTGACCAATAAGGCTAAGCCGAAATAGCGCAGTGAGCGCGCAATTAAGGTTGCTAACAGAAACATGCCGATGGGATATTTCACTGCGCCAGCGGCTAGCATCGCAATCTGAAATGGTACTGGAATGATACCGATGGACAGCACGTACCAAAAACCCTGCTGCTGCATCTGCGTTTTTACGTTCTCTAATTGCTGTGGATCAGAAAACCAACTGGCAATTTGCTCTGCGAATTGGTCGAAAAGAAAATAGCCTACACCGTAACCAATAACTGCGCCGAAAATGCAACCTACAGTGGCAAGCGTTGCCAACAGCCAAATTTTCTCACGTTTGGCCTGCATCAATGGAATGAGCACTGCTTCTAGCGGTATCGGAACAATAATAGATTCTAAAAAGGAAGCTATCACCAGCACTGCGTACATGTTTTTAGATTCGATGAACTGTTTTGTTTTGCTTTTGAAGTAGGCGACCATTTGCGTCCTGTCTTACACCTTGAGGTTGATGAAACCACGTGAGGAAATGAAACGAATAGACTCACTTTGCAGGATGTATACCAAAGGACGGCGGGGAATGAACGAACAGCGGGCACTCTGAGTAAGTCTGCACGCTAAAACCACTTTAGCCCCTATAGGGGAGGGCATTGCAGCGCAGTTCAGTGCATATGATAGTGCACATATATTCGCAAATAAAATGCAATTAGGCTGGCCCGAACAGTAAAAATTTACCCTGCTTGAGCTGATTTAGGCGGTATTTTTGCAATATTTACTTACCCTCGTCTTAACCCATAACCGATAACCCACAGCCGATAGCGAGAAGAGTCAGAGTACAACCGTAAACTTAACTTGGGGTTACTCTGATGTGGATTTTGTTACGTGCTGCTTTGCAAACTGGCGTAGGGTTAACATGCCGGAAATAGATGAGACAAAGTAAGGCACGATAAAGGTCAAGATTAAATTCCCCCACAAGATGGGTGTTCGACCAAATATGCCGTCATATTGGTTGATCATGTTTAATATCGCGCCAACGATCAACGCCGTAACAAGAGAGCGCCTCACCAAAGCAGGGTTAAAAAGTTGATTTAATAGTCCAATATTTCTGTTTATCAATTGCGTTACCTTGTAAATATACTGGGTATAGCTAGACCGATGCTCTGCCTTTTTATTTTCAGTGTATACAAAAATTCGCTTTCAGTAGACTTGAATCTAGCCGTGTCCGTTGCTTTTACAGGGCAGTTAATTCAAACTCCTGCGCTTAATGGATAAAGGGGCTTGAAATGAATGATAAAGCGGTGAAATCGGGCGTCTTATTTGCGATAGCGGCATACACCATGTGGGGGGTTGCCCCTATGTATTTCAAGTTGCTAGGCCAAGTGCCAGCGATGGAAATATTGATGCATCGCATTATCTGGTCTGTGATTGTACTGACGCTGCTTGTGGTCGTTACCGGCAAAGCGCAAAAGGTGAAGCAGGCGATCCTTAATCCCAAGGTGATGCAGGTCCTATTGATTTCAGGGATATTACTGGCCGCCAATTGGTTTATCTTTATCTGGGCTATTAACAATAATCATCTGCTTGATGCCAGTTTGGGCTATTACATCAACCCATTATTAAACGTGTTTCTTGGGCGCTTGTTTTTGGGTGAACGCTTACGCCGTTTGCAAAAAATCGCGGTTGGGTTAGCACTATCAGGTGTGGTGTATTTTATCGTCGGTTACGGGCAGTTGCCTTGGGTAGCACTTGCACTTGCGGGCACATTTGGTATCTATGGTTTGTTGCGCAAACAAGTGGCGGTAGATTCATTGCCAGGCTTGCTTATTGAAAGCGTATTTTTATTGCTTCCTGCGATTGCCTATTGGATTTGGTTCGCGGGTGAATACAGCAACATGTTGACCAATGACACGGCACTTAACATCACCTTGATTTGCGCCGGTATCGTGACCACAGCGCCTTTATTGTGTTTTACCGCAGCGGCTAAACGGATTATGTTTTCAACGTTGGGATTTTTTCAATATATTGGCCCAAGTTTGATGTTTGTTTTAGCGGCAGTGGTTTACGGTGAGCCGTTAGATGACAACAAGATAGTGATGTTTGCTTTTGTATGGTTGGCACTGGGCTTGTTTAGTTATGATTCACTGCGCCAGTATCGCAAGGTCAGAAAAGCGCTAAAGCAGCCGTAATATCATTTCCAATAAATATCTAATCACTTAGCGAAAATTTAAACTACTTCTTTTACGGGGTCGTGTACCACTTGGTTGCGACCGCTAGCTTTGGCTTGGTAAAGGTATTCATCTGCTTTGCGCAGCATACTATTAACCCCGCCTGTAGCGATGGCTGTTAGTCCAATACTCACAGTGCAATGAAATGTTTTGCCTTCAAATTTGAAGGTGATCTGAGCTAATTCCTCACGAAACGCTTCGAAGAGATTTATAGCGCTAGGCAAATCAACATTTGGTAAAAACACACAAAACTCTTCGCCGCCAAAACGTGCAGGAATGTGCGCCGCAAATGTTGATGAAACCAGTTTGGCAATTTCCCGTAAGGTGTAGTCACCGCAATCATGGCCATAGGTATCATTCACTGATTTGAATAGGTCAATATCAATCAGTGCTAGTGTTTGGCATTTTGGTACGAGCTGGGTCGCCGCTGCGGCCCGTTCGAAGAAGTGTCGCCGATTCGGTAGGCCAGTGAGAAAATCTGAGTTGGCAGCCCTGCGTATCAGTTCAATGTTTTCGATATATTCGATGTTCTGCATGATCCGGCATAAGAACTCTTCTTGGCCATAAGGCTGAGCGAGGTAATCATTGGCCCCACTTTTTATGAACCGGGCGGAAACCCCAGTGTCACTGTGATCTGACAAGCCTATCACCGCAATATCATCTTTAGAGGCGCGCTTACGGATTTCATTGAGCAGTGCGATGCCGCTCATGTCAGGCAATTTATTAGCAACAATCACTAACTTTATAAGGCTATAGCGTGTGAGTGCGTCAAGACCTTGTTGGCCGGTGGTCGCTTCATGAGTGATAAAGTTGTGGCGCTGCAACAGAGAAATGCTGCGCTGACGGCTGACTCTTGCGCTGTCGACCACTAAAACCCCTTCACTCTTATTTTTATGCAGGCGGCTGAGTAGTACGCTTAGATACTCATACACCTGCTCGTTTTCTTTCAGAATATAGTCAATGACGTTCTTATTCAGGATTCCGGCTCGGGTTTCTGGATCTAAGAATTCAGTGGTTACTATGGTGGGTAAAAATGAGGCTAGGGTGAAGTCAATCGCTTGGCCGATAGGGGCGTCTGGCAGGCGGTAATCAACGATGGCACATAAAAAATCTTCAGGGGCGGAGTGCGAGAATATATGCTGCGCCGCTGTCAGGCTCGTCGCTTTAACTGGGGTTAACTGCGCTTTGAGTATCAAGCTGGCAATGACGTCTACGCTTTGTTCGTTATCGTCAATTATCAATACTTTTGGGCGCATAAAGCCAGTTTACCTTTTCGCTGATACTAAGGAGCACTTAAATGTATGGCTACCTTATAGCACCTCGCAGAAAGGGTAAACTTAAGGCGTTAAATTTTATCTAGTTTTGCAAATGACAACACTAACCACTTACTGCCAACATTATCAAAATTGACCTGGACTCTGGCGTGCTCGCCGCTGCCTTCGTAATTAAGCACGGTTCCTTCACCAAATTTGCGATGGGCCACGCGCTCACCGAGTTTAAAGCCAGTAGAGTCAAACGCCGTATGACTGGCTGACGACTGGAATCGACTTTGCATCGGGCGTGACACCGTGGCTTTAGTCCGCAGACGAACTTCTTCAATAAATTCGGTGGGGATTTCTTTGATAAATCGTGAAGGCGTATGGTATTTGTCTTGGCCATATACACGACGGCTTTCAGCGTAAGTTAGATAGAGCTTTTGCATGGCGCGGGTCATACCCACGTAACAGAGGCGCCGCTCTTCTTCTATTTTTCCTGGTTCGTCATTGCTCATTTGGCTGGGGAACATGCCTTCTTCCACACCTACTAGCAATACCATAGGGAATTCTAAGCCTTTGGCTGTGTGTATAGTCATCATTTGCACGGCGTCTTGATGTTTATCAGCCTGAGCATCACCAGCTTCAAGAGATGCGTGGGCAAGAAACGCCGACATGGGGCTCATGTTTTCAGCTTCTTCTGGGGGCGCGAACTGCTTACACGCAGTGACTAATTCTTCTAAGTTTTCAATTCGTGCTTGCGCTTTTTCGCCTTTTTCCGCTTTGTACATGGCGTACAAACCAGAATTTTTGATGACGTGATCAGCGTGTTGCTCTAAGGGTAAATCCGTGGTGTCTTTTTGCAGTTTTAATACTAAATCCACAAAGGCTTGTAGCGCGTTGGCTGCGCGGCCAGATAGGCGCTTTTCACGCAATAGCTGTAAGCTCGCTTGCCACATAGACAAATCATGCTCTTTGGCTTGCTCACGCACCTGTGACAAGGTTTTATCACCAATACCACGCGTTGGTGTGTTAACGACGCGCTCAAATGCTGCATCGTCGATTTGCTGATTAATAATGCGCAGGTAACCTAAGGCATCTCGGATTTCTTGACGCTCGAAGAATCGCAGACCACCGTATATGCGATAGGCCACGGACTCTTGCAATAAAGCTTCTTCAAGCACTCGTGATTGGGCGTTGTTGCGATACAAAATAGCGCAATCGCTGAGGGCATAACCTTGGGTCTGCCAGTCTTTTATGCGCGATACGGCAAAGCGTGCTTCGTCTAATTCGTTAAAACCGGCATACAAAGAAATGGGCTCGCCATCTACACCGTCGGTCCATAATTCTTTGCCCAAACGGCCTTGGTTATTGTCGATAACGGCATTGGCCGCTTTTAAGATATTGCCTGTTGAGCGATAGTTCTGCTCTAAGCGTATGGTTTTTGCTTGCGGGTAATCACGCAAGAAGTGCTGAATATTCTGCACGTTTGCCCCGCGCCAACCGTAAATTGACTGATCGTCATCACCAACAATAATCATATTGTTAGTGGGCGCGGCTAATAAGCGCAACCAAGCGTATTGGATGTTGTTAGTATCTTGAAATTCGTCCACAAGCACGGCGCGAAAACGGGTTTGATAATGCTTAAGTAGCTCAGGGTTTTCCACCCATAGTTGATGAGCGCGCAGCAACAACTCGGCGAAATCCACCAAGCCAGCCCGTTCGCAGGTTTGCTGGTAAACCTGATAAATCTCACATAACTTTTTCTGGTTGTAGTCACCGTGAGTATCTATGTGCTCAGGTCTTAAGCCTTCGTCTTTATTGCCGTTGATGTACCATTGAACCTGTTTCGGCGCCCATTGCTTTTCATCTAGGTTCATACTCTTGATGACACGGCGCACTAGGCGATATTGGTCGTCTGAGTCGAGTATTTGAAAGTTCTCGGGCAACTTAGCTTCAGCGTAATGGGTGCGCAGTAATCTGTGAGCAATACCGTGAAAGGTGCCAATCCACATATTGCTAAGAGCGCCGCCTTGCAACTCTTCGATACGCCCGCGCATTTCGCGAGCGGCTTTGTTGGTAAAGGTAACGGCGAGAATACCCCAAGGGGCAATACCTTCTACTTCCATTAACCAAGCAATGCGGTGCACCAACACGCGGGTTTTACCACTGCCTGCGCCGGCCAAAATAAGCATGTCAGCAGCAGGTGAGGCAACGGCATCGCGTTGTTTATCATTGAGTTGTTCTAAGAGTCGAGATACATCCATGGGGGAAAAAATGCTGTAGAATTATGGGCGCATTATAACAGTTATACTGTGTTTTTATACAATTAATGAATTTGTTCTTAGTCATTATTGGGCTTTGAAATAACAACTGGCTACACTGCCGACTGATGCAGACATAAGGTGGATACTCGTGAACAAAAATTTTTGGCAAACGCTTCGTAATGAAGCACAGGTAATGACTGAAAAAGAACCTTTGCTTGCCACTTATGTAAATGAATGCATTTTAAAACAGCAAGATTTCGCAGGGGCGCTGAGTTTTATTTTATCGAACAAGCTATCAGATAAAGTCATGTCTGCGACGGCCTTGCGCACCATGCTTGACCAAGCCTACCGCGATCAGCCTTTGCTAGTTGAAGCGACTGTGTTTGATATTGAAGCAACTTTTGAGCGCGACCCCGCGGTGAAATCGTATCTAACTGTGCTGCTTTATTTCAAAGGGTTTCATGCTATCCAGGTGCATCGTTTTGCGCACATGTTGTGGTTAATGGGCCGCCATGAATTGGCATTATTTATTCAAAGTCGCAGCTCTGAAGTGCTGTCAGTGGATATTCACCCTGCGGCTTATATAGGCCAAGGCGTGATGTTTGATCATGCAACAGGCATTGTTGTGGGTGAAACTGCGGTGATTGAAGATAACGTATCGATTATGCAATCTGTGACCCTTGGCGGTACAGGTAATGAAGTCGGCGATAGGCATCCTAAAGTGCGCCATGGAGTAATGATAGGCGCAGGGGCCAAAATTCTGGGTAACATTGAAATTGGCCCAGGTGCCAAAGTGGGCGCGGGCAGTGTGGTACTAGCGAACGTTCCCTCTCATGTCACTGTGGCGGGTGTGCCAGCTAAAATTGTGGGAAAGCCGAGCTGCCAGAACCCATGCCAAACTATGCGCCAAAACGTACTAGAAGATTAACCTGCAACTCGCTTGATGAGGCGTTGGCGTTATCGAGCGAGTATTCTGTTGACGCAGGATTTAGTTTAAATCACACAGCTCGCTTAAATGCTGGAGTTGAATATCCGGTAGTACGGTGACGTCTTCGCTATTGAGCGACATCGCACGATTTTCTGCATACCACGCGCTCATGAAGCCTGCTTTCTTGGCTCCTAACACGTCTTTTTCTAGGTTATCCCCTACATGCAATATTGACTCAGCTGGCAGGCCGAGCAGCTTTTTAGCCGCATCGAACATGGCGCTGTTGGGTTTCATGGGAAACGCTAAACTAGCGTGAAAGCTCTTTTGAAAGTAATCCGCGATACCGATTTGTTCTAGGTTTACATTGCCATTAGTGATAGCGACTAACGGCCAGCGCTCCCCTAGCTTACTCAGAATGTCGGTCACTTCAGTACTGACCTGAAAATTACTGCGCTCAAAATAGAAAAAATCGAAGGCTTCATCCACTGCGCTTTTAAGGGCGTGACCGCTGTGACCGAACGCTTGAATACCGCTGGTGAGCACTTCTCGGCGCAACATGCCCATATCGCTGTGAAGCTCAGGCTTTTGCTTCAATGTGGCGCGTCTATGGTCGCGCCAATAACCTGGGTGGCTATGGGACGGGTCATCTGCAAAGCTACCCAAAAACTCAATCAAGGCATGTTCAGCACGGATGATGTAAGGGTAATTGTCGTAAAGGGTGTCATCGAGATCGAACGTCATGGCCTTAATCTGGCCGATATTACGGTAATAAATCATGTTCTCGGTTTTGTCCTCTGGTATTTGTTAGCTATGACTCTTTCAAAAAACTCTTATAGTGCGTTTTCTACAAATCGCTGTATAAAAGCGTTTGAACAACCATTATTTTCGGCGCTTGGCTCTGGGATGCGCTGTATCGTATACGCTGGCCAGATGTTGAAAGTTCAAGTGGGTATAAACTTGCGTAGTGGATAAATTCGCATGGCCGAGTAATTCTTGCACTCCGCGTAAATCACCGCTTGATTCCAAAATGTGGGTAGCAAACGAGTGGCGCAATTTGTGTGGGTTGATATCTTGATCTAAATGCTGCTGCTTAGCCCACAACTGCATCCTTTTAGCAATTTGCCTATGACTGATACGCCTTCTGTGTTTACTTAAAAACAATGCCGGCTCATCACCGTCAGCTAAAACGCCGCGCACTTTTAACCATTCACCAAGGCATTTTAACGCCGTTTTACCAATGGGCAGTATGCGCTCTTTACTGCCTTTACCCATGACCCTCAATTGGCCGTCATCTTGTAGGCTTTTCAGGTTTAAATCAGCCAGCTCAGCTAAACGCAAGCCGCAGCTGTAGGTCAGCTCGAGCATGGTTTTATCACGAACGGCAAGTAGCGAGTCATCATCGAAATCTAGTAGTTGATGCATTTCATCTACATTGAGCTGCTTGGGTAATGGGCTGCCTTGTTTAGGGGCTTGAACCGCTTTGGCTGGATTACTGGATAACACTTCGAGCTCAACCAAATAAGCGCAATAGCCACGCAATGCGGATAGGCGAAGAGCGATACTGCGTGGGCTTAACCCTTGACGACGGGCCTGATTCAGCACTTGGCGCACATGATCAACCGTTAACTCTAACCAGTCGGTAATGGTGAGGGCTTGGCATATACTGGCAAGTTGACGCCGATAATTTTCAATGGACTTAGCGGCCAGATTACGTTCGTACTTTAGATAATCAAAGTACTTGTCTAGCAAGGGTTGCAGACTTGGCTGTTCGCTCATTAGTCAGCCTGGATGTCAGTAAGCCAGTAATTTAGGCAATAGTATGCTTAAAAACTGCTGTAACTGAGTGATAAGCAAGGTGTCCATGTCAGGGTTAAAGTGCCCAGGATCGTTGCTGCCAATGGCCAAAATACCCAGCTCGCCATTATCGCCTAAGCGCAATAAGGCAACAGATTCAGCTTGTTGGTCACTGAACAAAAGCTTTTTCTCGTGCTCGCTCAAGCGGCCAAAGAAAAAGGCCTCGTCTTTGAAGCGCTTTTCGGCAAATAACTTGCGCTGAATTTCTGGTAATGCAAAGGCACCTTTGTAGGGTTTCAGAGCGACCGATGAAAGGTTTAATTGTTCTTGCATCACGTCTTCGAGCACATATTGCACTGAGCTTATGTCAGAGCATTTCAATACGCGCAGATTCAAATCAGCGTAAATACGGTATATGGCTTCATTTTGTTTGGCGATGCTGATCAGCTGAGTCAGTTTCGAATTGAGTAAGCGTACTTTTTGGCGTAACTGTTCACTTTGGCGCTCGACCAGAGAGACACTGCCTTTTTGGGCATGGGGCAATTGCAGTTGCTCAAGTAAAGCTGGGTGTTTAACGAAGAACTCAGGGTGCTTGGCAAGATAGATAGCCACCTGCTGTTCAGTTAACCCATCCGGTTCAGCAAAGGAAGAGGTGTCGTCTAATTGACTTTTTTGCTGACCAGATGCTTCATTCATAACGTGATATTTCCATCAAAGACATGTTCCGCTGTCCCTGTCATTTTTAAGATTGACCCTGGCCCTTGCCAACGAATTTTTAAGGTACCACCTGGTAAATCGACAGTGACTTCCTTGTTTAACTTTTTCTGCATTTGCCCTACGGCGACGGCCGCACATGCGCCGCTACCACAAGCGAGGGTTTCACCCACGCCGCGCTCATAAACACGCAGTTTAATATGACCGCTGTTTAAAATCTGCATAAAACCGATGTTGGCGCCCTCAGGAAAGCGTTCGTGGGCCACTAACGTTTTACCTATGCCCTCTACATCAGCTGTTTCGACATCATCTACTAATAATACACAGTGGGGGTTACCCATGGAAACTGCGCCGCAAAAGAAGGTGTGATCGTTCTCGCGAATGATATAAATGTTCTCTTGCTTGTTCGCTTTCAGCGGTATTTTAGCCGGTTCAAAAATAGGCTCGCCCATGTTAACGGTAATTTGTCCGTCACGCTCATGGTATAGCACGATGCGACCTGCCTTGGTGCTCACCACTATTTTGTTGCGATTGGTTAGCCCTTTCATTTTTACAAAGCGAGCGAAACAACGGGCACCATTACCGCATTGGGAAACCTCAGAACCGTCTGAGTTAAAAATACGATAATGAAAGTCTTGTTCCGGGTCGTACGGAGGCTCTACAACCAATAATTGGTCGAAGCCGATACCGAAGTTGCGATCCGCTAACTGGGAAATCTTTTCTTTACTGAAGAAAACGTTTTGAGTCACGTTGTCGATAACGACAAAGTCATTGCCCAAACCGTGCATCTTTGAAAACTGAACTTGCATGTTTGCCACTTACGTAAAAATCACTTAATCAGACGACAATCGCCCTTGTATCAAGTACCTATAATGATGGTTATATCATTTCAAAGCACGGCTGACTATGGATTTGCATCGTCTTGGCCGAGGGACGATGCAATCTATAGTGCTATCTATCGTGCAATAGGCAGTGCAACGGGTAACGCGATACTTTTACAGTACGCTCTCACCACGCCACAGATCTTCAAGGGTTTCCCGCTCACGAACAACAATTACCTGGTCTTTGTCGACCATGATTTCAGCGGCCTTACAACGACTGTTGTAGTTGGACGCCATTACAAATCCATAAGCACCCGCACTTCGTACCGCAAGATAATCGCCGGCATCGATTGCCAGTTCACGCTCTTTGCCAATGAAATCGCCTGTCTCGCAAATGGGCCCAACAACATCATAAACCGCACTGTCACGCGTCAAAGACGTATCAAGTGGAATGATGCTTTGCCAAGCTGAATATAGCGCAGGACGTATTAAATCGTTCATTGCGGCATCAACGATCGCAAAGTTCTTTTCAGCACCTTGCTTTAAGAACTCAACCTTAGTCAGTAGCACACCAGCATTGGCCATAATGGCTCGGCCCGGCTCAAATATAAGCTGCAAGTCTTCACGCCCTTGCATGCGCTGCGCAATTGCTTGGGTGTATTCATCAGGGTGTGGCGGCGTTTCATCTTTATACGTTACGCCTAAGCCACCGCCTACGTCTAAATGCGCCAATGTAATGCCATTTTCGGCAAGCTCATCAATAAGAACCAACAGTTTATCAAGGGCATCAACAAAGGGGGCAATCTCAGTTAATTGCGAGCCTATGTGGCAATCTATTCCTTTGATCTCAAGATTGGGTAAGGACGCGGCGTGACGATACACTTCTACTGCTTGCTCACGTTCGATACCGAACTTATTGGCTTTCAAGCCGGTAGAAATATACGGATGGGTTTTCGCGTCAACATCTGGGTTTACGCGAATTGAAATTGGCGCGACTTTATTTTCAGCCACAGCCACTTGGCTAATGCGCTCTAGCTCCGCTGGAGATTCAACATTGAAACACTTGATGTTGTGCTGCAAGCCTAATGCAATCTCTTCAGGCGTTTTACCCACACCAGAGAAAACAACTTTGGTTGGGTCACCGCCCGCTTTGAGTACGCGTAAAAGTTCGCCACCGGATACAATATCAAAGCCAGAGCCGAGCTTAGCGAGTACGCTTAACACGCCTAAATTTGAGTTGGCTTTCACCGCGTAGCAGACCAAATGTGGGTGAGCACCAGCGGCTTTATCAAATGCTAACCAATGACGCTCTATCGTCGCCTTTGAATAAACATAACATGGGGTGCCGTGAGTTTGGGCTATGTCGTGCAGCGATACATCTTCTGCATAGAGTTTTTCATTTTTGTAGCCAAAAAAATCCATATTACTGCTTACCTTCTTGGGAATCTTGAGATGGGGTAGGGGCCGTCTGAGATGACGTATTCTGTTGTGGTTTTTCTGGCAGGGTTAAGGGTTTCTTTTGCCCACAGCCTTGCAGCGTTAACAGAGTAAACGCGCTTAACAGCGCTAACAAAAAAGTCGTTTTACGTCGCATCTCAGGCCTCAACTGATAGTGTAGCCGCGTATGATGGCACTCCCAGCGTAAAATGCAACGTGTTAACAGTGCTTTAAGCGTTATATTCTATATTCATTTTAACCTAGGCTTATCTGCCCTACCGCTATGAAACAAACCGCGGTAATGACCATGGCTAGTGAGGTTAGCGACTGGCTTTTGGCAGTTTATCTAATTGAGTAAGGACTGACTGGGGGAAGCGTACTTTACTCCAAAGTTGTTCGCACAAGGTGTTAACGGCTTGCCAGTCACGTTTGACCAACCAATCGATAAGAATATCGGGGTTCTGGGGGTAAGCGATACGCTCGATAGCGGGCTTGATTAACCATTCTTCAACAATGTCACTGTCAAGGGTTGGCATACTTTGGGCTAACCCGAGTTGCTCTAGGGTTTTGGCATTCGATAGTTGCTCAAATTGACCGCTAAGAGGTTTGATCAACAGTTTCTTGCCGAAATGTAGACATTCACTGGCCAGTTCGAAACCCGCATTAGCAATAACCCCAGAGCAGCTTTGTAAAATACGCACGAAATCGACTTTAGATGGGCGACGCCACTGAATATTCCCTAGGTGTTCGTCTTGCTCTATCTTAGGGTGAAAGCAGATAAAGTCATGTTCTGAGAAAGGGTCAAGCAAAGCATTAATGTCATCTATTTCTTCAAAGGGCAAATACACCAAATAGGTGCGCGATGGTGGTGATTGGCTGTCGTCAGCTTCAATAAAAGGCGGCATGATCGGATGACCAAAATGATACCAGTGCACACCAAGATGCAAATCGGTGGGGGCAAAGTAGCGTGTAATTAGTTTATCCAGCAGGGTGCCTGGCTGTTGAGGCACTGGGTGCATGAATGCCGCCTGATGACTGATAGATATTGACGGGATCTTATTGAGCTTGGCGGCCCATGCGCTTATAGGCTCAAAATCATTGATCACTAAGTCGTAATCCTTAGCGCAAATGCTTTTGATGTCTTGGTATAGCTCACGCAACTTAGCAGATTTAAAAGTAGCGGATTTACTGATTTTTCCGCCCTTGGTTTCAAACGTCAAGCCGCGATAACTGGCGAAGTCACCGAAGACCTCCATATCAAAGTATTTGTTTTTGTCTCGGCCAGAAAATAGGTAGTCGACTTGAATGTCGCTGCGCTGATTGAAGGCTTTTGCCATAACTCGGGCGCGCGTAGTGTGCCCATTACCGGTGCCTTGTACACCGTACAATATCTTCAAAGGTGAGTGCTCTTTATGGTTAAAATAAATGATTTGGTTAAGATAAGCGTCTTGGTTACGTCACGTTGTTAGTCAAAGTAAACTCTTTACCTAAGGGCCATTTAAAGTAAGGACAAACTGAAATAAGACATGCTTAGCCCTAATGCGGCGCCAGCTAAGATATCGCTGGGGTAATGAACACCTAATAACACGCGAGATAAACCGATGATGCTTGCCCAGCCGTAAACCAAAATTAGGGTGGATGGGTAAAAACTAGCGATCAACGATGCCATTAAAAATGCGGCTGCAGTATGACCTGAGGGTAAGCTGAATTTGTCTGATGGGGTGATATGGGCGCTGAAGTTTTGCAATAAGTCGCAGGGACGCTGCCTACGTAGGAATTTTTTCAATATCAAATACACTGGCAATTCTAGGCTGTAAGCGAGTAATGCGCTGTATAAAAACAATGCGCCATGCTCTGCTTCAAATAACCAAAGCAATAAGCCTAAGACGAGATACAAGTGACCATCACCCGTGCGAGACATCCAAATTATCCAGCGGCAGTCACGCTTAGCGGTCAGTCCAAAAAGCCAATGAAAAAGCTGGGTATCTGTTTGAGTCAGTGATTTCATCGTGACACTCCATCAACTCGCATTCTATTCGATGTTGATGATGGTATTTTTTCTGTGTGAAGCTTAGGTGACAGATTAAAGAACAGTTTATGAATTAAATTTCCCGTACTAGGTTTCATCAAAAAACCGTGTAAAAGCTTGATTAGTGGTAGCATTGCCACTACCTAGCAGTATACTGGTGGTAATTCGTCTGAAGGGGATTAGCAATGGAATATAATACGTCTGCATTATGTGATTTATTTGCTGACAGTGTTGATGTGGTAGAACCTATGTTTGTTAGCTTTGGTGGCCGCGCTTCATTTGGTGGTGAAATTACCACCATTAAGTGTTTCGAAGACAAAGGCGTTATTCTAAAAGCGCTGGAAAAGCCCGGGCTAGGCAAAGTATTGCTGATCGACGGTGGTGGCTCTATGCGAAGAGCGTTAATCGATTCTGCTGCAGCGCAAATCGCTTTAGATAATGGCTGGGAAGGCATTATTTGTTATGGAAGTGTACGCGAAGTCGATGATTTAGAAGAGATAAACGTGGGTGTGCATGCCATTGCCTCTATTCCGGTCAGTGCTGACGACCAAGGCGTAGGTGAAGTGGATGTCGCAGTGAATTTTGGTGGCGTGACATTTTTGCCAGAAGATCATGTGTATGCTGACCGCACAGGGATTATTCTCTCCCCTGAGCCTTTAGACGTCGAATAAGCTCTGAGCGGTTTTGACTGCAAACTTAAAAAGAAACAGACATAAAAAAAGCCATCATCTGATGGCTTTTTTCGTATTTGATGTAGTCGTTAGTAACGAATAAGTTACTTACCTACTAAAACAGAAACATTGGCGATGCCAGCTTCTTTAGCTTGGTTAATAACTTCAGTTACAACACCGTGCTTCGCTTTAGGATGAGCTTGAACAGCAGCAGAATCTGTGTTGTTCTCAGCTAAGAAGCTTTGAATGTTCGCTACGATACGGCGGATATCCACTTCACGACTGTTCATCATGATAGTGCCATCTTCGTTAACGCGGATAGCTAGAGTTTTAACATTCGTTTTCGGCGGCGGTGAATTTGAGTCTTTTGGACGCAAAACATCTAAACCTTTTTCTTTTACGAAAGAGGTGGTAACAATGAAGAAAATCAACATGATGAACACGATGTCCAACATGGGGGTCATATCTATTGCTGCTTCGTCATCAGAAGAGCCGTGCTTCTTTCTTTTCATCTGTACTTGTCGCCAAATTGTTGAAATTGAATTCGCCTAGTATAAAGGCACTTTTAGTTGAGAGCATCCACTAATTACATAAATTTATGCAATTGTATTAACGAAATTGTATTGTTTTTCACATTAGCGGTATAAAAAACACCCTTAACGATTTATCAACTGACAAATCAAAAGATGTGAATGGCGTTTTCATACAACAAACTGTTCATTCAACAAACCGTTTGCTCTCTTTATTGACATATTCCCACGACCAAAACCAAGATAAGAGTGACTCAGATCAACCTGAGGATCTCGCAGATCATTTTTCGGCACGCGCACTATTTGTATCGTAGAACGCTATGTTTTGCAAACCTAGTACATTTTTTAAACGCTTAGGTCACTTATTACAATGACTGCTAAGTACTTTTATTCTCTAGGGCTTGGCCGAGATGCAAAAAGTAATTTAAAAAATGATTTTGTACTGTGTGTCTGTGCTGATCTTTGGGGTAAACCCCTAATATTGCCTCTGGGCTTTTCTTTGTGCCTTGCACGAGAAACGCATTGCGTAAGGGTTGATCTTGAATGATCGCTTCGAATGCGCGGGCTGCCAATTCCTGAGGACGGGCGAAATAATACAATTTCATTTCTTTATCCACTAAGGCACTGGCCAAAACATATTGGTTCGGCTCTTCTTTATTAGATGATAAGAAAATACTCTCGAAGCACTGGCTCAGCTTTTTGTTGAGCGGGTGGGGCTTCATCTCATGATCATCTAACCACAGTTCAGAGGCGAAATTATGCGGCTGACAAGCAACAAAAAGTTTGTCACAAATATAATGGTCAAATGCGTGAAACCATTCGTGGGCCAAGGACCCTCCGCCTGCATTTTTGGCTAAAGCGAGGCGTTTCGTTTGTGACTCATAGTGGGCGCAACTGTGTTTTCGCCCGCCCGTACCAAACGCTAATGACAAGGTGCCATTTAATGAAATAACCGACTCAGGCACCTGCAGAATATCCATTAAGTCGCAAAAGGCGTCAAAAAATAGATTCGCGGCGATTTGCTGTTCTTCAGGGGTGACCCATTTGCCAATGTTTACGGTGCGAAAACCGAAGATTTTTAAGATGTCTTGGAAGCTGACGTCGGCGCCGCCTCGATGTTCATCACCATTACGATAATACGGGCGATGCAGTCTTGATTGGCCGGCTGCGGGGATCACTGATCGTCGTTGTCCAGTTCTAGTAGTAATTGCTCTGCCCAGCTATCGATACGCTGCTCGGTTTTATCGTACTGATTTTCATCATCTAGGGATAACCCAACAAAATGTGAGCCGTCTTCGGTTAGCCCTTTTGATTCAGTGAACTCATAACCTTCATTCGGCCAATAACCGATCATTTTACAGCCTAATATAATCAGCTCATCGTGAAGCATACCGAGGGCGTCTTGGAACCACTGGGCATAACCAAGCTGATCACCTAGGCCAAACAGAGCAACAGTTTTGTTTTCTAGGTTGAGTTGACTGATGTCTTGCCAGCAGGATTCCCAGTCTTCTTGTAGTTCCCCAAAATCCCATGTGGAAATACCGAAAATAAGCACATCGAACTGTTCTGCTTGGCTAAGGGGAACATCTTTTATATTAAAAATATCCACTACATGAGCATCAAACAAACGGTTAAACGCGGTTTGAATTTTCTCTGCGGCCATTTCGGTGTAGCAAGTAGTTGAACCGTAAAATAAACCAATTTTAAACGCCGTATCTGACATGGGTACCTTTTAATGCCGCTATTTAAGTTGCGCTATTGTCCTTGTTTGCCGAGCAATGGTCTAGGCTTGATGAACTTTCTTCATGCACTTTTGCTTCTTCAACCGAGGGTGGGTTAACACTTAGCCGCTGCATAATAGGTGATACTTGCAATCAAGCCATCGGCTAATTGATAAATAGACATAGCGCATTGAGATTTTGATGTTTGATTGTGCTCAGTAAATGCCTCTTCTACTACCGCCACCGTGTTGCCTAATTCTATGCTGTCCTTTATGCGTGAGCGGGCATTTGGTTGTGCCTCAAAATGCGCCTGCATTGCCTGCTGCAATTGCTGTTTGTCCGCTGTCTCTACGACTAGCTGGTTGTTAGCCACGCCAAGCCATTTTACATCGTCTTTCATATTCATCAGCATGCCATCTATATCATGCTCATTGTAAGCAGCCATAAAGCTAGCGATGCGGTCAATATTAGCAGACTGTTGCTGTGCGTTGGTTTGCGCGGTAAAGATGCTGAGGCAACAAGTTAGGATAATGCCGGAAACGAGTGGAGAGGTTATTGTGCGTATTCTAGATTTCATTTTGATCGCTCTTAAAGGAACTTCGCTAAATACTGAGTGGCAGTATTTCACTGTTTGGTCTAGTGGATCAATACGCGGAGCAAGACGTGGATCAAAATGATTTAATTGCGCGAATAGGTCGTTAATGTAATGTTTAATATGTAGTATTAATACGACTTTATTCTTTTGGGTGATCTCTTGTTTAGATACACTATACGCGCAGCTTCTAATACCGAGGCACCCCCATGAATTCGCTGATAAAACAGTTTTTTTAATTTCCCGCTATGTAACTATCTTTGAGCGTTTGATATTGGAGCCGCTTCTATGACATATCCTCAATTTTCTACCTTGCCTGATTGGCAAAACCCCGAAGTATTCGCCATTAACAAAGAGCCAGCGCGTAGTTCGTTTTATGGCTTTTCAGATGATCCACAGGGGTATGTAGATTCGCCGTTTATGTCACAAGACTACTTGAGTCTTAATGGTAAATGGGATTTTCATTGGGTGAAAGCCCCAAACTTGCGACCATTAGATTTTTGCACTCCTGACTATGACACCAGTCAGTGGGACAAAATAGCCGTCCCAGGTAATTGGCAGTTGTTGGGTTATGGTGCGGCGAATTACATCAACATGGCGGTGGACTTCGCTAAGCACCCGACTGCAGGTGACGTGCCTGAGGACAATAACCCAGTTGGCTCTTATCGACGTCACTTTGCTTTGCCTGAAAGTTGGCAAGATAAGCACGTTTTTGTCTATTTTGGGGCGGTGAAATCGGCATTTTATATTTGGGTAAATGGCCAGAAAGTAGGTTACTCCCAAGATTCTAAAACCCCTGCAGAATTTGATATTACCCATTACCTGCAAGCGGGTGAGAACGTGATTGCACTGGAGGTGTATCGCTGGTCTGACGGCACTTATCTTGAATTACAGGATATGTGGCGTTTATCAGGCATTGAGCGTGACGTATATATGTACAGTACGCCTAAAGTACGCGTACGCGACTTTCATGCTTTGAGCACCCTTGATAACCAATACCTGCATGGTGAGTTTTCATTAGCAGTCAATATTCAGTCGCATTTAGTGGGCCAAGAACATGCGGGAAAAGGTTATCAATTACAGGCGCAATTATTTGACTCTGAGTTGACTCCCGTTTTTCAAAAAACCGTTAAATTAGCGAATTGGGAGTCACAATGCGCTGACTTACTTTTGACCGCCACGATAGAAAATGTGACCAAGTGGAACGCTGAAACACCGCATTTGTATCAATTAAAACTGACTTTGCTTAACGAAAAGCACGAACCCGTGCAGTACATATACTCCCGAATTGGTTTTCGAACCAGTGAGTTAAAAAACGGCAATGTGTTGATCAATGGTCAGCCCGTGCTCTTTAAAGGGGTTAACCGCCATGATCACGACCCTGTTACGGGTCACGTGATAAGTCGCGATTCCATGCGCCGAGATATGCAGTTGCTTAAGCAGTTCAATATTAATTCGGTACGTACATCTCATTATCCGAATGATCCTTATTGGTACGCGTTGGCGGACGAATACGGAATGTATCTGGTGGATGAAGCCAATATTGAGTCTCATGGCATAGGCGCAGCGAATCAAGCGATATCGTACAAGCCTAAAGACCATATGGGTAACATGCCTAGTTGGAAAGGCGCGTATCTCGATCGAGTCTCTAATATGTACGAGCGGGACAAGAATCACCCGAGCATTGTCATTTGGTCAATCGGCAATGAAACGGGAGATGGGCCGAATATGGAAGCGTTATATGATTGGCTAAAAACCAAAACCAACATGCCCGTAATGTCAGAGCAAGCCCAACTGCGCCGCCATACAGATATGTATAGCCAAATGTATGCGCCCATCCCCGTGCTTGAGCACTACGCAGAGCTTGGAGAAACTCGTCCACTCATTTTATGCGAGTACGAGCATGCTATGGGTAACTCCATGGGCAATTTGGCTGATTATTGGCGGGTGATTGAGCAATATCCCCTGTTACAAGGAGGATTTATCTGGGATTGGGTCGACCAAACCTTTGCACTGACGTCAAAAGATGGCACGCCCTACTGGGGATATGGTGGCGACATGGAAGAGCCAGGTATGTATCACGACGGAAATTTCAGTGCCAATGGGGTAATGGCGGCAGACAGAACACCCAACCCTCATGCATTTGAAGTACAGGCGGTTTACCAGCACATGAATGTTGAAACGTTTGATTTCGAAAAGCGCACCATTGGCGTTAGAAATAAGCGCTACTTTACTGATTTGTCAGACGTCTCGCTGCATTGGCGTATCGAAGAGAATGGCCATATTATTCAAACTGGGGTGATTGAGAAATTGGATATTCCAGCACAATCCATTCGTGAGCTTTCTTTGAGTGTGGCTGTAAACCCAATATTGGGTGCTGAGTACTTCGCTAATTTTGAATTTGTTAGCCAGACTGGCACCGATATGATCCCCGCTGGGTTCATTGTGGCACGTAGTCAAATTCCCCTGGTGCATTTATCTGAAACCGTGCATAAATCACAAGACATTACAAAAGGAGTTGGTACTAAACACAGCGTAATCATGGCTAGTGAAACTAATGGCCAATTGCAATGCAGCGGAGATGATTTCTCAATTCAATTTGATTTAGTAACAGGGCTGTTGTGCGCTTACCAATTGCAAAACGAATCAATGTTGCTTGAAGCAATCCGTCCTGAATTTTGGCGTGCGCCTACAGATAATGACTTCGGCGAAGGTTTCCCTGAGAAAGCCAAAGATTGGCAGTACGGCGGGCAACATATCGAATTAAGCACATTTAATTGGCAATCTTTAGAGGATGATCAAGGGCAGACTCAGGCTATTGAGGTTTTCACAGAGCATTATTTAACTGACGTACAAAGCCGATATTTAAGCAAGTACACCATTGATGTTGATGGCTGTGTCACCTTTGATATTTGGTTTTATGCTGCGCCTCATCAATTTCACAGTGCCTTACCGCGAATAGGAAACTTGCTACAAATGCCTAGCCAGTTTGACCAAGTAAGTTGGTTTGGTCGCGGCCCCCACGAAAACTATTGGGACCGCAAAACATCGGCATTTGTAGGGCGCTACGCTAAATCGGTAGATGAATTGTATTTCCCTTATGTTCGGCCCCAAGAAAATGGTTATCGTAGTGATGTGCGTAGTGTGACCTTTAGTAACGACACTGGGCTAGGTTTAACGTTTGATGGATTACCGCAAATCGGTTTTGGCGCACAGCGGTATGACGTTCACGAATATGATCAATTCGACAAGCGGGGTTTGCACCCACATGAACTTACAAAACAGGATCGCCTATTTATCAATATTGATTACAAACAGCGCGGTGTGGCAGGTACTGATTCTTGGGGAACAGCGCCATTGTTTAAATACACGTTGCCATGGCGTGATTATCACTATGGGTTTGCCATGAAGCCGTGTCGGCCCGATAGAAAGGCGTATCGTTAATAGTGTAAGACGCGCTTGGTAAAAGGATGATATTTGGTCAATATGTCGTTTTTTCTACTAGAGGTATTGACCAAGGCTGCGCATCTCCTTATAAATCATGATTAAGCCGCTTATCTGGAATATAAATGAATCGTAAATGTGTTGCCTTGGGTCTTATTATACTGTCGTTGGCAGCGTGCCAGAAGGCGCAGCAATCGTCTGATATATCGCCTGTTTTACCAGCTAACAATCCCGAAATAGCCGATGGAAACATGATTGTGAAAGGGCAATGGATCACTGAAGTTGATGGTGATGTGATGCTTGACCCGCAAACATCCGGTCTAACGGTATGGAAAGACAAGCTTATCTCGTTAAGTGATAGAAGTGCAGATGTATCACAGCGCATGCAATTGCATGTTATTTCGCCTGAAACGGCTCAGCTTGCACCCGGTACAATGGCGTTTACCCTAAGTGATAATGTGAAGGGCAGTTGTTTCGCGAGTTATATTCAGGGCAACCCTGATTTAGAGGCACTGGTGGCGGTTCCTGATGAGTCAGGCGTATTTTTAACCATTACCGAAGATGCCAGCGATCATAAGGGCCTTAGCGAAAAATGCGCCGCGCAATTTGGCGAGTCAGGCTCTGTGGAATATCCCTTTGTGCTTATTCGCCTTGAAGTGCAAGACGATGACTCGGTGATGATGACCCATGCGCGGCCTTTAACGTTTGCCGCCTCGTTTAATTTGGGTAACTTCCCTAATGATGGCATTGAAGGTTTAGCACTTGGCCGCGATGGGCAGTTGTATTTTGGCCTAGAAAAAGATGCAGGGAGTCATGCACGTATTTTCACTACAAGGATTACAGCCGAAACTTGGCTGCAAGAGGGGTTTATTGCCATCGAAGATACTCAGGTTAAATTGCCTATTTTTAAACACGGTAATCACCCTATCAATGCGCTGGAGATATATGAACGCGAGGGCAAGGAATACCTTTTCGCAGCAGCGCGAAACGATGAGAAGCTTTGGCTGGTGGACTTGGCTGGTCAACAAGACACCTTGATTATAGATTTAGACTTTTATGCCCCAGTAGATGATCCTGACGAAAAATGCCCTGCTTGGGAGTTAATGGCTAACGGTTCGATCGAGGGCTTAACGATTATTGATGACACTCTGTGGATGGTGAACGACCCGTGGAAAGCAGTTTATTTACGTAATATTCAATGTGAACAGAACCGCGCCAAATTCGAAAAAATGGCGCCTTTATTGTTTAGCTTACCCATTCAAGATGCATGGTTTACCCAAGGTAGCGACGCTCGCTAAACGCTTTTTAAGCGGCTGGCGAATGTTTTCTTGAATTTCGCTAGTTTGGGTGCAACCACCATGTTGCAATATTGATTCTGCGGATTATTGCTAAAGTAATCTTGGTGATAATCCTCTGCTTGATGATAATTATTTAGCTCGATGACTTCTGTCACTACTGGGTCAGGCCAGATTTTCTCGTCGCTAATCTCTTGCAATATTTTTTCTGCAGCCTGTTTTTGTTGCTCATCATGATAGAAAATCGCACTTCGATACTGAGTGCCCACATCATTACCCTGACGGTTTAGCTGTGTAGGATTGTGTAAAGCGAAGAAAATCTCTAATACTTCACGATAGCTTAATTTGTCAGCATCAAAATTTACCCGTACCACTTCAGCATGACCGGTTTCGCCGCTACAAACAGACTCATAGGTTGGATTCGGGCTTTGGCCACCAGCATAGGCACTAACTGCCAGTTCGACGCCCTCGACTGTATTAAATGCTGATTCTAAACACCAGAAACAGCCGCCGCCTAATGTGGCTTGTTGAATGTTCGCCATGACTTATCTCACTTAATTTCGTAGACCATTTTCATTAACCATTAATGTGGTTACATTGTTCTGTGTGTTCAAGGCCTATTGAGTAAACTATTTTTTTAGTGTGCACGTAATAAAACTCGTATATCAAAAAAAAATCGCCGCAAGTACGCATTAATTATAGAGGTGAGCATGGCAATTCGGATTTTTTATGATGGCTATTGTCCTTTATGCTTAGCCGAAATGAATAAGCTAAAAGCTTATGACAAAGACCACAATATTGAGTTTGTGGACATACAACTGGCGAGTTTTACCAAGGACTACCCAAGCTTAAATTGGCACGATTTGAATGCACGCATTCATGTACAAAAAATGAATGGCGAAATGGTCACAGGGCTAGATGCGACCTATCTGGCATGGGATACGATTGGTAAAGGCTGGTTGTATGGCTGGATGCGCTGGCCGATTATTCGCTGGTTTGCAGACGGGTTTTACGCATTCTTCGCTCGTCATCGTTACACTATTTCTTATCTGCTTACCGGTAAAAAACGTTGTGATACCTGTGCTGTTTCAGCAACTACAAAAGACAGTGTGAAGAGTAAAGGCGAAGACAAATGACACAAAAAGGCAATGCATTAGTTATTGGTGCGTCAGGCGGGCTGGGCCGTGAGGTATATAGGCAATTGCTGGCGTCAGGACAATACGAAACCGTGTACGGTATTTCGCGTCAAGTAACTCAAAAGCCAAGTGCTGATATTTCATACTTTGTGAAAGGAGCCAAATTAATCGAGCTCGATTATACCAAAGAGTCCGCAGTGGCTGATTTTTGTCACGGCCTTGTACACCAAGGGCAGTTTACACGCATAATTTGTTGTAGCGGGGTTCTACATGGCGTGACTGATAACGGCGTTAAGCTTCATCCAGAAAAACGGTTGGAAGAATTATCAGCCGATACGTTGAGTGCTTATTTTGCCACGAACACCGTGCTCCCTGCGATTTGGTTACGATACTTGTTGCCTTTAGTTAAAGGTTCGTTATCTGCTGATGTGAGCTTTTTCAGCGCTAGGGTAGGCAGTATTGAAGATAATAATTTAGGCGGCTGGTACGGTTATCGCGCGAGTAAAGCAGCGCTGAACATGTTGGTAAAAACCGCACAGGTCGAATATCAGCGGCGAGCTAAAAATGTCACTCTGGTGTGTTATCACCCTGGCACTGTCGACACCCCTTTGTCTGAGCCTTTTCAAAACAACGTTAAACCGGAAAAACTGTTCACCAGTGAATTCAGTGTGTCTCGTTTGTTGCTGCATTTATCCACTGTTCAACCAGATAAAGGCCCTTATTTTATCGATTGGGACGGCAAAGAGATCCCGTGGTGAACAGGCCAATTAACAACTTGTAAATATTTTGTGCGCCTGAGGCTTTTCGTGAATACATGTGAGCGAAGACTTTTCAATTTTCTGCTGTTAACATCCGTGCATTATTATAAAAACATATAACAACAATAAAGGATGTCTTTATGGGCGCACCTCGCGAACAGTTTGGCTCTCGTTTAGGTTTTATTCTCGCGGCTGCAGGCTCTGCAGTTGGGATCGGAAATATGGTTGGTTTCCCGGTTGCTGCAACAAAAAACGGTGGTGGTGCTTTTTTGCTAATGTACGCCATCTTCGTCGCATTTATCTGTTTACCTGTGATGTTAGCCGAGATGTCGGTAGGCCGAGCTAGCCGCAAAGATCCGCTTGGGGCATACAACGTGTTATCCGACGGTCAGCGTCACTGGAAGATAGCAGGCTGGCTTGCCACCATTACCCCTTTTATGATTGCCATCTTCTACTTGGTACTCACGGTGTGGATTTTTGGCTACCTGGTGCAATGTATCTTGGGTAACCTTGATGTGTTGGCTGACCCTAGCACGTTCGGGGTGTTCATTAACGGCTACGAGCTGTTTTACTACATGATCGGTGTGCTGATTATTGTGTATATGATCTTGCAAGGTGGGGTGAAACAGGGCATTGAGAAAGCCGCTAAGTTAATGATGCCGACTTTATTTGTGATGTTAATTGGCTTGGTGATCTTTGTTTTAACTTTAGACAACGCATTTGAGGGGGTGAAGTACTACCTTATTCCTGACTTCAATAAAATTGATGCCGCTGTGGTAAGCGCTGCTTTATCGCAAGCATTCTTTTCGCTATCCCTGGGGATGGGAATAATGCTGACGTACGGCTCATATCTCGATAAACATGCCGACGTGCCGGGCTCTGCAAAGCTTGTTGCCTTAATGGATACTGCTGTTGCGTTCATTGCTGGCCTATTGATTTTACCGGCTGTGTTTTCATTTAATCCCAATACTGATACAGAAAGTTTGAGCGATTCATCCGTGGGCATGATCTTTACTTTCTTACCAAAAATCTTCTTGGCTTTGCAAGGCACTATTGGTTACACAGGCGCGAGTATTGTGGCTAGCTTGTTTTTCTTATTAGTGTTTTTTGCTGCTATTACATCTTTGGTTTCTATTTTTGAAGTGCCGGTTTCAGCCTTGATGGAAGATAAAGGCTATAGCCGTAAAAAGTCATTGGCTATCTTAGGTGGATTACTTGTGGTGATGTCGATTGCAGCTGCCACTTCTTTCGGTATTTCTACTTTCTTCACAGAGTTTCTGACCTACGCAGGCCAGACAAAATCCGTGTTTGATGTGATCATTGATGTGTTCTACGACACGATATTGCCCTTCAACGGTCTTTTAGTGTGTTTGTTTGTTATTTACCGCTGGAAGAAAAGTAACTTGAACACTGAGCTAGATTTAGGCGCGCCAAAATTCGCCAATAGTTGGTTCGAAAAATACGTTAACTTTTCTTTGGGTACCTTTATTCCGGTTATTCTACTCTTGGTCTTTATTAATACTGTGGCGCTTAAGTATTTTGGAAGTGCGTTAATCGGTTAAGCGAGATAGTCAAAAAGGCACTTAATATTTCACTATTTGAAAGCTATAACACTCGCAGATTGCGAGTGTTATAGCATGTCGTAAGGACTAGGATAGTTAAGATGCATGGCGAGTTTGTTTAGCGTATATTCTGGGTTGAGTTGCTTTCCTGAGCATGCTTTTTGTTCTTCTGAGAACACTGGTTCCGCTAGCCCTAGCTGCTTTGCAGCCCAGCTGTAATAGTCGTTGCGGGTGGGATGTACTTGCGCTGATAGATGCAGTGTCTCTCCCCATATCCCACGGTTAATGATGTGCTCAATAGCGAGGATAACATCCTGCTGGTGGACCAGATTGACTACTTGGCTTGCTCCGCTTAAATCTAATTTACCCGCTAAAAACTTGGCAGGGTGGCGCTTTGGGCCGACTAATCCTGCTAGGCGTAATATAGTCGTGGTTTGAGGTATGTTTTGTTGTATGAATTGCTCTATCGCGCAATGGGCGCGCGCCGATTCGGTACTCGGGTTCAGTTGGCTGTTTTCCGTTATTTCCCCTTCAACATCGCCATAAACCGCACTGGTGCTAATGAAAATAAGTTTAGCGCTTTGTTCAATGCAGGTTTGGTGGATAAGGGCACACATGTCGCTGACAAACTGTTCGCTGGCCTGGGGATTGTTCGCAAGATTTCTGCGCCCAGGGGGAATATTGATCACGACTATATCATTATTGAGTAGAGGGCTATCGGCGGCTTTATCTTGCAAAGCGTCGCCTAAGATAAAGTGACGGCCCTGCAGACCTTGAGCGTGGATGGTTGCCATGGATGCTTCGCTGCGACAGGTCACCTGAATCTCAAGCGCAGCTTCGTTGGTATTCGTAGACTTTTTGCTTAGTGCAACTGCGAGAGGCTGGCCTAACCAGCCGCCTCCAAAAATAGTTATTTTCATAGTGCTCTTTGTTCTTCGTTATTGTGCTTAGCCTTTGTGACCTAGCCAGTGTGAATTCGTCTCGAAATATATATCAGCTTGGTCAATTTACATCGCGTAGCCTTTTACCTGAAGCACGTCCATGTCTGCAAGTTGGGGTACTTCATTTTGCAGTTTTTCTTCTAAGCGATCGATATTGGCTAAACTAGCACAAAGTACCTCTGCGCGAGCTTCTAATGCTTCACCGTCTTTATCAAACTTGTTTTCGATATTGTTCGCAAAGCTCTCCATACGTTGCTCGAAGTCATCCACATCGCCACCATTGAACATTAACTCACTGCCAATTGTGATCATGATTTGGCCTATTGAGTGGGCAACAATGGTTTCTATCGCTTGCTCAAACTTTTCTTCAAACCCTTCGCTTAGAAACTGGCCATCGTTAAAGTGGGCTGAATTTAAACGTACTGAGCCATCATCGGCATAAAAGCTTTGGTCGAGTTCACGCTTTAACGCGTCGAGTTGTGCGGTGATGTCCGCTACAACGGAGTTATTCTCGCCGAGTAACTGGGTGAATGTCTCGTTTAGGGCATAACTTGCTAGCTCGATAGCATCTGATGCGATATTGGCTGCCATAGGGACCGCGGATGCAATACCGTCATAAAATTCATTCAATTGTTGTTGTTGGCTGTCAGAAAGGTGGGTTTGTGTGCCATTGACATAAAGCTGCTTACTTTGATTGATCACTATTGTGTTGTCTTGCTCAGTGGTTAATGTCAGCACTTGGTTTTCTAACTGTAAACCACCGTTAAACTCGACATCACATTGTTGCTCTGCAGCAACCACAGTGCTGCTAACCAACATCGCGCTACAAAAAATAAAATTACGCATCGCTTTATTCCTTTTATTTACATTCGGCTTTTTAATTGGATTGATCAGGATCCTTCTTGGCATGAGTACAGCAAAGGTTGCGCCAGTTTATAAATTACCAATTTAAACAATTAGTTATGTAATTCACCAAACTCTCACTTGCTTTGTATTTGTTATTTTATAAGTGAAAACACTAATAGTTAGGCAATTTCACCAGCCTATGTTTTCTCTCGTAATTTGGTATATAATTCCGCCATTATTTGTGTGGGCTTTTAGATTGATTTTATTATTTTGAGGAAGAGTAATGGGTAATTGGACTGATGCAATCTTGTTTGGTTTTGGTTTGGTGGCGTTCGTATTGGGTGTTACCAGCATTATTATGGGCTTTATTGCCCAGCCAGTTGAGCAAGGTGATGTGATGAAATCACGTGTTGAATATGGTTTTTTCGGTGTATCTGGTGTGGTGTTGTTCTTATTATTCTTATACGCATTGACTGTAGGCTAATTACCTACAGCCAATTACGTAGATATACATGAAAACTTAGTGAGGCCTATCACTCATACGCTGATAGGCTCTTAGTCCAAAGACTGGCAGCATTGCCAGTGCATGATCGAATATATCCCCTTGAATACCTTCGTAGGCTATCCAATCTTTGTTAGCGCTAAAACAATATATCTCTAATGGTAAGCCTAATTCAGTGGGCGGCAGTTGGCGCACCATTAATGTCATATCTTGGTTAACGCTAGGGTGATGGCGTAAGTAGGAAACCAAATAAGCGCGCAAGGTGCCTATATTGGTTAAACGGCGGCTGTTTAATAAATCTTGAATATCAATTTTTTGCTCTTGATTATAGGCGTCTAATTCGGCACGTTTCTTTTCTATATACTGATTGATGTAACGAATTTTGCGAAAATCGTCGAGCATTTCTTGATCACAAAATTTAATGCTATTTACATCAATATATATCGAGCGTTTGATCCTACGACCTGCAGACTCTGACATGCCGCGCCAGTTCTTCATTGAATCTGTTATCAAACTATAAGTCGGGACGGTGGAAATAGTCTTATCCCAGTTCTGAACTTTTACTGTAGTAAGGCCGACCTGTAAAACCGTTCCGTCAGCGCCATATTTAGGTAGCTCTACCCAATCTCCGGTATTCACCATGCGGTTGGCCGCAATCTGAATACCCGCTACAAAGCCTAAAATGGTGTCCTTAAATAACAGTAAAAGGATCGCAGTAACCGCACCTAAACCGGATAGCAGTATTAGCGGTGACTTATCAAGTAAGCTGGAAATGATCAGTAAACCGGCCACAATGACGACAAAAAGCTTACCTACCTGGATGAAGCCAGTAACAGGAGCGCGCTTTGCTAATTCAGAGGCGTTGTAGATGTCTTCTACCGTGTTAAGTAATGCACTGCTCGCTGCTACAGCTGCAATCAGCATATAAATGACAGCGATTTTTTGTAATGCGGAGTACAGTATTGGGTCTTCTACTAACATGCTGCTGCATAAGTAAATCACCATGGCCGGTACGATATGGGCGATACGTCTGAACACACCGTGTTCGTGAAGCTCATCGTCTATCTTATTTTTACTGTTAAACACCAAGCGCGTTAACCGACCTGTTAACGCTATACGTACTAATCTGAAACTGAGCCAAGCTAAGCACATCAACAGTGTGACTGCGGTGATCGCAAATATTGCACCGTCGTTTTTCACAGAAAGGCCAAGGTATTGATAACCTTGAATGATGTATTCACTTAATTGCGCGTTTCTCTCCACTTACTGATCTCCGGATAACAGGTTTATTTGTGTGTCTTTGTGGGTCCATCGTGCATTCAACCAGGTTTGAAAACCTTGCTTAAAATCTTCATCATTGAAGTAGTCGCCGATAATGTCTGCTTGTACAGGAGCAACGGTCACGCGAAGTATCACTCTTCCTAGGCGCCCGGTGAGCATGTTGAGCATGGGGCGTTGAGGGTTATCCGGGTACATAATCGTGACATCTAAAATACCGGTGAATAATTCCCCCATCGCTGCAAGAGTAAACGCAATTCCCCCGGCTTTTGGCGGTAACAGATGGGTGAATGGGCTCTTACGATACAGATGCTTTTGTTGAGTAAAGCGACTGCCCTCTACAAAGTTAATCACTGTGGTGGGGCAGCTTCTGAATTTTTCACATGAACGCTTAGTCGTTTGAATGTCTTTGCCTTTTAAGTGCGGGTTTTTCTCAACAAATTCGCGGCTATATCTTTGCATAAAGGGCATGTCTAACGCCCACGCGCCTAAGCCCACAAAAGGTAACCAAATCAATTCTTTCTTTAAGAAAAATTTAGGTGCAGGGATTTTGTCCGCGGCGAAGTCGATCAACAAGATAATATCTAACCAACTTAAGTGATTTGGCATCATTAAATACCAATGTTCTTTACTTAGCTCCCCGTCGATTTGAACATCGAATTGTACAGGGTTAAATAAGCGGATTAGGCGCACACTGATAACGCCAAAGGCGCATAACATGAAATCGAGCACAGGATTAAAAGCGCGTGAGATGAATGCGAATGGCAGTGCAAACTTAAGCAGTCCTAAGCAGATGATCAGTATTGCCCAGAAAGACAAATTAATAAGCTGAAGGCTAAGGTGAAGCGGAAAAATAAACATTCCGCGCAGTACAGATAGCATTCTTTACTGCTCCATCGATAAATGTTCGATTCGCTTGTCTTTTTCTATCCACACACCGTTAAGCCAGCGCTGGAATATGACCCGTTGTGCGGGGTTATCAAAATAGTCTTGTGCGAACGCGTCACTTTGCAATAAGTCGCTTATAGGTGTAATAGACACGTGAACCTTGATGGTTTTAACCTTGCCGCTCACAAAATCCCAAAAAGTTGGAATGCCTTGAGGGTAGTAAATAGTGACGTCTAACAGTTTGTGTAGTTGGCTACCCATAGCGCTTAACACAAATGCCATTCCCCCCGCTTTTGGCTTCAATAAATGTTGAAACGAGGGAGACTGGCGTTGGTATTTTTGTGGGGTGAAGCGCGTGCCTTCAACAAAATTCATGATACTGACAGGCTTGGTGCGGAATTTTTCACAGGCTTTTTGCGTGGTTTCTAGATCTTTCCCTTTAAGGTGAGGGTTTTTTGCCAAAAATGATTTGGTGTAGCGGCGCATAAAGGGGAAATCGAGCGCCCACCAAGCAATCCCTAAAAAGGGTACCCAGATTAACTCTTGTTTCAAAAAGAATTTAAGAAACGGGATTTTGCGGTTGAATACCCTTTGCAGAATGAGAATATCCACCCATGACTGATGGTTCGCTATGACGAGGTACCAATCATCTCGCGTAAGGGTTTCAACACCGGACACTTCGACTTTGGTACGACTGAATATATTTTGGTTAACATTGTTGATGGTGATCCACGATGTGGCACAGCCATCAAGCAGATATGAGAGCCCAGTGCGCCATATTTTAATTGGGATCAGCTTTAGAAATGACAGTAATACGATAGGAATAACCCAAAATACTGTGTTGATAAAATACAAGATAACCGACAGAACACCCATCAAATTGCCAAACAACAACGTCACAACCTTTACTCCAACCCAGCGCAATATCAAACAAAGGGGTAGTGTAAACTAAAGTAGAAGTAACCTAATAGTGAAGTATCACTATTTTGCCTAATTTGTGCCTTAAGTCGGGCTAAATAAGCGCTATATCGCTGTTATCTGCAGTTTGCCAGGCACGATTTTTTGAAAAGTGACTGCCTAAAAAAGCCATTTGGTCGGTCAAGATACGTCGATTCATCAGGTAGAATCGCTCATATATATTCGGTGTGAAGGGGACGGCGATAAGAGAAAGCCCCGCTTCTTCTGGGGTACGATCCGCTTTGAAACAATTACAGCGATTACAGGCTGAAGCGCAATTGGTCCAAATGTCACGACCGCCTTTTGAGCGCGGGATAATGTGGTCACGGGTGAGTTCAGGTATACGAAATTTTTGCCCGCAGTACATGCATAAGTTATTGTCTCGCCGAAATAAGTAGCGATTATTCAGGGGCACCTTACCAGAGGGAGGTGTGACTTTTCCGTCGCAGCCGATAATGGACGATAAGGTTAAACGGCTCTGCAGGCCATGCTTATTCCAACCACCGCGCAGCACTCGCTTACTATCACCTAACTCAAATAAAACGCGGTCTTGGGTGTAGTACTTAGCCGCTTCTTCTAAAGTGATCCATGCCTGAGGTAGGCCAGATTTGTTCAATCTTAATACCAACATACACTTGCCTCGCTAAAGGTAGAGATAATAGATTTAACTGGGTAACCCTATATGAGCAGCGTTAACCCATAACAATCTATCCTACTGCTCTACTGTGTACTTATTTTGACCAACTGTCATTAATTGTTGATTTTTTGACTGATTCTCGTGAAATATGCTTGCTTAATGTTGGCTGGACGCTTTTTATGGTACAGCTGATTTTGCTTGCCAATTCTCGCTAGCGTCAAGGTGATAAATAACACGTAAGTGAGGCAGGGGGGCAAGGCGCAAATAATCCACTCGGGTGATGTGCAGGATCAGCAAGACAAAGTTTTCATCAGGCTGGGCAATATCATAGTTTTGCCCATAGCTTTCCCTTAGTGCGTCACTCAGGTTTTGCCAATGCGTGAGACGTAATCTTTGGGCTTCTGGCGAACAGCTCGTCGTTTTTGATTGTTCACTTTGGCTGATGCTCTTTTTATCGCTGATGCTCTCAACGTGACCGCTGAAGCGAAATTGTTCTCGGGTTTCGCTAAAGTACCAACACGCTTCTATACGATTGTGTATCTCAAGTTGCGACATTTTCTCGCTTCGATTATCTGTGTGTAGATACATCTGATTTTTATCTTGGTTGAAGCCTCTAAAAACTAATGTTCGGCAATGTGGGTGGCCGTGATTATCAACGGTGGCAAGCTGTAAGTAGCGACTGGCTGGTATTTTTTCATGGGCTGCAAGCGATCGATAAAATATCGTTTGCCAGGGTGAATTATGCTGCATTAATGCTCCTCATGTATTAAGTGATGTGAATTAGGTTCGAACCGAGTAACCCGACCATAACACAACTGAATACGCGCAATTTGATTGAATATTAGCGGCCCAAATGCCCTAGGAGAAGAACACTGGCAGCAACCAAGTATGACAAATATTCCATAATGCAATTTCGCAATCAAATTATTTTTGAACAGTCGCTCATATTAATCTTGAACGATCGTTCATGTTGATGTATATTGCCTTCACTGACTTAAACAAGTCACAAAATTAACTTTAATAGCTGGAGAATATACGATGACAGATTTTACCTTTCACACAGTAGAAACAGCGCCAGAAAAAAGTAAACAAATTTTAGAAAAATCGCTAAAGACCAATGGCATGATCCCCAACTTGCATGCAGTGATGGCCGAAGCACCAGGATTGCTTGAAGGTTACCAAGTGCTTCATAAGTTATTCATGGACTCTTCGTTCGATGCAGAAGAGCTAACGGTTGTATGGCAAACGATTAACGTTGAGCACAACTGCACTTATTGTGTACCCGCCCACACCGCAATTGCCAATTCAATGAAAGTATCAGCTGAGCTAACAGAAGCACTGCGTAACAGAGAAGCCATGCCAACTGAAAAGCTGCAAGTGTTACACGATACGACATTAGCTATGGTACGTGAGCGCGGTGCAGTGTCTGATGATGTAATACAAAAATTCTTTGCAGCTGGTTATGGGCAAAGACAACTGCTCGAAATTATTTTAGGTTTATCGCAAAAAGTGATGAGTAACTACACCAACCATGTAGCGAATACACCCGTTGATGAGCCGTTCAAAAAGTTTGCTTGGAAGTAAATAAAAGCATTCACACTGACTCAGTTCACTTAATCAAAGGCCGCTAAATAAGCGGCCTTTTCACGATCATCAACCCGGCGTTTATCGACGCGCACTCTAATGCTATAATTCGCCGCTTATTTATGCTCTCAGTCTTAAAGGGGCATATTGATAATTACCAGTGACTGGTTGTTATTAAAAAATTCTAACTACCAAAGGTTTTCAGTGAATAATCCGTCTGCACCCATCAACCGAAATATCTCTGTCGCCCCCATGCTTGATTGGACCGATAAGCATTGTCGATATTTTTTGCGTCAAATTTCCAAACATTCGCTGCTATATACCGAGATGGTTACCACGGGGGCTATTATCTTCGGCAAAGGAGATTACCTTGCTTTTAACGACGCGGAGCACCCTGTTGCACTGCAGTTAGGCGGGTCTGATCCGGTGGATATGGCGCGTTGTGCCGTGCTGGCCCAAGAGCGGGGCTATGACGAAGTCAATATTAATGTTGGTTGCCCATCTGATAGAGTACAAAATGGGCGTTTCGGCGCATGCTTGATGGCTGAACCTAAAACCGTAGCGGCGTGTATTCAGGCGATGCAAAAAGAAGTCGATATCCCTGTTACGGTGAAATCCCGTATCGGAATTGATGATATGGACGAATACAAAGACTTAACCGATTTTATTCAGATTGTTGCTGATGCTGGGTGCGATATATTCACGGTGCATGCTCGTAAAGCTTGGTTGAAAGGTCTCAGCCCAAAAGAGAATCGTGATATTCCTCCTTTGATGTATGACCGTGTTTATTCGCTAAAAGAAGAATTTCCGCAGTTAAACCTCAGTATCAATGGTGGAGTAAAAACGCTGGATGATGCAGCCGTGCACCTAGAGAAGCTCGACGGTGTAATGATAGGGCGTGAGGTCTATAGTAATCCTTATATTCTGGCTGACGTGGACAAACGTTTCTATCAGGACGACAGCCCAGTGCCAAGTCGAGAAGAGATAGTACACGCTATGCTGCCTTATGTTGAAGCTCAGATGGCAAGTGGCGCGCGAGCATGGAATATAGCTCGTCATATGTTGGGTTTATTTCAAGGACAACCTGGGGGGCGTATTTGGCGACGTTATTTGAGCCAACATGGCACTGGGCAAAGTAAGAATGGCTTGCAGGTCGGCCCAGAATTACTGATTAACGCATTGGCAGCGGTTGAAGAGGCGCGCGCAACTGCAAAAGCGTACCAAGATAGTAGGGTTAGTTAATTTAACCACTCCTGTGGTGGATTTTACTAACCTGTTGCATTTTTAACCTACTCTGATTTTTCTGGCGTTATTAACTTTTTAATTAATGTCTATAAATCAGCGGCTTATAAAATATTTTGCACTTGGCACAACTCTCGCAATATTTCACTCGACTTAACTAAAGTGTTTAAAAAAAATCAAAACATTTAATCATTTAACGAAAAGAGGAAATATTATGTTTACTAAATCAACTATCGCAGCGATCGCCTTAACGTCTACCTTTGCATTTAGCTCACATGCATCAGCAGCCGAAGTGAACTTAGAGCAATTTGTTAGCGGCATGATGGTGAAAACCATAGAGACAACTAAAACTGAACTCCAGTATGGTATTCAAGAAGCAGTACTGACAGCTAGCAACATGTTTAGCATTAATAGTAATGAGCCTGTATATGCAAGCAAAGTCACTATCACTGATTTAAATGTAAAAGAAGAAGATAAAAACCAAGCAGAATAAGGAGATGATTATGTTCGACCATAACACTCTTATCACGCTCTTATTTGCACCAGTTGTCGCGTACATCGCGGGTGCTATTTTGTTTTCCGTCATCGTATCGTTGCAGGAAAACGTAGCTACATCTTCTAGCCTTAATAGCTCAAACTTAAACAGCGGTCACTCTTTGTAGTATTGATCGCTGTTGAAATGTTAAGGTTTAGCCAGCTTCGGCACAAAGCGCGTTATTTTCTCCCATCCCCACTTTTTAATCGAATCCACTTTTACCCATTTGTGTAGTAACTCAGACAGCAAAGATAGTCCGATGTACATAATAAGAACAATACACAATCGTTTTGGCCAACCACTGGGAAATACGACCCGGACAATTGGTTCAAGAACGAAATAAAGCGGCATATGACCTATAAAAACAATAATGGTATTACGCGAGAAGAATCGCACTATCTGACCGGCCTTGATACGACTGAATACAGCAATACTAAATAAGGTATTGGCTAGATATACCACTGAGACAGCGACAGAGGTAAGCACTGCATTTGTAGTGTGCGAGCCAACTTCGATATTTTTGAAAGGAAACCTTTGGGTGACGTTAAACTCATTTAAAACAAGCGCCCACGAAACGAGAAATACAGCCCAAAGCACGCCAATTAAGGTCAGCCCTTTCGAGTTAGGTTGATCTTTTTGCTGACACATATACATACCTAGCAAAAATAGCGTAAGCCAATTTGGGACCGTCATGTACGCAATAAAAATGGTTTCGTTACTGATAAAGTAGCTGCGAATAATGATTTCTATCAGCAGGCTACAAAAAAGTAATTGAGGGGTGACGTGAATGCGATGAAAAAGAATCGCCCAAAGCAAAATAATATGAAAATATGTGCCAATAAACCACGTCGTCGGGTTCGCTGGGAAACCATCAAAAATGACATTTACCCCAAAAACGAAAGGCGAGTAATTACTTATCGAAGGATTGTTTATAGCCAGTAGGCTAATTCCACTAATGAACACAGCAATGATAATTCCCCAAAAGAACATAGGAAATAAGCGACTGTAGCTAACCGATAATCTGTCTTTCGTTACCTTGCCTAAACCCCATCCCATGATGAAAACAAACATAGCCACACCTAACTGTTTAGGTAGGATAGGTTGGGTAAATTGATTAAACGGGTCACCAAAAAAGTGTCCGAAAACAATGAGGAACATACCTACTGCTTTCATCCAGTCTACAAAGTCACAGCGTTTCATCTTTTTATTTTCCTGACATCATGGATTCAAAACGGAATTTTCTACTGCCGCAGGGGGGGCTTCAACGGTTGAAGTCAGGACGAAGCTTTTAACAAACCTTGCAGGATTGCCTGCAACAACAATGTTTGCTTTTACATTGGTATTAACGACAGCACCAGCGGCTACCAAAGAGCCTCTTCCTATATTGGCGAGTATGATGGCACCTTCACCGACCCAGACATTTTCTGCGATTTCGATTCGATTAATATTGTCTTTCGAAAATGGCATCCATTCACCATTTTCCTCGTTACGCTGGTGTTGGGTGTTTCCGCTTAACAAACTGGAATGACTGCCGATTAAGCAGTTCTTTTTTAAATATGCAGAGCCTATTGAACAGTAAATTCCGGTGTAGACATTGTCTTCTATGACCGTGCCTCGGTGAGCGAAAATAGTGCCAAAACCAATATGACTATTGAGTGAACATTTCTCTAAGGTCAGTGAATAGAATGCTCTTCGCAAAAACACGCCTGGCAGCCCTGGTAATATTGAAACGATGTGCGTCCAAAATGCAAAAACGGCTTCAGAATGCGGGCTTAATTTGGTTTCTAACCAGCAAGTGATAGCCAGAGGTAAAACAACAAGTTGGCAAATACGATTTATAATTAATTTGATAGTGCTATACATGGTCAATATCCTTGTTAGGTCGTAATATCGTCATTGCGTATCAAATAATTACGATCGTTTACGCATCCTTTTAAAACGTGCATTGTGAGTATAGTTATCAATTAAAGTTATTTTTCTAGGGATTTTGTATTGCTGTAAGCTGGAAGAGCAATGTTTGCGCATTCTGACTTTGAATTCTGATAATGTTTCTTCCGTGTTCAGCTTCACCTCGATAGCGACGACCATTCCTGTTATCGCGTGAGGAATAGAATACACGGCGGCGTCCTCTACTCCCTCCATTTCCAAAACGACACTTTCGACTTCGGCGGGATAGACCTTCTCCCCACCTACGTTAATGATTTCACTCTGCCGGCCTAATATTTTTATCCACTCACCATCTTGCTCAACTTGGTCGCCAGTGTCTAAAAATCCGTCTTCATCAAAGGGAGAGGGGGCATTAAGATAGCCTAACATGGCTGATTCCGATTTTATCCAAAGGCGTCCGTCTACGATTTTGGTCTCAAACTCAGCACCACCTACTTTTACCCACAGAGACTTCGAGTCTCGAGATTTTGAGCGTAAAATACCGACTTCAGACAAGCCATAGGTTTGCAGTAGTTTGGTCTCTGGAAACCTAGCTGTTATCGCCGCGAGCGTACTGTCAGGCATGGTTTCAGTGCCGTAAGTAATCAGTTTAAGTGAGCTAAGGTCAGCGTCATCAGCCGCGCCAGAGAGCAACAGCAAATTAATAAAGGTAGGCGAAGTAGGTAGTACTTCTACTTGATGTGTATCGATTGCTTCACACACGGATTCTGGGGTACGTTTCGCAGGCACCACTGCCGTACCGCCATTTGCCAAAGTGTAAAGTAACGTATTCACTCCCCCAATATGATCAAACTGCAAAAAGGCTAGGGTGCGCATCATTTTTCGAGGTACGGTAAATTTATTGAGGAGCTGCGATAAATCATGAAATATTGCTTTACTTTTCCCCGTTGAGCCTGAGGAAAATAATACCAAACCGGGTTGATTTCTTCCGCGAAGAACTTGGTATAGATCGTGGTTTGATTGATTATTGGTTCTAACTAACGTAACAGGACCATCACCGAGAATAATATCGTACTGGTTTTGAGCGATATCACAGAAGGTATCAAAATGGGCCTTTGAGTCATTTGATAGCGGCACAATAATATTGCGATTATGCGTCAGTGCCAAAAACAGAGAGATGCTATCAGCGCTATAATCCGATTTGATACTAACGACTTCTCCCGGTTGTATTTTTTCTTTTTTTATCCACTTGAGCCAAGCATGATATTTGGTCAGTAATTCTGCATACGTAATAACATTGCTGCCAACTGCGACGGCTTGTCGGTTTTCCAGTTCTGCCATTTTGTCCAATAGAAATTGTACTGTCATGATATCCCTCCTAGATAAATGATCTGGCCTGTAATCATTTTGCTCTGTGGCTTAATGAAAAAGTCGATTAAGTTGAGTACATCTTCCGGCTGCGCCATTTTCTGTATCGCTTGTTGCTTGACTAGGCGTGCTATTTTTTCTTCACCCACGCCGCGTATTAAGTCTGTGGCTATTGGCGAAGGTCCGATCGCGTTGCAGGTTATATTGAAGCTGCTTAGCTCTTTGGCGAGTACACGTGTTAACGATTCAACAGCACTTTTTGACGCGGCATAAGCCGCTTCTCCCTCTAGATTCATAGGCACAGCGACGGTACTCATATTGATGATCCGAGGGTTTGCTGATTTTCTGAGTAGACTGATTGCTTTTTGGCAGCACATAAAAGTACCCGCATAGTTCACGTCTATGGTCTCGCGCATATTTTTAAAAGGAGTCAGCGCGAAGGCGTTCATACGTGCAACCCCCGCGTTATTAATTAACACGTCGATGTACTTGAACGACTTTCTTATTTGAATAAATAAATTGCTGACGTCTTCTTCATTCGAAACATCTGCTTCAAAGTGATGGTAATTCTTGTGTGAAAAAGCGCTCTGACCACGAGCGCATCCAAATACGATATTCCCTTGCGCTAATAAGTGTTCAACCATTGATAACCCGAGCCCACGACTCGCACCAGTAACAAGTATGTGTTGCATCGAGTTATTCCCCTGATAAAAGCTTGTCGATATGCTCAACGAGAGAACTGACGTTTTTAAAAGGACTATTAGCGGCTGACATGGCTCGTTCGTCACTTAAAGAGACTTGAATATCTTGGTCGAGCAGCATGTCCTCAATATCTATGAGCAATGCTACTAGCCCCATAGAGTCTAGGTGACCTTGCTTACCAAAAAGAGCTGTGTCGGGTGATATAGGGACTTGCGCGTCGTCTTCGCGAGATTGATTAGTGAGTTCTAATGCTGCAAAAACGAGAGATTGAATTTCGTCGTGGGTCATATGCTTGTTCCTTAGCTTGGGGTAATCATTAGCAGTCCTGCTTAAACATTGTGCTGCGGTTGATTATAATACGCGCAGAAAATATCAATCTGCAAACTCTAAATAGCCCTCTTTTAGAAAAAAACGTGTTTCCCAATCGTTAATTTCACTAACTGATTGGTCAAAATAACCACTTGTTCTTAAAGGTATGATTCTGCTCGATCGATACAAAAAAAAATAAACTTTAAATTTCATGTGGTTAAGTATTATTCCTCATATGGCACAACACTTGTAACAGGCTAGTAAATAGATAACGGTTGGTTGCACAACATGTACAACCAATAAACCTAACCAAGTGGAGATTTATTATGGGTTTACTTTCAAGAATGTCAGATATCGTGCAATCAAACATTAATGCGTTATTAGATAAGGCTGAAGATCCAGAAAAAATGATCAAGCACCTCATTTTAGAGATGCAGGATACATTAGTTGAGGTACGTTCCGTTGCCGCGACGGTGTTGGCTGATAAGAAGCAGATTGAGCGTCGTATCAGTAAACTTGAAATTGAAAGTGCGAATTGGCAGAGCAAAGCGCAGATCGCCTTACAAAAAGAGCGGGAAGATCTTGCTCGAGCAGCTCTAGGTGAAAAACAGCGAGTAGATCAAGCTTTAGATAGCCTGCATGAACAACTAAACGAAGTTCAAGAATCTGTCAATAAACTACAAAGCGATAGTAGCCAGTTAAATGACAAGCTACTTGAAGCGAAAGCGAAACAAAAAATCTTGCTGATAAGACAACGTACTCAAAGTTCATGCTTAAAGCTTAGACATTCAGATGCGTACAACAAAGTCGACACAGCTATCGTGAAGTTTGACCAATACGAGCGCCGTATCGATGACCTAGAAGCGCAAGTTGATGCATTTGACTTGGTCAGTGAAACAAAAAGCCTGAATGCTGAATTAGCCGAATTAGAAGCAAGCGAAGAAATAGAAAAACAGCTTGCTGAGCTGCGAAAAAAAGTCGCATAAGCACACAGAACCGATTGAGTAGTTAGAGGTGCCAGCAGAAACGGGAAGTGGCTCACCTCAAATTTGGAGAATGACATGAGAGATTACATAAATATAAACAGACTTCATAGAGATGCATTGCACGCCAAAATTTCAGGTGTATGCGCAGGATTAGCAAAACATTGGGATCAGCCGCGCTGGGCAATACGCATTGCAGCAATTTTAAGTTTGCTGTTGCTACCGGTGCCCACAGCAGTTGCATATGGTATGGCAGTACTTTTATTGCCTACACGGCCATGAATGTTCTCAAGAACCTAGCGCTGGCAGTGTTAATTGCCATCTTAATAACTTACAGCCTTGGTTATGCCGCGTCAGATTTGCTCGATATTCGCCTGCAACTCGACAGTGATTTCGTAGAGCCGGTAACGTCGTTAATTTTATTAGTTATTGTGGGTGTTGTATTAGTGATGATTGGATTCGCAGTTGCGCTTAGTGTTGTTGCAGCTATTGGGTTTACCATATTTGCAATATTGGGCGCACTGGTATTTGCAGGTTTGAGTAGTATCTGGCCAATATTGCTAGGTGCAATTATCATAATATGGCTGCTAAAAGACAAAAAAAGCAACGATAGTTACTCGTGATCATCGGTTGATTTTTCCCGTATAATCGTGGGGCATGGATGCCCATCTACTGGAATGGCTGGCATCTTGTTGAAATTTACTGAATAATTCTGTTTTCACTTAAACGGAAGAGTAGATGCCAGTGAATATAGTAAAATTAACGGCTATGGTTCTGATTTTTTTAACCAATGCTGCCTTTGCCGAAGTAGAAATTTCTGATGCTACAATAAGATTGTTACCGCCCAGTGTGCCTAATACATCTGCTTATTTTACCGTAACCAATACCAGTGATCAGGATGTTTCTTTAGTCGGAGGCTCAGCCGATATTGCTGAAAAAACAGAACTGCATAACCACATTATGCAAGGTGAAGTCATGCGCATGAAGAAACAAGATGCGGTTGTTATTCCCGCCGGAGAAACCGTTAAATTTGCGCCCGGAGGCCTACACATGATGATTTTCGGGTTGAAACAGCCTCTGAAAAAAGAGCAAATTATACCCTTAGCGTTAATCACAAAAGACGGTCAGCAAATCAATTTTAGCGCAGTTGTCGTATCACCCAATCAACATCATCATCACTAGGAGGTGAGCATGCAAAAGTACCTAACCCCAAAATGGTTGCTGAGTATTGCAGCAATACTATTTTTAATTTTTTGGCTCATTGCTATTTATTGGAGCTTTGAACCCGCCCCGTTTAATCCTAAGCAGACAGCTCAAGAGTACGCCCAGCAACACAACGAAAAAATAGTCCCCGGATATACCTTGACGACGAGCTTGATTACCGTAACAGAAACCCTGCTGAATAAATCTGGTGGATACCTGTCTAATGATGTCATGCCGCCAGGGTTGTTTATGGATAATATGCCAAGTTGGGAGTTTGGTGCGCTAGAGATGACGCGAGACTTGGCTTTGTCTATGCGAAAAGATATTAGCCGCTCTCAGTCACAATCTAGCGAAAATCCATTTTTGACTGATGCGCAGCCAAAACTAAATATTGATCACCGCAGTTGGCTTTTACCTTCTGCTGAATCTCAGTATCAAGATGCTATCGATAAGCTGTATCAGTATCGCGCAAGTTTATCGACAAGCCGCCAAGGCACGGCGCAATTTTATGCTCGCGCCGATAACCTGCGTGATTGGGTAAAACAAGTTGAAAAAAGACTAGGCAATTTGTCGCAAAAATTAAGTGTCAGTGTAGGACAAGACAGGCTTGATACAAGCTTCGCGGGTGACAGTAGCGCAGGAAAAATCCCTGCTGAAGAACTACGTGAGCAAACCAGCTGGTTTCAGTTAGACAACAACTTTTATGAGGCTCGCGGCGCAAGTTGGGCATTAATTCATTTTTTAAAAGCGGTTGAAGTTGATTTCGCAGATGTATTAGACAAGAAGAATGCGCGAGTCAGCGTCCAGCAAATTATTCGTGAGCTTGAATCTACCCAAGAGTCTATTTTCAGCCCCATGATCTTAAATGGCAGTGGCTTTGGCACGTTAGCGAATCATTCGTTAGTGATGGCGAACTATATTTCCCGTGCGAATGCTGCTCTAATTGAACTTTCAGAACTATTAAATCAAGGATAACGAATGAACAAATCACTCTGTGCTGGTGCACTGGTATTGGCCTTTTCAAGTTTTTCAAGCCAAGCAGACACTCTTTTAGGCGTATATGCGGGAGCGCAAGCATGGGATATGGAAACATCCGGTGGGTTTTCTGATAGCAATAATAACGTTGATTTTAATTTTGAAGATGAAACCAAGGGTAGCTTCTATGTTGCGCTTGAGCACCCTGTGCCATTCGTACCAAATATTAAATTACAACGTACAGGGCTAGATACCAATGGGGAAACCGTGCTGTCATCTAGCATGACCTACGGTTCAGAGTTGTTTTCAGCGAACACCACGGTCAATACATCACTTGATTTAGTCAGCACTGATTATATTGCTTATTATGAATTGTTTGATAATGACCTAGTAAGTTTTGACTTAGGTATCAACGCTAAGCATGTTGACGGCGACATTTATGTAGAAGAACAAGGTGATGCTACACAGAATGCCTCACAAGACTTCTCTGGTTTTGTGCCAATGCTTTATTCTCGCGTCGCTGTAGGCGTACCTTTCACAGGGTTGGGCGCATATGTAGAAGGGAGTTTTTTAGCGTTCGACGATAACACCATTTCAGATTATCAAGCGGCGATCACATATGGTTTGCTCGATAATATCGCTATTGACGCTACAGTGCAGCTTGGCTACCGCCAGTTAAAGATGGAACTAGATGACTTAGATGGTATTTACACCGACTTTGAATTCAGTGGCGCGTTTGTTGGTGTTGAAGTACATTTTTAAGATATTTGGGCTGTAGCGCTTTGTTGACTTTTCGCTCAGTCCATTAAGTAATAAAAAATTAGTATTTATTCTTTCCGGTTATGAACATAGATCGCTAACCTAGTGCCATAGCATTCGAGGTTAGCGATATTATGTCATCAAATACACAGCAAAATTTAGGTTCTACTACCGCATTAAGTGATACCCAGTGGGCGCAGCTTAATCAATTGACGCCGTCACTCACACCATCGCAATTAGGTTGGTTAAGTGGTTATCTGGCTGGGCTAGCTCAGACTCAGGTTGGTGCAACGATCCCTCAAGCAAACCCAGTAGTTGGCGAGGCAGCGGGTGTGGATAAATTCATTACCATTCTTTACGGCTCTCAAACGGGTAACGCTAAGGCATTGGCTCAAGGTTACAAAGCCAAGCTTGATTCAGCGGGCATTGCAGCCAAGTTGGTCAATATGGCTGACTACAAAGCGAAACAACTGAAGAATGAATCACACGTCGTGGTCATTGTCAGCACCCATGGTGAAGGGGATGCGCCAGATGATGCCATTGAGTTGCATGATTTTCTTTCAAGCAAAAAAGCCCCTAAATTACCTAATTTGAGCTTCTCAGTTTTAGGCCTAGGAGACAGCAGCTATGAATTTTTCTGCCAGACCGCCAAAGACTTTGACAAAAAGCTTAATGAATTAGGTGCAAAGCGTATTGCCGCTCGCGTTGACTGTGATGTGGATTACGATGACGCCGCGGAAGCGTGGGGTGACCAAGTTTTAAATAAAGTTCAAGATGAGCTTAAAGCTAAAGGCAATTCACATGTGGTAGCCATGCCTCATATTGGCAAGCCCAGCTTGTCAGTAGCCACAGCTCAGTATTCTAAGAAAAACCCTTTTACAGCGAGTTTGTTAGAAAGCCAAAAAGTAACCGGCCGTGACTCAGTCAAGGACATCAGGCACATTGAAATTTCACTTGAAGACTCAGGCATTCAATATCGCCCGGGTGATGCATTAGGTGTTTGGTTCAAAAATGACCCTAGCATGGTAGACGAGTTACTTGACTTGCTTAGCGTTGAAGGTGAGGCTGACGTTACCATAAGCGGTGAAACTTTTGCTCTACGTGATGTACTGATTGAAAAGCGTGAGTTAACCCAGAGCTATCCGTCATTTGCGACCGCGTATGCTGAGATTGCGAATAATCCTGAATTGAATGCCTTACTCGAAGACAAAGCAGGCTTACGGGCTTTTCTAGGCGAACGTCAAATCATTGATATTGTGCGCCAATATCCAGCAAAAGCAGATCCTCAAGCGTTGGTTGATATGCTGCGTGGTATGACTCCGCGTCTTTACTCGATTGCTTCGAGCCAAGCGGAAGTTGAAGACGAGGTGCATTTAACGGTGGCATTAGTTGAATACGATGCACATGGCCAGATTCATCAAGGTGGCGCGTCGAGTTACTTAGCTCAGCGCTTAGAAGAAGGCGGTGAAGTACAAGTTTTTGTTGAGAAGAATGACAACTTCCGTTTACCTGAAAGTTCAGATACCCCAGTCATCATGGTTGGGCCAGGCACCGGCATAGCCCCTTTTAGAGCATTCATGCAAGAACGTGAGGCGCAAGAGGCTGAGGGGAAAAACTGGTTGTTCTTTGGCAACCCAAATTACACTCAAGACTTTTTATATCAAACAGAGTGGCAGCGTTTCGTAAAAGACGGGGTGCTCAGCAAAGTTAGCTTGGCGTTTTCACGTGACCAAGAAGATAAAATATACGTTCAACATCGATTATTAGAGCAAGGTGCTGAAGTATTTGCATGGCTTGAACAGGGTGCGCATTTTTATGTGTGTGGTGATGCGAATCATATGGCTAAAGACGTGCATGCCGCACTTGTCGAAATCGTACAAAAGCACGGTGCTAAGAGCGCTGAAGCTGCCGAAGAATATTTAACTGCATTGCGCAGAGCAAAACGTTATCAGAAGGACGTTTATTAATGACGACAGACAATAAATTCGTTGTAGAGGGCAAGCTTGCCGACAACGAACGCCTTAAAGGTGAAAGCAATTTTTTACGTGGGACTATCGCTGAAGATTTAAAAGATGATTTAACCGGTGCCTTTGTGGGTGACAATTTCCAGTTAATTCGTTTTCACGGTATGTATCAACAAGACGACCGTGACTTGCGCGCCGAACGTGCTAAGCAAAAGCTTGAGCCATTACAAAATGTCATGTTACGTGCGCGTTTGCCAGGAGGCATTATTAAGCCTCAGCAATGGTTAGCAATTGATAAATTCGCCGAAGAAAAATCGCTGTACGGCAGTATTCGTTTGACGACGCGCCAAACATTTCAATTTCACGGTGTGCTTAAACCTAATATAAAATTGATGCATCAAACGCTTAATCAAGTCGGTATTGATTCAATTGCCACGGCCGGTGATGTTAACCGAAATGTGTTATGTACCTCAAATCCTATTGAGTCGGCTGTGCACCAAGAAGCCTATGAGTGGGCAACTAAAATCAGTGAACATTTACTGCCTAAAACGCGTGCTTATGCAGAAATATGGCTTGATGGCGAGAAAAAAGAAACTACAGATCACGAACCGATTTTAGGCTCGAACTACTTGCCGCGTAAATTTAAGACAACGGTGGCTATTCCTCCTTTAAACGATGTGGATGTGCACGCTAACGATCTTAACTTTATTGCCATTTCTAAAGATGGAAAGTTAGTCGGGTTCAATGTGTTAGTCGGTGGTGGTCTGGCTATGACCCACGGCGACCACGCTACATTCCCGCGTAAGGCAAGCGACTTTGGTTTTATTAAAGTGGAAGACACCTTAGCGATTGCTGAAGCAGTCGTTAGCACGCAGCGCGACTGGGGTAACCGAGTTAACCGTAAAAATGCAAAAACTAAATATACCCTTGAACGAGTAGGGGTAGAAAACTTTAAAGCCGAAGTCGAAAAGCGTTCAGGCGTAATGTTTGGTGAAAGTCAGGCATATGATTTTACTGAGCGTGGAGATCGTATTGGTTGGGTTGAAGGTATTGACGGTAAGCATCACTTAACCCTATTTATTGAAAATGGCCGAGTTTTAGATTACCCAGGTAAGCCTTTGAAAACAGGCTGTGCTGAAATTGCCAAGATACACGACGGTGATTTCCGCTTAACGGCTAATCAAAACCTAATTGTGGCGGGCGTCAGCGAGCAGAACAAAGCGAAAGTTGAAGAAATAGCCAGAGCTCATGGTTTGATCGAAGACGAGCTGTCAGCCCAGCGCAAAGATTCTATGGCTTGTGTTGCTTTACCTACTTGTCCTTTGGCAATGGCTGAGGCTGAGCGCTATTTGCCTGAAGCCGTTACTCAGTTAGAGGGCATATTAGCGAAACACGACATTGCGCAAAAGAGCATTATTTATCGCGTTACCGGCTGCCCGAATGGTTGTGGTCGTTCTATGCTGGCTGAAATCGGTTTAGTGGGGAAAGGACCGGGCAAATACAATTTGCACTTAGGCGGAAACCGACAAGGCACGCGAATTCCGAAAATGTATAAAGAAAACATTGGCGAGCAGCAAATTATGGACGAGCTAGATGTATTGATCGGCCTGTGGGCAAAAGAAGCTCAAGGTGACGAATCATTTGGTGACTTTGTTATTCGCACAGGTGTTATCGCAGAAGTGGTGAATTCCGCTGAGGATTTTTATGCGTAATGTAACGTTGCAGTCGTCGCAAAATGCCGAGCCAAACGACGGTACACCTAAGATTTTAACGCAGGTTTCTTTAGAAGAGCTGAACCAGCAGTTGGAAGCGAAAAGTGCGGTTCAGCGCGTGACCTGGGCACTGGAAAACCTGGAGCCAACCTTTATGTTGTCGTCAAGTTTCGGTGCGCAAGCTGCAGTAATGTTACATATGTTGACTCAGCAATTCCCTGATATTCCAGTGGTATTGACGGATACAGGTTACTTATTCCCTGAAACCTATCAGTTTATTGATGAGCTAACTGAGCGCTTGAACCTCAACCTGCAAGTGTACCGAGCGCCCATGTCAGGCGCTTGGCAAGAAGCACGCTTCGGCAAATTGTGGGAAAACGGTGCCGACGGCATTGAGCAGTACAATAAGTTGAATAAAGTGCAGCCCATGCAGCAAGCGCTTGCTGAGTTAGACGTAAAAACTTGGTTCGCTGGGTTGCGCCGTAGTCAGTCAGAAATGCGTGAATCGCTATCAATATTGCAAAAATTGACGCGACAAATGAAGGTCTATCCTATCTTAGACTGGAGTAATAAAGACGTTCACTATTATTTAAAAGAGCATGACATGCCCTATCACCCATTATGGGAGCAAGGCTATGTATCGATCGGTGATTGGCACACTACGCGTTCCTTGCAAGAAGGTATGGACGAGAAAGACACTCGATTTTTTGGCTTAAAACGCGAATGTGGCTTGCATGAATTTGGTGATGGTGACGGTATTTAGTTGACGACAAATGCGTTGAGCAAAATATGTTTCAGCGCTTCTATATACTTTGCTTGCTTGTTTGCCCCCACCAAAGTAAAAAGCTCCGCCCCTGAGGTGGTAAACTTATAATATTTCAAAGTGGTACCAGGTTTTCTCGCAGTCAATTGGAAAACCTGGCCATTACTTCTCCATTCCACCACTGAATTAACTGGCCATGCACCTGATTCAATTTCAGTTTGGTGTATCAGCCCTAAATCCATCAACGAAAGCAAATCGGGATAGCTAAGGCCAAAGGTCGCAAGGTTGAGCTGCTGCTCTTTGCGCAACCTGAACATGGCAAGTATGGAAGGCTGCTGATAAAACCCTGTAAGTAATTTCGGCGTTGTGTCACCTTGTCGTCTACTCGACAAAGCGACTGCTCGGCGAAATGTTTGGGCATCTTTTTGTGTTAATTGCTTTAAAATGAGCAGTGTGCGAAGCGAGAAACTGCCGGGGCGGTTTGTTTCTACCGCGAAAATTTTTCCCCATAATTCCTGCATGGCCGGCGAATGTATCTCCTCTGCCATATTGGCAAAGTTATAAAACCAATCTGGGTCGAGACGCTCATTCTCCCCTTCATCAATACAGTATTTTAGTGCCTTTTCGAAAACACTTTCTATATTGTTTAGCTTACGTTGGGCTGCTATTTTCTGCCGCCTTTGTACTCTACTTTCTATGCTATTAGCACGCATACCTTGATAAGGCAGTGATACGCCAATTTGCGCAAACCATTGTGTCATCCGTGCCGCAGTGCCCTTGACATCTTGAGGCCCCTTGACTGGCGACTCCGCGCTGGAGCTAACCTCAGTCGAGGGCTTACTTTTGACCTTTTCAACAGGCACGGGGGTCGGTGTATTTTGATTGTCTATTTTCATAGGAAATTTATTCAAATATCTTATCTAGTAAATATTATTTACCATAGTATGCTTGTTCCTAGTAGCATGGCGTCTGGTAATATATTGAGCGAACTAATTTTGATTTAGTCAGGATTTAGCTAAACTTAAGAAATACTGCTGTAGTGGTCAGGTAAACTCAAGAGAAACGTAAACTAAATGTGTCCAATGGAATATGAGAATGACGAGCTAATTTTTCTCTCTGAGGAGAACACGGCTGACAACACTGAATTTGCAGGAAGCTGGAATATACTGGTGGTTGATGACGATGAGGAAATCCACTCGGTAACACGGCTGGCCCTTTCTGATTTAGTGCTTAATGACCGAAACTTGACCTTTTATCACGCCTATTCCAAGGCAGAAGCGCTTGAAGTTATTCAGTCCCTTGGCTCTACTTTAGCGATTATTCTGCTTGATGTCGTTATGGAAACTGACGATGCAGGTTTGCAAGTGGCCCAAACTATGCGAAATGAATTCAGGTTAACAGAGCCTAGAATCATTTTGCGTACAGGGCAACCTGGTTATGCACCTGAAGAAAGCGTAATCAAAGAATACGACATCAACGATTACAAGACGAAAACAGAGTTAACACGTAGCAAACTTGTCACAACCATTATCGCCTCATTACGCTCATACCAACAAATTCTAACGATCAATCAAAGTCGTATTGGTTTAGAAAAAATCATCCACTCGGCCGCAAATTTACTTGAAGAACACTCAATTAATCGATTTTGTGAAGGCGTGGTTACACAAATAAGCTCGCTTATCGGTCTGGACTCATCAGGAGTTGTATGCGCCAGAGCTGGATCAGTTATCGATAAAGATGAAAATGCCGTCTACGTTTTAGGTGCTGCAGGAGAGTTCGCAAGTTATATCAATAAAAAGATTGATAATCTGCACGATGAAAAAATAGTGCAATCGGTTAATGAATGCCTTCAACAACAGCGTCACATATACGGCGATAACTTCACCGTGCTTTATTTGAAAAGCTCTGAATATGACGCAGCCGTTTTCTTAAAAGTCGGTCAACAAATTTCCGAAGCCTATAAACAGCTGATCGAAGTGTTTTTAGCAAGCATTTCAGTAGGTTATGAAAACGTTAATTTATTCCACCAATTGCATACTGCTGCGTTTAAAGATTGGCTAACCAAGTTGCCAAATAGAATCGAATTTATTAACCGCCTAGACGATATCAGTAATGATTCAGAGCATGCTAATGATGTGGTTGCTTTGATTGATATTAATCATTTCGCCGACATCAATGACGGTCTAGGTCAGGATACTGGTAACGATACCTTATTGGCTTTAGCCCAACGTATTGAATCCACTTTTCCAAAAGCGGCAGCGCTGGGACGAATCGGCTCGGACGTATTCGCCGTTGTCGGCACAGAGCGAGAAGTCAATCCTGCTAGGCTTCAGGCTTTGTTTAATAACTCATTTGAGGCTGGCGACCATATGCTACCGCTTAGCGCGGCATTTGGCTTTTGTCGGTTTAATGGCAAAAAGAATACGGGTATCAATATACTTAAGCACGCCAACATAGCGTTAAATAGGGCGAAAAAAAGCCTAAAAACGAATTTTGAGTATTATGCCCCAGAAATGGAAGAGCAAACGACGTGGCGCTTAGAGATGATCCGTCAGTTGCGTACAGACTTCGCTGAGCGAAAATTACAATTGTGGTATCAGCCGCAAATTGACTTAGTTACTCAAGACATCATTGGAATGGAAGCGCTACTTCGTTGGCCGTCTTCTGATGGGGGATTCGTCTCCCCCGCGGTATTTGTGCCACTGGCTGAATACTCAGGCTTAATCATAGATATTGGCGCATGGGTTATGCAGGAGTCATGTGAAAAACTAAGGTTGCTAACAGAAGCAGGATTCGAAGGCTTGCGCATGGCAGTGAATATATCTATGCCTCAATTCCGTGACCCTGCGTTTATCAACTTAGTTAAGAAAGCAATAATAAACAATGATTTAGATCCTGAGTGTATTGAGTTGGAAATCACTGAAAGCATAGTAATGGATGAACCCCAACTCGTAGTTGAAGCGCTAAATGAACTGAAAGAGTTTGGCGTTAAGGTAGCGTTAGATGACTTCGGGACTGGTTTTTCTTCAATGAGCTATTTGCAACAACTCCCTCTTGATCGTTTGAAAGTCGATAGGGCGTTTGTCAATGAAATAAGCCCCAATAAGTCGGCTTTTATCGCTGAAACCATTGTTACTTTGGGGGCGAAGTTGGGACTTAGAACGATTGCTGAAGGTATTGAAAAGCCAGAACAAGCCAACTATTTACTCAAGCTTGGTTGCGATGAAGCGCAAGGCTTCATGTACGCTAAACCAATGCCATTTGATGAGTTGTTGACATTTATAGGGCAGCAGAAAGGGCCTAATCCCGGTAGATACTAGATAATTTTAGCGATGGCGTGCTGCATCGCTAGTACCACTTGCTGCTCAAACCAAGGGTTTTTCTTCAACCATATGTTATTCCGTGGAGACGGATGGGGCAAAACGAAAAACCTTGGTTGGTACGTTTGCCAATCTTTTACTCTTTCCGTCAAAGACCGCTTATCCTGCAAGTAATAGTTTTGAGCATACTGACCAATCAATAAAACATGTTTGATTTGCATGGAGCTAATGAGACGCTTGTGCCAAAGAGGTGCGCATTCTTTACGCGGTGGTTTGTCACCACTTGAAGCTTTTCCTGGATAACAAAATGCCATCGGCAGAATTGCAATATTGTCTGGATTGTAAAATTGCTGAACGTTTAGATTCAGCCATTTCCTCAGACGTTCGCCCGAAGCATCATTCCATGGTTTGTTCGTTTCGTGTGCTTTTATACCAGGAGCTTGACCTACGATAAGTATCTTTGAACGCTGATTTCCTTGAATGATTGGGCGAGGACTCAGGGGCAAATGGGCTTTGCATACATGGCATTTTCTAGCGTCGTCAAAGTCGGTGATTTAATATTCCTTCCAAAAAAGACAGTTTTGTCATATTATTGTCATAATCCTGTGGTTTAAGAATCGATTTGTTTCCACGTTGGATTGCGATGCTTAGCGCTTTGTTAAGCGAATTATCGAGGAAATCATTATGTTAAGAATCAAATCATTTATCATTGTAGGCATCTTAAGCGCATTCGGCGCGGCGTCAGCACAAGCTGAAACTCAGAACAACAGATTATTTGACTGCATGGAATCTACCACATTTGCTATTGACGGTTCATGTATCGCTAGCAAAATTCAACAAAATGTTAAGTTTCGTGAAATGCAATCTGATATCACTCAAAAAACGCAAGTGCAAGATGCTAATGCAATCGCGACAATACAATTTTTTGAGAAAGACATGCGTATCAACGTCATTGCCCACAAAGATGCACTAGCTGAATCAGAGCTATTGGTGCTTAACGTCGCTGAATAATAAGACTGTACTTGGTTAATTAAACACCTGAATCGTTCAATGTAGGCTCAAGTTCACATTGAACGGTTTTTTAGCTTTTAGACTTACTGTTTGGCTACGTAAGTTGTTTCAACACTTTAGTTATTTCACTTCTTTTTAAATCACTTTAACTCTCATACAAAAAAGCCCCCTTGTGGGAGCTTTGAAATACTAAGCCATTTGGTATTTTACTTGATACAGCTGCAGCCATTTTTGCTTTCGTAGCTCTAAATTGTATTTAAGTTCGCGGTATTTAAAATCTAGTTCTAGTTTCTCGTAATTACGCTTCAACTTATGTTTGCGAATTTCCATTAAGCGTTTTTTTGTGGCGTACATTTCGCCCATTTTGTGCAGGATTGCATCATATTCCTGCTGTAAACTATGCAGTATCTCTTCGGCATTAGGGAGCACAGATAACTTCTGTTGGGCGCGCTGCAATTGCATCGCCATCTTCGCTTTCTCAATGCGTTCTTCTGGGCAGCGGCGTAAATTTTTTGTCCAACCGATAAACGATAACCCTCGTATTAGCCATTTAGTTGGGTCAAACTGCCACCATTTAATGCCATTGCGGTAGTCATATTCAAATATGTGGTGGTAATTATGGTAACCCTCACCAAAGGTGAAAAAAGCTAAAATGTCATTATCGCGGGCTGTGTTTTTATCTGTATAAGGTTGACGTCCCCAAATATGGGCAAGAGAATTAATAAAAAACGTCACATGATGAACCACCACTAGGCGGAAAAAGCCAGCAAGCAACACCATGCCAAGCACGTCCCCATTCAACCAACCTAGTGCCATTGGGATGCCAAAGTTAGAGATTAGCATGATTGGAAGGTAGTACTTATGCTGCCATACAACGACCTTGTCTTTTTGAAGGTCTTTACAATTACTATAATCAGAATAGCGATGTATCTGATATTCGCGAAGCATCCAACCCATGTGTGAATACCAGAAGCCACGTTTGGCCGAATACGGGTCTTTATCGTTGTCGTCCACATGTCTGTGGTGGATCCTGTGATCAGAAACCCAATGTAATATGCTGTTTTGAAGAGCCATTGCTCCGCCAATAGCCAGCACGACTCTGACAAAGGTATTGGCTTCATAGGCTTTATGCGCCCACAGCCTGTGGTACCCAGCGGTGATAGACATCCCTGAGAAATAAATAAGAATAATACACGCAGCGATCTCTGCGCCGTCGAACCCTTGGGTTAGAGCAACGTAAGGCACAAGAAAGAGTGCGACTAGTCCAGTAATCACGAAGACTAAAACATTAGTGAGAATTAAACGGGGTTTTTCCATTACAAAAAGCAGTACTTTATTCAGCTTACACTTGTACGCTAATCTATCTAGCAAACGCGCATTTAGCAAGCTATTTCTTGTGCTGAACCTTATTACTTCGTGCTGATTCGCGTTAAATATGGATAATATAAAGGAATTAAAATTTAACAGGGGCGTAACGTGAGTCGTCAAGAACAAAAGCTTAAGACGAGACGAACCATTATAGATGCAGCTTTTAGTTTACTAGACGAGCAAAGAAGTTTGTCTAGCATCAGCTTGCGTGAAGTAGCTCGCGCAGCTGGCATCGCACCGACCTCATTTTATCGACATTTTAAAGACATTGACGAGCTTGGTTTGACATTGGTCGATGAGGCTGGCTTAAACCTAAGGCAATTGATGCGTCAAGCTCGATTGCGAATAGCCTCCGGAGGGGGAGTAATAAACACGTCAGTGGATACATTTATGGAGTTCATTTGCGCCCATAGCAATGTTTTCCGGTTGCTGCTTCGTGAACATACCGGGACGTCTCTGGCATTTCGTGCCGCTGTATTACGGGAAATTCAGCACTTTATTGTTGAGCTAACAGATTACACTATGAGCACAACAGGGTTGCCCCATCAGTATGCGAACTTACAAGCAGAAGCAATGGTTAAACTTGTCTTTAGTGCTGGCGCAGAAGCATTGGACTCAGGCGCCGAACAACAAGCAGTGTTGGCTCAGCGCGTTAAATTGCAGCTACGATTTATCGCTAATGGGGCCAAAGAGGCCGCAGGCGTTTAGCGCTTTTGCAAGTAAACTCCTGACTCCACATGATGTGTATAGGGAAATTGATCAAACAGAGCAAATCGAACTACATTATGTGTTTCGCTCAATACTGCCAAGTTATTTTTGAGTGTCTCAGGGTTACACGAAATATACACAATGTTTTGATACCCTTTGATCATGTCTAGTGTGTCGTCATCAAGGCCAGATCGCGGAGGATCCACTAGGACTGTTTGGCAATCGTAATCCTGCAAATTGACACCCTCTAAACGCCTAAAGCTGCGTTCATTGTTTAGTGCTTGCACAAACTCTTCGCTCGACATCCTCAAGATAGTCACGTTTTCTATGTTATTTAAACGGATATTATCTTGCGCCGCAGCAACCGAAGATTTAGATATTTCGGTTGCTAATACTTGTCGAAAGTTTTGTGCCAGAGGAAGACTGAAATTCCCAGCACCACAATACAATTCAAGCAAATCGCCCTGGCAATCTTGGGTAACATCTAACGCCCACTCAAGCATCTTGCTGTTTACCCCAGCATTTGGTTGCGTGAAGCTATTTTCAATTTGTTTAAACGTGTACAGCCGACCATTCACTGGAAGCGCTTCTAGTACATAATCTTTGTCTAACAGCACTTTTTGCTTTTTCGCGCGGCCAATTATGTCGATTTTATATTCATCTCTTAACAATGCACGCAATGATTTTGCTTCTTTTAGCCATTCATCTTCTAAAGGTTTGTGATACACCAAGGTGACTAATATTTCATTGGTAAGCGTACTCAAGTAATCGATTTGGAACAGCTTTCTACGTAATACTTCATTCTTTTTGACTAATGCTAATAACTTCACCATCACTTCATTGATGACGATACTGGCAGGGGGAAACTGATTTACTGCATACTTTTGCTTTGTTGATTGGTCGAACATGACATGATCTAAGTTATCTCCGTCGTGCCACATCCTGAATTCGGCGCGCATCCTATAATTCAGAGGTGCTGATGAAAACGCCTCTAATGCTGGCATCGAAAATGTTTTGAAGGCCTGTTGCACGCTATTAACTTTTTGAGCGAGTTGTTGTTCATAGTCCGCAGGGTTAATTTCGGTTGGGCGCACGGCAATTCTCCAGATGATGTTATTAACGAGCGCGGGATTGTAAGTGTTTTCAGCGCTTGTGCAATATTAGTTTTGGATTGCGATGAATTGTACTAAATTTAGCCAGCATGCGGCCGATAACTTAGTTGAGGAAAGTGAGGTGGCACAAATGAACATTAATGAAATTAAGGCTTTCATGCGTGAAAAGCCGGCGCACTTGGGAGAGGCAAATAGCTTTCAGAACCAATTGCGTGATTCAGGTCTTGAGCAAGCAAGCACTCTGGCGGGTGATAAGGCGTCCCTGAGCGGGGCATTATCTTCTCAGAGTTTTTTTGCGGGCCAAGTATTAACTAATTCTATGAACCACAGTGTATCGGTTGGGGCAAGCAAACTTCAGCTTAGAGTACCCCAGCAAGCTGATGAAGAAGGGACGAATAAAAGCTTATTCGACTTTGAAGAAGTCGCTCGCAATGTGTTGAATTTTGTCGGTGGCGCAATCAAAAATGCTCAGGGAAAAGGCGCTGACGACGATGCTCTGAATGCGCTTTTTGAACAAGCTCGTTCGGGGGTATTAAAAGGCATTGGTATGGCTGAAAAAGATCTCGCCGGTGTGATGAATGATGACATCAAAAACGGGATCAGCCGAAGCCAAGAATTGATAGATACGGGATTACAAAAGCTAAGAGAGTCGATTTTCCCAGAAACTCAAGAAGCAAGCGATGTCGGTACGTCTAAAGTTTCGCTGGAGAATCAAGTGAACTATCAACGCCGTGACACTGGTGAATTACGTATCCGTACGTTGGATGGTGACGAAGTTAACATTCGCTTCGAAGACTTGGAAAGTTTTGAGTTAAACCAAAAATTGCTGGTAAAAGTTGAAGAAGAACAAATATTTCAGCAACCAGTAGAGCCATCGAAGCCTCAATCGGTAAGCAATGAACAAAATATAGCCCAACGCGACTTGGCTGATGAACCGAGCCTTGATAGCGCTGAGCAAACAGGCGATACGCAATCTTCAGCACAAGCAAGTGATGATGCGAATAACAACGTGACAGCTAAAGTCACCTCAACGCAACGTTATGAGCACATTAACAGTAATGCACTGTCTTTCACTGTGCAGGGGGAATTAGACGAAGACGAATTAAAGGCGATAGGTACGTTGGTTGCTGACGCCAGTGATTTGGCTGATGAATTCTTCAACGGCGATATTGAGTCAGCATTCAATCAAGCATTAAAGCTAGGATACGATGAAAAAGAGCTAACCGGTTTTGCTTTACAATTAACTAGACAAGAGCAGACCCAGTCTATTCAGGCGTATGAATCGGTTTCTCATTTCAGTGAAGACGACCCTAGAGGTGACCCTAATAAGACGGTTAAACCGGTAGCGCATTATCTAGATAAGATGTTGGATGTTTTTGAGCAATCGAGACAGAAACTAGAGAGCGGGGAACAGTATGATGATTTGATTAATGGATTGATTAATCAAATGGGCGATGTTCACACTCCAGATTTAATTTCTGCGATTCAACGTTTTCACAGTTTTAATCAAAAGCTATTGAACGGTTTACCGTTAAACTTCTCAGGAACGAGCCAGAGCGAATAGCTCGCTAGAGCGAAAAACATAACGTTAGTCAATAAAGATGACTAACGTTATTTAGATGTGAGGACTAATCTTCTAAATTTAACTTTTTAAGCAGCAGTACTGCTTGAGTTCGAGTGTTGACTTCTAGTTTTCTAAATACTGCACTGATATGCGCTTTAACGGTCGCTTCAGTGACATTTAATTCGTGAGCAATTTGTTTATTCAACAAACCATCATGGATTAGCTTCAATACCTGAAATTGCTTAGGTGTTAACTCTGCAATTCGTTGTGCTAAATTAAGTTCTTCACCATCAATTTGGGCAATCTGTGCTTTTAACTCTTCAGTTAACCAAATTTCACCACTCATGATTGTCTTCAAGGCATCAGCAATCATCAAAGTAGGGCTAGACTTAGGTACAAACCCTTTTGCGCCGAAGCTCATCACGTATGAAACAACTTCAATAGAGTCACTAGCCGAGACGACCGCAACCGGAATTTCTGGATAATCCTGAGTGACTCGAATCAGGCCATAGAAGTTTTCACATCCAGGCATGTGCAAATCGAGTAATATTAAATCGATATCTGGGTTTTCATGGAGCGTCATTAATGTAGAGTCGAGCGAGTCGGATTGCAAAATCTCAATATCTTCAAACAGTGGACTTAGTGCACCAACTAAAGCTTCGCGAAATAGCGGATGATCATCTGCAATTAAAAACTTTGCCATTTATTTGCCTTCAATAAATAATTCAATATTAAGTAACAAGACTAATACTTTAGTCTTGATTAATGAAGGGATTAATTAACTTCCCTGCAATTTATGTGACACATTCTATCAGAAGGCGTAAGTATGATGTAACAAATACCTCACGCAGTTTGTTTATATCAAATGATTTTTTACGATCCTCTCGATCCATTGTGCAAATAGACAAGAAAATTGCGTGGTTTACTGGCTGCGGGTAGAATTACGCTAATTTTTCACAATCATTATCAATTACATGCAATCAAGCAAAGATGCCATCTATTCACAACCCCAACAGGTAAGTGATTTCCGTTTCGATGATACAGTAGCAGAGGTTTTTCCGGATATGATCCAGCGCTCTGTGCCGGGTTATAACACCATTGTCGATGCAATTGGTCAATTGGCAGGACGCTATGCTACAAACAATTCAAATATATATGATCTCGGTTGTTCTCTTGGTGCAGTGAGTTTAGCTGCGGCTAAATACGTGGTGGCTGATAACTGCAGTATTATTGCGATAGATAACTCTGAAGCCATGGCTCAGCGTTGTGCTCGGCACGTTAAAGCGTATAAAGCGAATACTCCTATTAAAGTGATTTGCGATGATTTGCAAAATATCGACATCGAAAATGCATCAATCGTAGTAATGAACTTCACATTGCAATTTATTGAACCCGCGCTGCGCGATCAGATTATTCAAACCATATACGACGGCTTGGCTCCAGGGGGAATTTTCATACTTTCTGAGAAACTTCGCCACGTATCAGAGCAAGGGAATGAGCTATTAATTGACCTGCATCATGAGTTTAAAAGGCGTAATGGTTATAGCGAACTAGAGATAAGTCAAAAGCGTGAATCAATTGAAAACATTCTGCGGGCTGAAACGTTTGAGGCGCATCAAACCAGATTACGAAATGCTGGTTTCGATGATGTCGTATTGTGGTTTCAGTGTTTTAACTTTGCCTCCATTGTCGCGATCAAAAACTAACATTTTTTCATTAATTTACTTTACAGGCGCCGTTCATGTCAGTTCCTTGGTTTAATCAGTTTTACAAAGAAATTGCCGACTCCCCGCTCAGTGCTTGGTTAGAGCTTCTACCTGGGCAGATTTCCACTTGGCAAAAAGAACAGCTACACGGTGATTTCAACAAGTGGGTAAAGCTGCTTAATAAGTTGCCTCAAACTCATCCTAGTGTAATTGAACTCAAGGAGAAGGTTGAATTTGGGCTGCAAAGCGAGATAAACGAGTATACGCAAAAGCAAATCATTGGCTTACTTAAGCAGTTTATGCCGTGGCGTAAAGGGCCATTTCATATTCATGGTATTCATATAGATACAGAGTGGCGCTCTGACTGGAAGTGGGAGAGAGTACAACCGCATATACAGTCGTTAGAGAATCGTTATGTACTTGATGTTGGTTGCGGCAGTGGCTACCACATGTGGCGCATGCTAGGAGAAAACGCCAAAATAGTGGTAGGGGCCGACCCTTCTCAGTTATTTTTAATGCAGTTTCAAGCTATTAAGCATTTTAACCCCGACCCACGTATTCATTTATTGCCCGTAGGTGTTGAGCAGCTACCTGAAAAAAATGCCTTTGATACGGTTTTTTCGATGGGGGTACTGTATCACCGAAAGAGCCCACTCGATTTTTTACAACAGCTAAAAAATCAGTTGCGCCCCGGCGGCGAGCTAATTCTTGAGACACTTGTTGTTGAGGGAGATGAAAATACTGTCTTGATGGCCGGGGACAGGTACGCTCAAATGCGCAACGTATGGTTTTTGCCTAGTACAGATGCCTTATGTTTATGGATGAAAAGACTGGGCTTTAAAAATGTGCGCGTGGTAGATTTAGCAAAAACTACGATAGAAGAGCAACGCGCAACGCAGTGGATGGACAGTCAATCTTTGGTTGATTTTCTTGATCCGCAAGATCACTCAAAAACCATTGAAGGCTACCCTGCACCCCAGCGCGCCGTTGTTGTGGCTGAGCGATAGCATACGTGTTTAATTTACTCGTTAATAAATACCCGTTTGGCGCGCGTTGGCATTCGGGTGACTAATTCATATCCTAATGTATCCGCCCAAGTGGCCACGTCATTAACCGGTATATTTTTGCCCCAAAGCTCGACTGGGCTACCTTCACTAATATCGATTAATTGAGTGACGTCAACGCACAACATGTCCATCGAAACACGACCTGCTAACGGCGCTAACTGGCCATTGATCATAACTGGGGTGCCAGACTTAGCCGTTCGAGGATAACCATCACCATATCCTGCTGCCACAGTGGCGATAACGCTTGGTCGCTTCGCTGTCCATGCTGCGCCGTATCCTACTGACTCGCCGGTCGCGACGCGTCTTAATGCAATCACTTTTGAGCAAAAGGTCATCGCCGGAATGAGTGGTAAAGCGCTAATATCACTTTGGTTGAAGGGACTAATACCATACAGCATTATCCCTGGGCGGTTCCAAGTGCTAATACTTTTCGGTGTAGCAAGTAGGGCAGCTGAATTGGCTAAGCTACAACCTGCGTATGACGGCTGCGCCGATACTTTCTCAGCAAGCTTTTGTATTGATTCTATTTGACTCAGCAGCAAAGGGTGTTCGGGTTGGTCAGATGTAGCAAAGTGCGTCATAAGCATAACCGAACGCACATTCTTACTGGATACCAGTTGAGTGTAGGCCTTTAAGGCTGCTGAGACGGGTATGCCTAGGCGATGCATGCCAGTGTCAATCTTCAACCATATATTGATTGGCTTTGCTAATACTTGGGCCAGCACATCTTCAATTTGCTTTTGGTTGTGAATAACAATTTGTAGGTTTAATTCATTTACAACACTTAATTCACTAGGGCAAAAGCAGCCTTCAAGCAATAAAATGGAAGTCTTAATATGGTGTTGACGCAAACTTACGGCTTCTTCGATACTCGAAACCGCAAGTAGGGCGGCTTTGCCATCAAGAGCGCGTGCTGTTGCCACTGCGCCGTGGCCGTAGGCATCAGCTTTGATGACCGCAAGAGTATTGCTCTGATGGCCGTTGGCAGAACTTTCTGAGGCATTAACACCCAGAGCATTTGCATATGCGAAGTTTTGACGGATAGCATCAAGATCTACCGTGATCGAAATAGGGCGTGGCATTAACGGCCTTTAATACTGATATTTATATTGGCTAAACAAGGCTTGTGCTTGCAGCCATACATCACCGACAGAACCGTTACCAACCGGAGTACCATCAAGCGTTATAATAGGAGCCACTTCTTTGGATGAGCTGGTCAGCCATAATTCATCCGCATCGCGCACTTCTTCCATCGTGATAACACGCTCTTCAACCTTAAATGAGCTGTGCTCACGTAAAATGGCTAACAGCAACTTTCTAGTAACACCAGGTAACAGCTGGTTATCCAAAGCGGGAGTAGCGATCACGTTATTTTTGACAACAAATACGTTGCATGAGCTTGCTTCGGTGAGTTCCTGCTGTTGATTAAACAGTATGGTTTCTTGCATACCAAGATCTTGGCTTTGTTGGTAATGCATAACATTGCCAAGTAACGAGGTCGATTTAATATTGCATCGCTTCCAGCGCAAGTCTTCACTGCTGGTGACATTGAAGGTTTTTACACCTTCTTTGTCTGGCGCGGGCGCAGGCGGAATTTCGAATGAAAAGGCAAATACCGTCGGTTCGATGCCTGTCGGATATGCATGAGCACGTTTGGTATCAGTACCGCGACTAACATGGAGATAAATTCCGCGGTTCCCGGACTCGTTCTTCGCGATCAATGTTTGAATGATCTTTTGCCAGTCTTCTACTGTGTAATCAAGTTGAATACCAATAGACGCCAAACCCGATTGCATGCGTTCAATATGAGGAATAAAGCCAACAGCTTCACCTTGATAAGTAGGCACCACTTCATAAATACCGTCGCCGAATAAGAACCCGCGGTCCATCGGTGAAATTTTAGCTTGTTCTTGGGGGAGATATTCCCCATTTAAAAATACGATGCTCATAGTTAAGACTCAAAAAAATAGCATTGGAATAAGGGCCATTGAATGCAGATTATGCCACGAATTTTTATAATGAATTAAGCTACTTTGTTAGCAAATTTGAATTTTTACCGTGAATATCCTTCATATCAGGTACAATAAGGTTCGCTTCTATTGCTCAACACAGACAGGTTTTATGCTGCAAATTGGTAAGTTCAACTCATTAAACGTAATTAAACAGGTACCCTTCGGATTTTACCTTGATGGTGGAGACGATGGTGAGGTTCTGCTCCCCACTAAGTTTGCTGCCGAAGATTGTAAAATTGGTGATACCTGCCACGTCTTTATTTATCACGATAGCGACAGTCGCTTGATCGCCACCACGCAAACACCTTTGGCTGAGGTAGATGAATGCGCCTTCCTAAAGGTGGTGAGTGTAAATAATGTAGGTGCGTTTTTAGATTGGGGTATCGATAAAGACATTCTGGTGCCCTATAGTGAGCAAGACTTCCCGATGGCAGAGGGCGTGTCTTACGTGGTATTCGTGTATTTTGATGATGAAACAGGCAAAGTCGCTGCATCCACGCGTCTACGTGACTTCTTATTTGAAGAAGGCCAGAACTTTGCGCCTAAGCAAGAAGTCGATTTATTGATTTGCGGTCGCACCGATATGGGATACAAAGCGGTGATAAATGGCAGTCACTTAGGTTTGATATTCAAAGATGAAGTGTTTAAACCTTTGCGTATGGGTGAGCGCACGACAGGCTTTATTAAACGTATCCGTGAAGACAATAAAATTGATCTGTGTTTTCAGTTTCACGATGATGGCGCACGCAAAGATTTAGCAGAACAAATTATTGACGACCTCGAGGCCCATGGCGGTATTTCAACCTTGACGGATAAAAGCTCAGCGCAAGAAATATCAAAACGCTTCAATGTCAGTAAAAATGTATACAAGAAGGCGCTAGGCGCTTTATACAAGCAAAAACGCATATTGCTTGATAAGAGCAAAATCACCCTAATAAAATAGATTATAAGCAGTATTTATTTGTAGTGGAGTAAAAAATGAAAGCGACCGTTAGTTGGCAGTCAGATATGAAATTCGTTGGTGAAACTGACACAGGAAAAACCATCGAAATGGACGGTGATGGCAGCCAGGCTAGCCCTATGGAAGCTGTATTATTGGCCGTTGGCGCGTGCTCATCCATTGATGTAGTGGAAATTCTTAAAAAATCACGTCAAGGGATTACCGGCTGTGAATGCCAACTCGATGCTCAGCGTGCAGATGAAGCCCCAAGAGTGTTTACTGAGATTCATGCCCATTATGTTGTCAGTGGCGAAAACCTAAGTGAGAAGCACATTCAACGAGCCGTTCAGCTATCAGCTGAAAAATACTGCTCAGTCATGTTGATGTTAGAAGGAAAAGTTAAGATCACGACCAGTTTTAGTATACAGCCCTAGTTAAAAATCCGAGTACCGTAAACGAGTTGAACAAGGTCGCTATGTTCAACTCGTCATTTATTCATCTCACCAATAAAGTCAGCTAAGACGATTTACACCAGTGCGGCAAAGGCTTGTTCGAAGTCCGCAACGATATCGTCTACGTCTTCAATACCAAGCGAAAAACGCAGCATATTATCATTAATACCCATATCGGCTCTTTGCTCGGCAGTGTTTTCAAAGTAAATAGTCTGGGCGACGGGTAAACCTAATGTACGGGTGTCCCCTAAATGTGTCGCGCACAACACTAACTTAAGCTCATTTAAAAATGCGAGCGGGTCGATATGTTCAACTAGATCGATACTGACTATTCCCCCATAACCTGTGAATAGTTCTCGCGCTATATAATGTTGTGGGTGGTCTGCTATACCTGGATAGTAAACGTGTTGAACATGTTCATGACCATGTAAGTAGGTCGCCAGACGCAGCGCATTCTGGCAAATTCTCTCCACCCTCAAAGCCAGCGTTTCAAGACCTATGGATATGCTGTGGGCCGCATCAGGAGACAAGGTTGCCCCCATGTCTCTAAGTCCGCGTTTCTTAATTTGCGTGAGTCCCCATTGCTGGGTATCCGCGGTGCGGTAAATAGGCAATATGTTGTTGAATCCGCTCCAGTCAAATAAACCAGTGTCAACAACGACACCGCCAAGCACATTACCGTGACCTGATACATACTTAGTTAATGAAGCGATAGTCAGTGAAGCCTTGACGCTTTTGGGATCGAAAATATTGGCAGGCGTCATAGTGTTATCAACGATAAACAGCAATTTTTGTTCGTTACATAACTGGCCTATGGCACTTAAATCAGATACTTGGGTGGCAGGGTTAGCTATGGTTTCGGCATACACTAATTTGGTATTTGGAGTTATAGCTGCAATCACGTTTTGCACATCCGTTGCGTCAACGAAGCTTATCTCTATACCGAATCCTTGCAATGTGCTGGCAAGGCTGCTGGTATTGCCAAACAAAAATTGGCTCATAATGATGTGGTCGCCAGCGCGAAGCAAACTCAAAAACGTTGCACTGATGGCTGCCATTCCCGTTGAGAAGGTAATGGCACCCACGCCACCTTCTAGTTCATTAAGAATATTTTGTAATGACACACTTGATGCAGAAGAGGAGCGTGAGTATACGTGACCTGCTGCTTTGCCTTGAAATACATCGACTAGGTCTTGTGCGTTATCAAATGCAAACAAAACGGAATTATTTGTTGCTTGATGCACCGCTCCGTTTTGCGGTTTATTGATCACTCTATCTGCGTGTACTAAACGGGTGGTAAAACCTTTGTCTTTCAATCTTTGTCTCCGCTTGGGGGCGTTAAGTTGGTCGCTACTTTATCAGGAAATTTAGCATGCACAGTGTGATAATGCTGATAAATGCGCTGTAGTTCTAATGGTATATTTTCACTTATTGTTAGCACAGGACCTAATTCAATTCGCTTTTTCTTATAATCAAATGCGACTAAGAACACGGGCATGTCAGCGTTATAAGCGATATATAAAAAGCCTGTTTTCCAATTTTCGCGTTTACCGCGTGTACCTTCAGGGGCGAGGCACAGAATCATTTTATCCGCTTGGCGAGCTTTCTCCGACATTTGCTCTACCATGCCATGCGCTTTTTGGCGTTTTATAGGTAGCCCACCCCAACGACTGAGTAACACCGAAAATGGTGGAATAAATAAGCTGCTTTTCGCAAAGAAGGTAATTTTAAGCTTTAGCGTAAACGCGACGGCTATACCAATGACGAAATCCCAGTTCGAAGTATGTGGAGCCACGGCGATTATCATCTTTTTATGTTTGGGAAATTTACCACTAAATTGCCAACCCATAAGTTTAAGTGTTGCTTTGCCTAACCAACAACTAAAGGCGTTACCAACGCGCGGTAAATCCTCACTCAAGTCAGGAGTATTTAATTTGCTAGCCATTTCTTTCTTAGCTGTACCACTTTACACTAGATGAATGATCCGTCATGTCATCGGCATTGTCGAGTGCCAATCCAACTTATGCACTCCAGCGGCTCCAATATATAATAAAAAAGGAATATAGAATTTTGAGATATATGTTTTTCGCGCTGGCCCTATACAGCGCAATGGGCTTTGCTCAGCAGACGGCGCAAAATCTTTTTAGCCATTACCAAAGTGCACTATATCAAATTCGAATTATTGAATTGGGTTCAGGTAACAAGTCTTCAATTGGCTCTGGGTTTCAAATAAATGACTCAGGTGTACTGGTAACGAATTATCACGTTGTCTCTGAATTCGTTTATTTTCCTGAAAAATATCGTATTGAGTATCTCGCTGCTGATGGCTCGGTTGGTGATTTGTCGCTGGTCAACATTGATGTAGTTAATGATCTTGCGTTAGTGCAGGTCAAAAGTGGCAGTAATAGCGCTGATTTCTTCTCACTATCTTCTTCACTACCTGAGCAGGGTAGCAGCATATATTCACTTGGGAATCCACATGACTTAGGCATGATTGTGGTACCAGGTACCTTTAACGGTGTTAAAAAGAACAGTTTCTATCAGCGTATTCATTTCACTGGCTCAATTAACCCGGGCATGAGCGGCGGCCCAGTTGTTAACCCTGACGGTCTAGTTGTTGGTGTTAATGTCGCAACCGCGGGTAATCAGATCGGCTTTCTAGTGCCCTTAACTAAAATCCATGCATTAATTGGCACAAAAAATTTCACCCCATTAGCGCCAGAAGATTACAAGAAGGTTATTGCCTCCCAGCTAATGGTAAATCAACAACGTTTGTTTGAACGCCTTGAGCAAGGGGTATGGAAATCGAATGAATTAGGCGGCGCGAAAATACCCACCCTAGAAGGAGCATTGCTTTCTTGTTGGGGAGATTCAAATAGTGCTGATCAAGAAGCGTTATATTTGTCAGTAGAAAATAGATGTAGTTTAGATGAAGAAATATTCCTTCATGGCGGTCTACGTACTGGCGGTATAGAAATAGAGTTTGAATGGCTTGAGAGTGGTGAATTTGGCGCGCACCGTTTTTATGACTTCTTTAGTGGCAGTATTTCAGGTGCTGGTGCAGGTAATCAGGCCGGCAAGAATGACGTGAGCAACTATCAATGCAAACAAGATATTGTAGCCAATACCCACGATGTCAAAACCAAAAGTATTTTATGTTTGAGAGCATATAAAGAGTTCGCACATTTATACGATGTTTTATATATAGGAGCCACATTGAACCACGAGTCTCAAGGGTTGATAAGCCACTTTACCTTAGCAGGGGTGAGTCAGGAATCAGCTATGCGATTTACCAAACAATTCGTGGGAGCAATAGCATGGCAATAGTGCTTGAGTTGCTTTCACGTAAAGACCAAACATTAAAATACTTTAAATTTAACAAGCCTGAGATTTTGGTTGGCCGTGATCATCATTGTGATTTGCGTTTGGAAGACCCCTATATCAGTGCTGAGCATGTTCGCATAACCCAAGACAGCCAAGACCATTCTATTTTTTTTGAAGATTGCCAAACAATCAACGGCACGTTGGTAAATAAGCAATCAATGGCGAGCGGCAAACTGCAGGGTAACGATATTTTAAAGCTTGGTCGAACACGTCTAAAAGTCGTCAATACAAACCAGCCAGTGTCAGCCGCTTTACCATTAAGCCAGTTAGAAGAGAGTTTGAATTGGCTGTCTAGCAGTGCAGTGGCGATTTTACTTACGTTAGCCTATTTAGTGTTGTCCATGGTGTTTGGGTTCACCAATAGCGTTGAAGCCTACAATGTATTTGACATGTTACCTAAAGAAATGGGGCAAATGGCGTTGTTAAGTGCTTGGCCTATCGTCTTCGCTGTAATGGGCAAAGTTTTTAACAAAGAAAGCAGGGTAGTAAGCCAGTTTTCTATACTCTGGCTTACATTGTTTATATTTTACGGCTTATATTTGTTAGGGAAATTACTTTCTTTCAACTTTAATGCACCTGAAGCATTGGTATGGGTTGAACTTATCGTGTATTCACTGGTGTTGTTTGGTTTTATTTGGTTATCCATGTTTTTTGCTTTTCACCAAACCAATAAACGGCGCAATATTGTGGGTTCAATGATGACCTTAGTGATAGTAGTACCAGTCGTTAGTATAGGCATGTTGGGTAGCAGTGACTTTAGCGCTAAGCCTGATTACAACAGTATCTTGTTACCACCTATCTATCAGCTGCGCCCAGCATCAGACGTAACTACATTCGTTGAAAATTCACGGACCTTATTTATGGAACTTGATGAGCGTATTGAACGCGAAGGCCTCGCTGAACAAAGCGCCGATGATTAGCGCATTAAACAAGTAGTATATTTTTATGTGTATTTTATTTATTGCTGTAAATCAGCACCCTGATTATCCTCTTATTGTTGCTGCGAATCGGGATGAGTTCTTTGAGCGACCTACAAGCGAGTCGTGTTTTTGGGAAGAGCAGCCGAACATTCTCGCTGGAAAAGATCTGCGTGCTGGTGGCACTTGGATGGGAATTAATACCCAAGGTAAACTTGCAGCACTAACCAATATTCGCGATCCCAAACGTAATCTAGCTAATGCAGTTAGTAGGGGGGAATTGGTTAGTCAGTATCTGCAACATTCCCCTAAAAGCAGCGCGTACCTTTCCAAGATGTTAGCGGATGCCGAGAACTATAATGGCTTTAATTTATTATATGGTGATTGGAATAACTTAAATGTATTTAACAATCATACGCTTCAATCTGAGAAGTTAACAACAGGGGTTTATGGCTTATCCAACGCAAAGTTAAACACTCCTTGGCCGAAAACATTACAAGGCATGGCTCAGTTAACCGAGTATTGCCAAAACTCTCGTACGTTAGAAGTTGAAAGCTTATTTGTTTTACTCAAAAATCAGACTAAAGCTCAGGATGATATATTGCCTCAAACCGGTGTGCCTATCGAGTGGGAGCGTAAGTTATCATCGATTTTTATACAAAGCCCAGAGTATGGCACTCGCTCATCCACGTTGCTTTTAGTGGATAATCAGCAGCATGTATCATGGCAAGAGCGAACCTTTAATAGTGAGGCGCAATGTATTGCTGAAAATAGCTATCATTTCGATATAAATTAGCAGTATTTTAAGTTCGAAAAATCATCAGTCGGTGGCATAATGTCTGCCGTTTAGCCTATTCACCATAAATTTAGAGGAACATCATGTTTGAAGTATTGCCCCAGTTACCCGCCGATCCTATTTTGGGATTATCAACTGCATATAAAGCGGACCCTAATCCACTGAAAATTGACTTGGGCGTAGGCGTTTATAAAGACGAGCAAGGGCATACACCTATTTTATCTTCTGTAGCCAAGGCTCAGCAGATATTACTGGCCAAAGAAGACTCTAAAACCTATATCACACCTCAAGGTGTACCAGGGTATATCGACGGTATGCTGCAATTGTTACTAGGCAAAGGTAGCAAGGTGATGCTTGAAGATCGCGTAGCAGCGGTTCAAGCGCCTGGTGGTTGTGGCGCACTGCGTATTCTGGCTGAGCTCATCAAACGCTGTGACAGTGAACTCACTGTTTGGGTAAGCGATCCAACTTGGGCAAACCATATTCCGCTCATTGGTAATGCTGGCCTTAAAATTGAAACTTACCCCTACTTCAATAAAGCCGATGCGAGCATCAATTTTGACGGCATGGTCGAAACATTAGCGCAAGTGAAATCAGGTGATGTAGTGTTGCTACATGGATGCTGTCACAACCCAACGGGTGCCGACTTAACACCAGAGCAATGGAAAACAGTATTAGAGCTCGCACAAAAAACCGGTTTTATTCCATTTGTAGATGTTGCCTATCAGGGATTCGGCGATGGTCTTGAGCAAGACGCTTACGGACTTCGTTTACTGGTTGAAAATTTACCAGAAGTGATAATCGCCGCTTCATGTTCTAAAAACTTCGGCTTATATAGAGAGCGTGTAGGTTTAGCCGCAATGATTACCGCCAATACGCAAACGCGTAAAGCGATTCAAACTCAGATTCAGTCAATTGCTCGTGGTATATACTCTATGCCACCTTCATATGGTGGTGCATTAGTTGATATCATATTGAGCGACGAATCATTGCGCACAGAATGGCAATCGGAAGTAGAAGCAATGCGCACGCGAATGAAAACATTACGCGGCCTATTGGTAGACAAGCTCACAGAAAAAGGTGCCCAAAGAGACTTTAGTTTTGTGAAGCAACAAAAAGGTATGTTCTCTTATTTATGTATTACTCCTGAGCAAGTTCAAGAGATGCGTAATAAACATAGTGTTTACTTCGTTGATTCAAGTCGAGTGAATATTGCAGGCATTAGTAAAGGTAACGTTGACGCATTAGCGACTGCATTAGTATCAGTACTGTAATTATTGATAGTCAGTAACGTTCAAACACAAAAAAGCCGATGCATTGCATCGGCTTTTTTATTATTTACATACTATAGCAGTGGCTTACTCTTCAACTTTGTCTTTAGCCATGCGTACTTTCAACGTTCTTTCTTGAAACTCAGAGTCATTCAAGTTTTGAATCGCTTTCTCAGCGCCGGCGGCGGTCATCTCAACAAAGCCATACCCCTTGCGTTTACCTGTGCGGCGATCTTTCATCAAACGAACGGAGTGAACCTGTCCTTGCAATTCAAAATGTTGTTGGACAGCTTGTTCATTTGCACGATAAGGCAAGTTGCCAACATATAGTGTTTTACTATTTTCTTCATCGGCCTGTTGTGCAACAGAAGAAGTACCAGAAAATTGACTACCAATGATGGGGACGAGAATACCGCCAAGCAATAAACCAATAGCTAGCGCGAGGCTAGGATCAAGGTTAGCCGCTATAACAGGTACTAATAAATAGCCTGCAACAGCAAGAACGACGGAAAGAATTATATTTATTATAGTGGGTGAGTTCATGTATCTACCTAAAAGATTATGTGTTTGTAAGAATATAAGGCTTAGCTATGTTAACCATTTATTACAAATTCGCCAACTAATAAGCCTTTACATTTATCTATATAGAGGTAAATACCAGCATTTAGCCCTAAAGTTAGTCAGTTCGTTTGTTAAATCAGCAGTTGAACTCTTTTTTTGAATAAAGGGTTGCGCTCTAAGATTGGATCTCTATAATGCGCCTCTCGCTTCGGGA